>JAAUYB010096369.1_pt1 | contig 76392 bp, 29 predicted proteins | sample 7278071 | NCBI WGS metagenome assembly JAAUYB01 (sample SAMN14350121, study PRJNA611818) | marine sediment metagenome | isolation source: surface marine sediment (1.8m) | place: French Polynesia: Moorea | collected 2018-08
CTGTCTTTCGGCTGCAATTCACGGTTGCCCCTGCCGACCACCCGGCCTCGAGCGCCGTTCCGGGAACCAACTGAACCGAGTGAGCCCTGTCACAATTAAGAAACAGGTTTGTCAGACTTCCCAAACGGTAGCGTGTTTGCGGACCGACTCCGGTAAGCGGCGACGCTCTCCCCTACGCTTCTAAATACAAGCAAGTAAATGCTTTGTGGCTTTTGACCGGGGTTGGCACTGGGGTTGCTCTTAGGAGATTGTGTACCGGGTCGGCCGGAAACTGCAATCCCAATCCTCACCCCCGAAGGAGATCGAGAATGCCGCAAAGCCTACTCACCCCTATCCTGATTTTCCTTCATGCAGGTTTTCCGACCGAGCCGGTTCACTTCAAACTGGACAAAATAGAAATCGAAGGCGCCGAACCGCCGCTGTTGCGCATGGTTGAACGTGCCCTGAACCTGGAGGCCGGCAGGACCTATCCTGAGTCCTCCCTGAAGCGTGCCTTGGGAAGAATTGACCGCCTGCCTCCCGTTCACGATGTGCATTTCCAATTGGAGAAGGGGTTCGAACGCGGCGGCTACCTGCTGCGCATCACCCTGAAAACCCGTTGTCCGCGCCGGATCGCTCATCACCGCGCCCGAATTACCTGAGGAGATGACCCATGAAAATACTGATCTTCCTATTGCTCGGATTATCCGCGGTGCTGCAGGTCTCTGCCGGGAACCATCGCCTTACTTCCATTCGTGTGACCGGAAACTGGCGCGCCTCCGACGTCCTGGTGACGGATCAAAGCCGCCTGAAGGAAGGAGAAACCTACAGCGACAGAGAAATAATGTACGCGGTGCGACGCGTGGCGCAACTGCCCTTCATCTACGGCGCCGATTATCGTCTCGACGATGCTAAAGACGGCGGCAAAGTGCTGACCATCCGCGTTTACGAACAACGCCGCTATCAGGCCGCCTGGGCAACCGAATACCTTACGGACGGCGATTACGACCTCTGGGACGATGACCTGGAACTGAGCGTGGACTGGTTCCCGGGTTCCGGCCACATCGGCCTGATTCTCGACACCGATCCGGAGGTCACCCAGGATCACGAGGATTTGGACAAAACCGCCCTTGTCTACGAACACTACAACATTGGACGCGGCGTGCAGATGCGGTTGTTCCTCAACGCCTTCGGCACGGTGCGGGACCGCGTTGCCCTCGGCGACGGTTATCGCAGCGATTCAGACATTCCCTTCAATGAGTTGGGTATCGAATTCGTATTCCCGCTGGATGTCAACAACAGCATCGCGGTCCAACTGGCCCGCTCGGACGATGACGAGGCCACCCGGCTCTATATCCCGGGCGGCATCGACCGCTACAACAGCACCGATACGATCAGCGGCGAATTACGCGCCTGGTGGGTCAGTGATACCCGCGACGACGAAATAGCCCCCCTCGACGGGCGTCTCTACCGCCTGGGCGTCTTCCACAGAACGCTGAGTGCTGACTACCTGGCCTTGGATTTCAACACGCCGGGTTCCCGAATCACCCAGGAAGGGGACGGCGATACCCAAGGCGCCTTCGGTGAATTCGGCTTTCACGACCCGCTCTGGGGCCAGGGCAGTCTCAGCGTATCGAGCCTGATGACCTGGGAGGAGACGGACCTGGACTTCCCATGGGACCCGGAAAGCTACCGCGAGGAAGTCCGCGGGATTTTTGAAATTGCCTACACCTGGGATCTGTCGGGCAGAAACCAAAGGAGCCGCGAACACCTGATCAAGGCAATCGTTGCCCGGGAATACCGCTACATCGACAGTTCCTTTGGGGATGACGATATTGAAGGCGGCGTGTTCGGCGGCAGCTACACCTACCGGGACCGCCGCTTCCGTGTAAAACTGACCGCCCTGTACAGCCCTTGATCCTGAGGGTTATCCAGCGGCGGATTGTCCGGCCGGGACCCTCGCGGAAACGGCCGGCGACGCCGGATGATCTCTTGTTCGACCGAACCAATTGCCCGAGCCCGGCGGCACATCCTCATATTATGTCCGGAATAAAGTTCGCCCCCGTCGAACAAGGGCATTTGGTCAGTCGAATAAACTTATGCCCTTAGGTACAAACGTGTATTCGCATCCAAGCAAGGATGTCGCCCGGCTGACATCCTTCTTTCCGGTTTCAAACAAGGATGGGCGTGTCCCGACAACGACCTATGGGGTCCGGAAGAAGGATTGACCCGTCCTGACATCGATGTTTTGGGATTAAAACAAGGATAGTCCCCGGTGCACATCTGCATAAATGCATTTTCATGGGGTTGTCGGGGCCGTGACAACCTGCTCTTGGACTCGCCGCGAGGTTATCGGGGGAGAGCAACCGACTGTTCAGAGTGAAAACGGAGATATCGGGGCCGGTCCGACGACCTTGCAAAGCAAAAACGGCATGGTCCGAGGAGGACGATCTTTGTTCCGATGAGAATACGTCGTTGTCGGGACGGGTATAACCTTCTCCAAGATTGGATATGTCGATATACCTCGGGGTCAAGGCTTCTCTTACGCAGAATATGTCGATGGACCTCGGTGTCAATGGACGTTTTTATACCATTGCTCGTGTCTAAGCATCTATTAATAAACATCTATTGCGATAAACGGTGGAAACCTGTGCGAACCCAACATTCAGGTGTCCGCATTTTATGCGATTGTCGAATCGTATGGGTTGACCGCCGGACCGCATGGGTTCACCGCCGGACCGCAAGGAGTTTGCCGCGTCGGTGATTTCGATCAGGTGGAACGGCGCCCAGTAGAATGGATGATGATAGGTTTCGTGTTCTTGGAATTCGATTTGCACCCGGCGCAAGGCTTGACGTGGGGAAGAACCGGCCAGGTAGTGGGTGTAGAAGTGGTCCATGAAGGCTTGGGTGGCGATGTCGTCTACCGGCCGAAGGGTGGTGAGCAGGGTGCGGGCTCCGGCCGGGGTGGTCTGGTAAATTACGGCCCGGCTAGATATTGGTCGCTCTGCTTTCTTCTTGCAAAAATCACAAAATCTTAACATTCATCAAGTGCGACACCCCATATAGTACGAAATACATTTAAGCCTTATTCATTTTATAAAGATGGAGTTATTATGTATCTTTTGATTTTGTCGGCTCTTTTTGCCGGCGATCCGCCTTTACAGCCTGGGAGAGTCTCTTTTTCCCTGGATGTGAAGGCGTTGGAAAGCCGTGAACACATTGACACTGTCATTAAGAAACGCAAAGCCCTGATTGAGTTCATGACTCGGGAAAACCCTGTCAACCGGGCGATTGGCAAAGGGGATCGCCTTAAAGGCATCACCGTTGAAAAAGACGGCCTGATCATCGATGGAGCGACGCGACCGGATTTGATCTCTTTCGACGTTCCCTATTTCTCGTTGATCAGTTACCTGCACAATGGGGACGCTTTCTTTCGTGAGAAACTGATTGAAGACCTGGAAGAAAGAGGTTTCCCGACCGATGAGTTATCGTTTTTCCTGGCCTTGATCGACGGGCATTTTTTGGAAGCCCAAAGCAAAGACAACACCTATCAACAAAACCTGGCAAGCTTTCATCGGGATTACATGGCCCAACTTCCACAGAACCTTGATGAAATCACATCCGAAATGGTCGCCGAATACACCTGGGCAAGCAATGAATTCCAACAGCGTGCCCGTTTCGAATCGAATCTCTCCACTTTTTTCGAACTCTCCAAAAGAGCCCGGCGTGTGGTGGTCTCTTACGTCATCGAGCAATTCTATCCCTCCGCTCAAACCGGTATCGGTATTCCGGAGACCAAGGTGCGGAAACAATGGTTGGCAAAATTCAAAGCATTGCTAAGGGTTGAACGGGACATCGAAGCCGGTCGGCGTCGTCCGGACGGGAGTTTGATCGAGAAAAAGGAGACCAAACAATGAAATATTGCGCCTCTTCCATCTTTGTTTTTGTATTCTGCATGCTCCTTTTCGGTAATGTTATGGGGCAGAGCAACGGCTTTGCGATTGTCCACAAGGGCAACACCATCAATTGCTATGCATCCAACAAGGCGGTTACCTACGGTGGTTTCACACAGGCGAACAAAGGTTGGCCATATAAGTTTGTTGGGATTCGCGCAAAGGTTTGGGTCAAGTTGACCGGACCCACCTCGGGTGTTGAGATCCATGACGCAAGAACCGGCACCGAATCGGCCGACACCACAGAATCAGACACCAAGTTCAACTGCTCCTGGGGCAATTATGAATCGCCGAGTAAGCATGCTGCCGAAGAATTTTTCATTGCGGAAGTGACTTCCGAATGGCTGCCCTCGTTCACCTTGGAATCCTTGACTTCCGAACTCAACGGTAAAACCTGCGAACTGAAAGAACCGCCGCAACCCCCTTGCCGACCCGTTCCGAAGACGGAAGAGGAAGACGAAGGGTGCAACCACTCCCCAATTGTCATCGATTTAAGCAGTGACGGCTTCCGTTTCAGCGGCCCTGAAGGGGCCGTTCACTATGACCTCTACAACAGCGGCATTCCGGTTCATATTCAATGGGTTGAGCGAAACGGTGATGACGCCTTCCTTGTGCGGGACGCCAACGACAATGGTCGTGTTGATCACGGTGGTGAACTGTTCGGCAACGGGACAGACCTTTTAACAACAGGTGAAAAGGCGTCCAACGGTTTTGTAGCTCTCGCTGAATTCGATTTGGAAGCCTTCGGTGGCAACAATGACGGTGTGATCACCAAGGAAGATGAAGTGTGGTATGAACTCCATCTGTGGTTGGATCGCAATGCGGACGGGGTCTCCCAGCCTTCTGAACTAACCTATATCATGGAGACGGAGATCCGTGAATTGGGTATCATTCCCAGAGAAACCGATCTGGTGGATGAGCATATGAATTGGTTGCGGTTCTGGGCGGAAGCCGGAACGAGTAAAAGCCGGTTGACCATGGTCGATGTGTTCTTCAATAGTGTTTCCGGCACTTCCTCTTCTCAGAGCGCCGACTAAAAACCGGCCCGCGTCTTCCTGGCTTTTACTCGATGCCTGAAGCTTAAGATTAGTAATGTTGTTTATACCATAATATTATATGCTGCGCGTTCATGCTTGAAACGGTTCTTCTCACCCTTTGTGATGGAAATACACAAACACGATTCGGACCGTGCACCGGGACCAGATCCTCCAACGGCGACAACGGCATCGGAGATCCGCAGCCGCAGACCGATAATCCGACCCCTCCCGACAAACCCTAGATTGAACTCGTTTCCTACCAAAACCGGGGCGTCGTTCAGGCGCCCGGCTTCCTTTCGACCTGGATGCAAATCCCGGTTCGCCGGGCATGAGAGTTCAGAACGCAACAACCGACTTAACACGGATCAATCCCAGCTCATACTGTGGAAATCCCCGGCCTGGTTTTTATTTCGCAAAGGTCGGCACGATCTGTTAGAGTTAGGCCGTAGGTTCCAAGGTGGATACATCCATTCCTCGATACTTCGATGAACCGCAACCCAAGTTCGACAATTCGTATGGGGCCGGATTTCGGTCCGGGTATTGCCGTTTTCACTTTTTTGGTGAAGGCGGGTCGTTTATCGGTCGATAATGCCGAGTAGCCGGTTATTGTTTTGTTTTTTGGGGTTCTACATATGTCTCGATTCGTGCCTGTCGTCTTGTTTACGGCTGTTTTTTCCTGGATACCCGCATGGGGCCAAACACCGACCATCGGGGGAGATTTCCTGCCGGGGACCGCGTTTCCCGGCGATCAACTTTGTTTTGGTATCGACCTGACCAATGTGGGCGTGCCGCCCGGTTACGGTCCTTATCTGCGCGTGACCCTGCCGCCCGAGATCACATTCGATTCCGCTTCTTTTTTGGGCAGCGGTTTGACCGTGACGTCGACCGGTACCTTTCCCGTCGGCGGTACGCTGACCGATCCACTTTCGGGTGACGTGGTTTCCGGCCCCGTGGGCGGGACCCTGCTCATTATCAAATACCCCATCGGCTCCGTGGTCACCGGCGGCCCCACCCTGACCATGAATATCTGTGCCGATATCGACGGTGCCACCGCCGTGGGCTCCATGCTCGACGTGACCGTGCAGCCCGTTTACCAGTTCGGCGATACGCCCACCGGCGACAACGGTCGCATCGAGGGCACGGCCGAGACCGATACCGTCACGCTGGTCTTGCTGACGGTGAGTAAAAGCAACGATGCGCCCGAGAGCGAGAACCCGCCCAGCGCGGGCAGCAACTATATCATTACCTATACCGTGAATGTGGATGTCGCCCCCAATAACTCCATTTTCGATATCGTGGTAGACGACGTATTGCCCGCCGGTTTGCAGTTCGTAGCCATGGGCCCCATCACCGGCGGCGTCAACGGCATGACGACCATGACGCCCAGCACCATGACGCCGGGGGGAACCTTGCGCGTGACCTTCGACCGCATCGACGGTATGTCCTCGGGTTCCGATGCCTCCTTTACCTATACCGCCCATATCGACGACATTCTGGATGAAACCAACTGTACGACCTCGCTGCAGACCAATAACCTCAGTTTCGATTACGAGTTCCCCGACAACACGCCCCTGGCCACCATCAACGACAGCTCCGGTGTAACCGCCGAACACGTGGTCATCCGCAAAAGCGTCTCCACGGGCGAGGTTACGCCGGGGGACACGGTTACCTTCACCAACAGCTTCTCCGTCACCGATTTCGGCAATGCCGACAGCGTGGTGATCACCGATGTGCTGGATGACGGCTTTACCTTCGGCTCCCATCTCACGCTGGATATCGGCGCGGGCAATGTGGCGATTACGCCGGGTGTGGTTGTCAGCGCGGCCGGCGTGACCACGCTGACCTATGACGTTACCGCGGTTACCGGCACCCTGGCCGCCGGCACCACGGGTACCATCACCTACACCGCGACCATCGACCAGAACTACACCGATACCGGCGAACCGCTGCTGGCCGCCGACAGCCTGAGCACCAGCGTCACCCTGGACTATGACCTGGCCGAGGGCGCGAGCGGCTGTTCCGACGATTCCGGCGCGGGCGTTTCCGTGCAAGGCGTCACGATTACAAAAAGCATCGTCAACGTACAAGACGAGTACCTGCCCGGCGAAACCGTCACCTTCCGCCTGGAACTGGAGGTGCCCAGCGGGGACACCACGAATATCGTCTTCGAGGACTTCTTTCCGCTGCCGGTCTTCGATGTCACCCTCATGAACACCACTTTCGGCACGGGCGATGTGCGCCTTGCGTCTACCGATACCGCCGGTTTGACGCCCACCAGCATCACCACGACCGCCGCCACCAATTCCCTGCGCATCGAATGGCCCGACCTGACCAATGATCCCACCAGCAGCGACACCATCGCCGTGGATGTGGACCTGACCATCGTCGATGAACCCTTTGCCGACGACCTCTTCCTGACCAACCTGTTCCGCGCCGCCACGGAGAACACGCCGGGCGCCCAGGCCATCGGCACCTCGCCGGTTTCCCTGCGGGTCCGCGCCCCGGTGATCGAACTGACCAAGGGGATCAGCGCGTCCGATAACCCGACCGCCGACGCCACCATCAGCCCCGCGCCCGGCATGACCCCGGTGGACGGTGACATTACCGATTCCGACGCGGGTGACACGCTCACCTATGTGATCACGGTCGAGAACACCGGCGGCGCCCCGGCTTTCGACGTGGTGGTCACCGACCCCGCCGTCACCGAGTTGACCGGTGCGTCCCTGGTCTCCGTGTTGACCAGCCGAGGCGATCCGGTCAGCACCAGCGGCACCCTGGCCACGGGTCTCACCCTGGACGACCCCATTCCGCGCGGTAACGATTTCTCGTTACAAGCCACCCTGGCCGCGAGTCTCTTCACCGACGGCAATATGGACGGCAACCCGGACCCGGGCGATGTCATCGAGTACACGGCCGAGATCTTGAACAACGACGGCGCGGTGACCAACGCCCTGTTCAGCATCACCGTTCCCAACGACACCACCTACGTGGGCAGCAGCCTGTCCACGGATCGCGGCTCCGCCGATGACGCCGGCGATCCCATGCTGACCGTGGATCTCGGTTCCATGGCTAACGGAGATACGGCGACGGTGACCTTCCGCGTTACCATCGATGCCTTGACGCCGCCCGGAACCGCGATCGACGCCCAGGGCTTTACCAACTCGGACCAGACGAACGCCGAGGCGACCGACTTCAACGATACCTCCTCCGACGGCAACCAGATTACCAGCTTCGCCACCGACAGCCCGTTGGGCGCCCAGCCCGGCGCGCCGAGCGTGGAAGACGATACCGTCCTGATCACGGTGCAATACACCCTGGCCGGCACGGTCGAGCCCGGCCAGACCATTCCCAATACCGCGAGCGCTACTTTTGCCGCCGGTACGGGCGCAACCTCCTTCCCCACCGTAACCGACAACGCCAATGTGACCATCGCCTCGCCCGCCATCACGAAAAATATTACGGCCGTCGCGCCGGCTTACGCGGGCAACCTGACCGAGGTGCAGATCGGCGAGGTGATCACCTACACCATGGTCATCACCATCCCGGAAGGCACCAGCAACGGGGTCATGCTGACTGATCTTCTCGCCAACGGTCTGGCCTTCACCGATGTATTTTCGATTACGCCCAGTTCCCCCGACGTGACCACGGATGCCGCCGGAGGGTTTACCGGGGTTCGTACCGGCGCGGTCATTACCAGCAGCGGCGCCGGTACCCATCAGTTGGACCGCAGCCTGACGTTGGATTTCAGCAATATCACCAACGCCAATACCGATAACGCCACCGCCGAGACCATCACCGTGGTCACCCGCGCCCGGGTTTTGAACTGGACCAATAACAATCGCGGCGACAGCCGCGCCAACGATGCCGATTGGAGTTGGGACAACCCCAACGCGGGCGGCAGCCTGACCGTTTCCGACACCGATTCGGTGACCATCATCGAACCCACCCTAACCGTCACCAAATCCATCTCGCCCACCACCGGCGACGCGGGCGATACGGTAACCGTGACAATTGACATCGCCCACGCGGGCATGTCGGACGCGGACGCCAAGGATGTCACCCTGAGCGACGTCCTGCCCGCGGGCTTGACCTTCCTGGGCGGCCTTTCGAGCGGCGGCACGGATACGCCCGACACGGGTCCGGCCGAGGCCGGCGGCACGGTCTCGGCAACCTGGAACGATTTCCCGCTGGGCAGCACCGGCCAGATCAGCTTCACCGCCACCCTGGACGCTGATGTCAACCCGCAACAGGTCATCAGCAACAGCGCCGACCTGGAATGGGAGAGCCTGCAAGCCGCCGACGAGGGCGCACTGCCGTCGAACCCGAACAACACGCTGGGCGTGGAGCGGACCGGTAATATCGCGGACCCCGGCACCACCGCCAACACCTACAGCGCCTCCAACTCAGACGATTTCACGGTGGACACGGTCGCGGTCAGCAAAGCGGTGGATAGTATTACGCCAGGGGGTGCTTCGCCCAATGTGTCCGTGGGCGATACCGTGGTTTGGCGCGTGACCATCACCCCGCCGGAAGGCGAGACCGATAACCTGGTGGTTACCGATGTGCTGCCGCCCGGGTTCTCCTTCCAGGGCGCGACGCTGGATACTACCGGCTTCAACGGCAGCGTCAGCATCAGCGGCGTGCCTTCCGGTGACGGCGACGTGGCCAACGGCGAAACCGCGACCATCAACATGACCGCAACAACCACGGTCACCGCCGACGGCAACGGCTCCAACGATTCCTTCGCCGTACTGGTGGAATCGCTGGTGGAAGACGTGGGGGCCAACGCGGCTACCGCATCGGTGCAGAACAAAACCAACACGGCCACGATTACCTACACGGGCAACATGGGCACCATCCAGGACACGGCTTCCGTGAACTTTGCCGAGCCGGTCTTGACCATCACCAAGGCCATGAGCAAAACGTCCGACCTGCAAGGCGGCGAGACGGTGACGGTAACCCTGACCGTCAGCAACACCGGCACCGCACCCGCTTACGATATCGTGATCACCGATACGCTGAACGACGACGGCGCCCTGTTCGATACCTCTACCTCCTCGGCGGTGACCACGCCCGCCGGTTACACCTTCAACCCCGGCGATCCCACCGTGGGCTGGAGTGCGGATGCCGCTACCTCTCTTGCCGCCGGAGCCATGGCCACCTTCGAATTTACCGTGCAGATTTCGGATACCGTGATCACGGGTTCCGATTTCAGCAATACGGCGGCGGTCACCGGCGATACCCAGGACGGCGATATCTCGCCCGATCCGGAACGCGATACCAGCGATACCGGCACGGTCAACGTGACGACGCAAGCGCCGACCGGCAACAAAACCCTGACCGCAACTTCCGAGAGCTGGACCTCCGACACCGCGCCCATCGAGGCGGCCGTGGGCGAGATCCTCACCTTCCAACTGGCCTACACCCTGCCGGAGGGCCTGACGCAAGCCGACGGCGTGATCCTGGTGGACACCTTCCCCGCCGGTTACCAATACCTCACCGACACCGCCTCGGTTCGCGCCGCGCGTGACACCACCGTCACCGGCAGCATCTTTTCACTGACCGAATGGGGCAGCGGCGATGCGACCACGGCGGGCGCCACCTTGCGGCGCAACGACACCGTTTGCGCGGGCGATACGGACGGCGGCAACGGTTTCGCTACCACGGAATGGACCGGCTTTGCCGAGGACACCTTCGGCGGTTTGGGCAGCCACTCGGTCAGTTGCGGGGTTCCGGCCGATATCATCATCTCGGAATACGTAGAAGGCAGCGGCAGTAACCAGGCGCTGGAATTCTTCAACGGCACCGGCGGTCTGATCGACCTGGGCGCGGGTAATTATATTGTGGAGATCTACGCTGACGGTTCGTTGGTCGCCACGCAAACCATCAGCCTCACCGGCACCGTGGCCGACGGCAGCACCTACGTGCTGGGCAACAGCGGTGCGGCGGCGGGCATTACCGGCGCGTCTGACCAGACCTCGGGCGGCGCCTGGTTCGACGGCAACGACGCGATCGTGCTGAAATCCGGCGGCGCGGGCGGCACCATTCTGGACGTCATCGGACAGATCGCGGCCCTGAACGAGATCCCCGATGCGGCCGTGCCCGTCACGCCCACGGTCAACGGCTCCGACCTGGAGTTCAACCTGGGCGACCTGACCAATAACGACACGGACGGCACCGGCAATACCGAGCAGATCATCGTCAGCTACAGCATGCTCACGCTCAACAGCTCGGACAACAACCGCACCGACGCCAAGACCAACACCGGTTCCTTCAACTACCTGAACCGCGCCGCCGCCGGCCAGAGCCTTACCGATAATGTCAACTGGACCATCGCCGAACCCAACCTCACCCAAACCAAAACCGCCGATATGACCACGGTAGACGGCGGCGATACGGTTACCTTTACGGCCCGGTTGACCAATACGGCGGGAACCAACGTGGCGCGGGCCTGGGATGCGGAGATCACGGACACGCTGCCCGCCGAGTACAGCAGCGTCATGCTGTCGAGCGCCACCTTGAGCCGAGGTTCCGTGGACATTTCCGGCGGCGTGAGCATCGTGACCAACACCATCACCCTGGACATGAGCGCCCTGGCCGCCGCCAACCGTTACCTGGATCCGGGTGAGTTCATCGAACTGGTCTACACGGCGGTGATCGATCCCAGCATCAGCTTCGAGGAACAGGTCAACAACACGGCGATCGGCACGGCAACCAGTCTGCCGGGCGATAACGGCACCGGCGATGTAACACCCGGCGCGCCCGCGAGCGGCACGGGTGAGCGAACCGGCAGCGGCGCGGGCGAAAACGACCTGCGCGACACGGCTACCGAAACCGTGACCGCGGGCAAACCCACGGTAACCAAAACCGGCGACGCCAACCTGCAAATCGGTGATACGACGACCATGACCATCCAGGTGGATGTACCCGTGGGCACCACCGATAACTTCGTGATCACCGATAACCTGCCGACCGGGCTGACCTACACGGGCGCGGCCATTACCATCACCACGCCCATGAGTAATTTCAGCGCCTCACTCAGCCCAAGCGCTACACCGGGGGCGGGCACCGATCCCCTGGTGTTCGACTTCGGCACCATCACCAACAGCGCGGCGGCCGGTCAATCCATTACCATCAGTTACCAGGTTTCGGTAGACAACATCCTGGCCAACCAGAACGGGACCACCCTGGACAACACGGCTACCTTGAGTTACCTCAACGCCACCATGCCGCTGCCCTCGGATACCGCGACGATTACCGTGGTGGAGCCCAACCTGGAGATCACCAAGTCCATCACCGGCGGCGCGGCCGGCAGCGATGCGGGCGATACCATCGAATACACCGTCACGGTGCAGAACACGGCAGGGGTTGCCACTGCCTTCCGGGTGGACCTGGAAGATGTACTGCCCGCCAACCTGCTGGGCGGCACACCTAACTTCAACGTGACCTCGTTGGACGATGACGGCGGCCAGGTGACGGAAAACGGCGGCGGTGCGCTGACTGCCGGGGATGCGGTGCTTTCCACGACCACGAATACGGACGACACCCTGGGCTGGCCCCTGATCGAAATTCCCGCCGGCGCGACGCTGACCATCGTCTACGAGGCCGTCTTGGCCGATACCGCCGTGGCCGGGGAAATGCTGACCAATACCGTGACCGCGAGCTATGACAGCCAATCGACCGGCGGCGGTCGCGACAGCACGGACAGTACGGACGATGACGACGGCAACCTGGACAACTACGGCGAAACCGATACGGCTACCCTGACGGTGGACTCGTCGATCTCCATCCAGAAGTCGCTGAACGCGATCCATTCCAACAACGACTTCACCATCGGCGACCTGATCACCTTCGACATCCGCGTGGATGTGATCGAGGGCATCAAGGGTAACGTTGTGGTCACCGATGTACTGCCTTCCGGGTTGGACTTCGAGGGTCCGGTCACCGTGGTGGCGGGTCCCAATATCAGCCACAGTTTCACGGCCGCCGTTGAAGCGCCCGCCGGAACCATTACCATGGACATGGGCAATGTCACCAACGCGTCCGACGCGAATACCGCGAACGATTTCTTCATCCTGCGCCTGAATGCGCGCGTGCTGGATGTGGGCGGCAATACCGACGGAACCATGCTCACCAACTCCGCAAGCCTGACCGCCGACGTGGGCCCTGCCGGTCCCGATACCCAGGTGATCGATATCATCGAACCCAACCTGGCGGTGACCAAGGTCGCTGACAAGAGCAATCCCTCGGTGGGCGATACCGTAACCTTCACCATCACCGTCAGCCACAGCAGTTCTACGGCCGACGCCTTTGACGTTCTGTTGGACGATGCCATTCCCGCCGGGCTGACCTACGTGCCGGGCTCACACACGGGCGACGGCGTTGTGGATGAGACCGATCCCACGCAGCCGGAATTCGACCTGGGCGGCATTACCCTGGTGGAGATGAGCAAGTCCTTCACCTTCCAATGTACGGTCGATCTGGACGCGCCGGTAGCCAACACCGTTACCAATACCATCAACCTGGACTACGACGGACAGTCCGGCACCCCGGCTCTGGAACGCGCTTACATGGGCTCGGATGACGAGGATATCGTACCGGCCGTTCCCGCGGTGATCGACGCCGTCAAAACCGTGGCCATTACCAGCGACGGCGGCACGCCCGGCGTGGTCGATCCCGGCGATGAACTGACCTACACCATCACGCTTACCAACACCTCCGCCGCCGTAACCGGCACGGTCTTTACCGACAGCATCCCGGCTAACACCACCTATGTGGCCGCTTCACTGATGTCCTCCAAGGGCACCACCGATGATGCCGGCGATCCGCTTAGCGTTTCCATCGGACCCATGGCTACCAGTGAAGTGGTAACGGTTACCTTCAGCGTCACCGTGGACGGCGGAACCCCCGCCGGCACCATTATCAGCAACCAGGGTTTCGTGGACTCAAACGAGTCGGTGCCCGAGCCCACCGATGAAGACGGCGTGGATGAAAACGGCGACCAGCCGACCGATATCCCCGTCGGCGGGCCGCCCTCCCTGACCAACGCCTTATATGTGCAAAAGGTGGTCGAGTGGTTCGACGACGCCGACATGAGCGCCGATGTGAACGCGGGCGATGAGATGCGCTATATCTTCATCCTGGAGAACCTGGGCGATGAAGCGCTGACCGGCGTGTCCTTCACCGATACCATTCCCACCGGTCTGACCTTCGTGGCGGCAAGCAATTCTTCCGACAGCGGCACCTTGACCGTGGTCGGCAGCGCGGTCAGCCTGACCGGCGCGTCCATTCCCATCGGCGGTTTCATCACGGCCGAGTTCCGCGTGACCATCGACGCTTTCGTCCCCATGACCATGACCTACACCAACCAGGCGGATACCGATTCCGACCAGACCGATCCGGGTCAATCCGACAGTAACGGCGATCCGAGCGACGGCGATCAACCCACGGTCTTCGCGGCCGTCAACGGAGTGGCCGGCGCGCCGGAACTGGATGTGGAGAAACGCTGGAGCCAGTTCAGCGATGCGGACGGCGACGGCCTGGTAGATCCCGGTGATGCGATCGAGTACACCATCACGGTCCAGAACATCGGCTCGGCCGGCGCTACCAACGTCTTCCTGGACGATACCACGCCCGCCGACACAACCTATGTCGCCGGTTCCGCCTCCACCAGCGGCGGCGCCGTGGTGAGCACCGATCCCCTGAGCGTGAACATCGGCGAGATTCTGCCGGGTGGATTGGTCACCGTACGCTTCCAGGTAACGGTAGACGCCATGACCCCGGACGGCACCATCATTCCCAACCAGGCAACCGTCACCGCCGACGGCGGTATCAACGAACCCAGCGACGATAACGGCGACGACAGCGACGGCAAGAATCCTACGCTGACCCCGGTGGACACGGGCGGAGGCGCGGGTTCGCCCACGGGTCTGACCAAGGTCTTGAACAGCACCAGCGAAGCCGACAGCACGAGTAACGAGGTATTCATCGGCGAGGTGGCTACCTTCCGCGTCAGCGTCAGTGTGCCCGCCGGTACCACGCGCGAGGTCACGTTGGGCGACACTCTGCCCACCGGACTCACCTATGCCGCCGGAACCGCACGCCTGGCCAGGACCTTTGAAACCGGCCTGACCGCCTCTTCCGATCCGGGCGGCATCAACAGCGCGGCAACCGGAGTTTTCGTCGCCCTGGCCGACGGCAGCGATATCGTCGTCAGCGGGCAGACGCTCAGCCTGTTCCTGGGCAATCTCATCAACTCCGACGACGATGTGAATACCGAAAGCTACACGCTGGAGCTTCAGGCGGTCGTGGCCAACATCGCGGGGAACCAGGCCGGTACGTCGCGCACCAACCAGGGCACGCTCAGCTGGCTGGACAACCTCAGCCAACCGCAAAGCCTCACGCCCGCAACCACCTCGGTCACCGTGTTGGAAGCCAATCCGGCCGTTGCCAAAAGCGCCGACCCGCCGCTGATACTCACCGCCGGCGGCGATGTGGTCTTCACCCTGGTCGTCACCAACCCGGACGGCGGCTTCACCGGTCACGCCTATGACCTGAACATCGCCGACACCCTGCCCGGCGACTTCGACAGCATGACGGTGGACAGCATCACGCCCGCCGGCGGCGTCAGCGGCGTCACCGATAACAGCAGCGGCACCACCATAGATATCGATGTGTCCAGCTTCCCGCCCGACGGCATGCTGACCATTGTGGTCACCGGTACCGCCTCGGGTCCGGTAGGTACGGGTACGCTCACCAACACCGCCACGGCAACATGGACCAGTCTGCCGGGATCGCAAGGCACCGGCAGCGCCACGCCGGGCACGGCCGGCGATGCCGACGGCGAACGCACCGGCCCGGGCAGCGCGCCCAACGACTACACCACCTCGGACAGCGCCGATGTGGAGGTGGGTACGCCCGGCTTTACCAAAACCATCCTGGCCGCACAAACCCGCTACGCGATCGGCGATTCGGTCAGCTACCAGTTGGAAATCAGCCTGCCGCCCAACGCGGAGTTGGACAACGTAGCTTTGGCCGATGTTTTGGACGAGGGCCTGACCTATGAAACCGGTACCTTGATGATCAGCTATCCGGCCGGTGTATCCTCTTCTACCAACCCCGCCGAGTTCACGCGTACAGATGACGACCCGATGGCCGGCCAGGAGACTTTGGCCCTGGATCTTGGGACGCTGACCAATACTGACGGCAGCACGCAAACCGTGACACTTACCTACACCGGCCTGGTGGATAACATCCTGGGCAACCAGGACAACGCAACCCTGGGCAACAGCGCCACGCTGGACTTCGACGATCCGGGCGGCGGTTCCGCGGTTCAAGAAGCCGACGCCGAATCGATTACCATCGGCGAGCCGCATCTGGCCCTGGCCAAGACCATTACCTCTTCCACCAGCGGACTGGATGCGGGCGACACGGTTGACTTCCAAATCACCGTCAACAACGACGGCACCACGACTGCTTACGAAGTGGTGCTGAGCGACGTCCTGCCCACCGGTCTGGAGAATGCAACTTCGCTGAGCGTGGACAGTACCTCCAGCGGCGCGGAAACGCCGACCTTTACCAACAACGGCAGCGATTGGAACACCTCGGCCTTCGACATCCCCGTGGGCGGCAGTGTAACCATTACCTTCACCGCATCCCTAACCGACAGCGTCATCCCCGGACAGCAGATCCAGAACACCACCACGGCACAGTTCACCAGCCGCGACGGCACGGACAGTAACGAGCGCGACGGCAGCGATGCGGCCTCGGATCAGGACGATGACAGCGATCTGAACAACTACAACGCATCCGACAGTGCACCCACCATCACCGTGGCCGATCCTGTAGCGATCGATAAGACCTTCACGCCCGATCCGGCGAATACCACCTACACCATCGGCGAGACCTTCGTTTATCGGGTTCAGATCGACCTGTTCGAGGGCATCGTCAACAATGTGGTGGTAACCGACACCCTGCCCGACGGCGTGCGCTTCGTTTCAGCCTCTACCGGCGTGGGCAACATGGGTATGTCGTTGCAATTCAACAATGCGCCGGGACAAGTCGGACAAGCGCTGACCTTTACCTACGGCACCATCACGAACCCGTCCAACGGCAGCGACGCGGATGATTTCATCACCATTGACATCACGGTGATCGTGGAAGATGTCATGGGCAATGTGGACGGCACGGTTCTGGGCAATAACGCCTCGGTGCAGTACGACGCCGCGGGCGGCACGCAAACCGTGGACTTCGACGATGACGCGGGCACCCCCGGTATCCAGCCGCTGGACCTGACGATTGTCGAGCCGGATGTGAACATCACCAAAACTGCCGACGATAACTCCGTATCGCCGGGTGATGAGGTCACCTTCACCATCCTGCTGGATCACCTGGTCTCAAGTACCGCCGACGCCTACAACCTGCAAGTGATCGACACCCTGCCGACGGGTCTCACCTATGTGCCGGGTTCGGCAAATATTTCTCCGGCAATCAGCGGTCAGCAGCTTACCTTCGACATCGCCGCGCTCACTCTGATGGATGACCAGACCACCATCACCTACCGCGCCACGGTAGACCTGGACGCGGTCATCGGCGATCCGCTGACCAACGACGCCGACCTGACCTATACCTCACAACCGGGTGTCATTGCCGATGAGCGAACCTACACCGATTCAGACAACGATACCGTTACGCCGGGCGTATCTACCTTTATCGAGGCCGTGAAGACCGTAACCATCAGTTCGGACGGCGGCACGGCCGGCGTGGTAGACCCGGGTGATCGACTGGAATACATCATCGTCCTGTCCAATAGCGGCTCGGCCGTAGACAATGCCGTCTTCAGCGATCCCATTCCGTTGAACACCACCTATTTTGCAGGCTCGCTAACATCCTCGGCGGGTACCGTGGACGACACCGGCGATCCGCTGACCGTGGATATCGGCAGCATGGCCGACGGCGACTCCGTAACCATCACCTTCGAGGTGACGGTCGACGCGGGCACGCCCGCCGGCACCATCATCAGTAACCAGGGCCAGGTGGATTCCGATCAGACGGTGCCCGAACCTACCGATGAAGACGGTATCGACGAAAACGGCGACCAACCCACCGACATCCCTGTCGGCGGCCCGCCCATGCTGACCAACGCGCTTTACGTGCAGAAACTGGTCGAGTGGTTCGACGACGCCGACATGAGCGCCGATGTGAACGCGGGTGACGAGATGCGCTACATCTTCATCCTGGAGAACCGGGGTGATGAGGCGCTTACCGGCGTGTCCTTCACCGACACCATTCCCACCGGCTTGACCTTCGTGGCGGCAAGTAATTCGTCCGACAGCGGCACGCTGACCGTCATCGGCAGCGCGGTCAGCTTGACCGGCGCCTCCATTCCCATCGGCGGCTTTATCACCGCCGAGTTCCGCGTCACCATCGACGCCTTCGCGCCAATGACCATGACCTATATCAACCAGGCGGACACGGATTCCGACCAGACCGATCCGGGTCAGTCCGACAGCAACGGCGACCCGAGCGACGGCGATCAGCCCACGGTCTTCTCGGCCGTCAACGGGGTTGCCGGCGCGCCGGAACTGGATGTAGAGAAACGTTGGACCCAGGGAACCGACGCGGATGACGACGGCCTGGTCGATCCGAGCGACGGCATCCTCTACACCATCACCATCCGCAACATCGGCTCGGCTGCCGCCACCGACGTGCGCCTGACCGATCCGACGCCCGCCGACACCACCTTTGTTGCCGGTTCCGCTTCCACCAGTAACGGCGCGGTATCCGGCACCGACCCGCTGGATGTGAACATCGGCGAGATCCCGCCGGGTGGTTTGGTGACGGTTTCCTTCCGCGTGACCGTGGACGCCGGGACCCCGGACGGCACCATCATCCCCAACCAGGCAACCGTGACGGCCGACGGCGGCATCAGCGAACCCAGCGACGATAACGGCGACGACAGCGACGGCAAGAACCCCACCTTAACCCCGGTTGACACCGGCGGCGGCGCGGGTTCGCCCACGGGCCTGAGCAAGGTCCTGCAAAGCAGCAGTGAAGCGGACAGCACCGGTAGCGAAGTCTTCATCGGCGAGGTCGTTATCTTCCGCGTCAGCGTCAACGTGCCGGCCGGCGCCACCCGCGAGGTCACCCTGGGCGACACCCTGCCCACCGGTCTCACCTATATCGCCGGTACCGCCCGCCTGGCTCGAACCTTCGATACGGGCCTGGCGGCATCGGAAGATCCCGGCGGCATCAACAGCGCGGCGACCGGCGTCTTTGTTGCCCTGGCCGACGGTAGCGATATCATCGTCAGCGGTCAAACGCTCAGCCTGTTCCTGGGCGACCTCATCAACTCAGACAGCGATGTGAACAACGAGGTCTACACCCTGGAACTGCAAGCGGTGGTGGCCAACATCGCCGGAAACCAGGCCGGCACGGCGCGCACCAACCAGGGCACGCTGAGTTGGCTGGACAGCCTGAACCAACCGCAGAGCCTGACGCCCGCATCCGCCGACGTCACCGTATTGGAAGCCAATCCTACGATCGCCAAGAGCGCGGCTCCGCCGCTCATCCTGACAACCGGCGGCGACGTGGTCTTTACCCTGGTCGTCACCAACGCGGACGGCGGCTTCACCGGCCACGCCTACGACCTGAACATCACCGACACCCTGCCGGGCGATTTCGACAGCATGACGGTGGACAGCATCACACCTGCCGGCGGCGTCAGCGGCGTTACCGATAACAGCAGCGGCACCATCATCGATGTGGATGTTTCGAGCTTCCCGCCCGACGGCACGCTGACCATCGTCGTCACCGGCACCGCGAGCGGCCCCGTAGGCACCGGCACGCTCACCAACACGGCGACCGGCACCTGGACCAGTCTGCCCGGAACCCAAGGCACCGGCAGCGCCACACCCGGAACGGCGGGCGATGCCGACGGCGAACGCACCGGCCCGGGCAGCGCGCCCAACGATTACACAACCTCGGACAGCGCGGATATAGAAGTGGGCACGCCCGGTTTCACCAAAACCATTCTCTCGGCCCAGTCCCGCTATGCGATCGGCGACACGGTGAGCTACCAGTTGGAAATCAGCCTGCCGCCTAATGCCGAGTTGGACAATACGGCCGTGGCCGATATCTTGGACGAGGGCCTGACCTATGTCACCGGCACCTTGATGATCAGCTATCCGTCCGGTGTGTCCTCTTCTACCAACCCCGTCGAGTTCACACGTACGGATGACGACCCAATGGCCGGCCAGGAGACTTTGGCCCTGAATTTGGGGACGCTGACCAATACCAACGGCAGCACGCAAACGGTGACCCTCACCTACACCGGCCTGGTGGATAACATCCCGGGCAACCAGGACAACGCCACGCTGGGCAACAGCGCCACGCTGGATTATGACGATCCCGGCGGCGGCAGCGCCGTACAGGAGAGCGATACCGAATCCATCACCGTCGGCGAGCCGCACCTGGCCCTGAACAAGAGCATTACCTCTTCCTCCGCCGGCCTGGATGCGGGCGACACGGTCGATTTCGAGATCACCCTGAGCAATGACGGCACTACCACCGCCTACGAGGTCGTGCTGAGCGATGTGCTGCCCGCCGGCCTGGAAAACGCGACCTCGCTGAGCGTGGACAGCACTTCCGGCGGCGCGGACACGCCCACCTTCACCAACAACGGCAGCGATTGGAACACCTCTGCCTTCGATGTCCCGGTCGGCGGCAGTATCACCATCAGTTTCACCGCCTCCCTGACCGACAGCGTCATTCCCGGTCAGCAGATCCAGAACACCGCAACGGCCGAATTCACCAGCCGTGACGGCACGGATAGCAACGAGCGCGACGGCAGCGACGCCAACTCCGATCAGGACGACGACGCCGATCTGAACAACTACAACACCGAGGACAGCGCGGCCGTGATCACCGTCGCCGATCCGGTGGCCATATCCAAAACCTTCACGCCCGACCCGGCGAATACCACCTACACTATCGGCGAAACCTTCCTCTATCGCATCCGGGTAGACCTGTTCGAGGGCACCATCGACAACGTGGTGGTCACCGATACCCTGCCCGACGGCGTGCGGTTCGTTTCCGCCTCCACCGGCGTGGGCAATATGGGCATGTCGCTGCAATTCAACACCGATCCGGCAGAGGCGGGTCAAGTGTTGACATTCACCTACGGCACCATCAGCAACCCGGCCGATGCCGATACGGGTAACGATTTCATTACCATCGACATCACCGTGATCGTGGAAGATGTGGTCGCCAATGTGGACGGCGCGGTTCTGGGCAATAACGCCTCGGTGCAGTACGACGCCGCCGGCGGCACGCAAACCGTGGACTTTGACGATGATGCGGGTACCGCCGGCATTCAACCGCTGGATCTGACCATCATCGAACCCGAGGTCAACATCACCAAAACGGCGGATGCGCCGGTGGTTTCGCCGGGTGACGAGGTCACCTTCACCATCCTGTTGGATCACCTGGTAACCAGTTCCGCCGACGCCTATGACTTGCAGGTGGTCGACACGCTGCCCGCCGGTCTCACCTACGTACCCGGTTCGGCGAACCTCACGCCGTCGATCAACGGCCAGGAACTGACCTTCGACATCGCGGCGCTGACCTTGCTGGACGATCAGACCACCATCACCTACCGCGCCGTGGTCGATCCCGACGTGGTCATCGGCGATCCTCTCACCAACGACGCGGATCTCACCTACACCTCGCAACCGGGAACCAACGCCGACGAGCGCACCTACAACGACACGGACAACGATACGGTGACCCCGGGCCAGGTGACTTTTATCGAAGCGGTCAAAACCGTGGTGATCAGTTCCGACGGCGGGACTCCCGGCCAGGTTGATCCGGGCGATCGCCTGGAATACACCGTCGTGCTGACCAACAGCGGCGCCACCGCCGAAAACGTGGTCTTCAGTGATCCGATCCCGCTGAACACCACCTACTTCGCCGGTTCGCTGACCTCCTCGGTCGGTACTGTGGACGACAGCGGCGATCCGTTGACGGTGGACATCGGCACCATGGTCGACGGCGCTTCGGTCACCGTTACCTTTGAAGTGACGGTCGATGCGGGCACGCCGGCGGGCACCATCATCAGTAACCAGGGCGAGGTGGATTCGGACCAGACGGTGCCGGAACCCACCGACGAGGACGGCATCGACGGCAACGGCGACCAGCCCACCGACATCCCCGTGGGTGCGCCGCCCGCGCTGAATGACGCGCTGTACGTGCAGAAGGTGGTCAGTTGGATCACCGACGCCGATGCCAGCACCGACGTGACCGCCGGCGACACCATGCGCTACACCCTGATCTTCACCAATATCGGCGACGGCGACCTGACCGGCGTCAGCCTGACCGACACCATCCCCGGCGGCCTGACGGCGGTCGCGGCATCCGAAACCATTCCCGCCGGCAATACCATTACCGTGGTGGGTGGCGCGGTAACCGTGGCAATCCCGAGTCTGCCCGTGGGCGGCACGGTCACGGCGAGTTTCGATGTGACCATCGACGTCTTTGCGCCCACGTCCAGGACCTACACCAACCAGGGCGACGTGGACAGCGACCAGACCGACCCGGATCTCACCGACAGTAACGGCGACCCGAACGACGGCAGTCAGCCCACCACCTTCACGGCGGTCAACGGCATCGCCGGAACGCCCGCGCTGGATGTGGAGAAACGTTGGCAGCAGGCGGTCGATCTGGACAGCGACGGCCTTGTCGATCCCGATGATACGATCGAGTACACGATCACCCTGATCAACACCGGCGCGGCGGTCGCCGACAACGTGGTCCTGAACGACACCATCCCGGCGAATACCACGATTGTGATCGGTACGGTGACCACCAGCCAGGGGATTGTGATCACGGAAGACCCGGTGTCGGTGAATATTTCGGATATGGACCCGGGCGACCTGGTGACCGTCACCTTCCGCGTCACCGTCGATTCCGGTACGGCCGACGGCACCATTATTCCCAACCAGGCGACCGCAAGCGGCGATAACTTCAGCGATGAACCCAGTGACGACAACGGCGACGATGCCGACGGCAAGAACCCCACGCTGACTCCGGTCGATACCGACGGCAGCGGCGACGGCTCGCCCTCGGCGCTCACCAAGAGCATCGTTGACACCAGCGAACCGGACAGCAGCGGTACGGAAGTCCTGATCGGCGAGATCGTCACCTTCCAGTTGACCTTCGAAGTCCCCGCGGGAACCACGGGCGAAGTCACCCTCAGCGACACCCTGCCCTCGGGCATGACCTACCTGGCCGACAGCGCCCTGCTGCAACGGGTCTTCGGCACCGGCCTGGTGGCTTCGCAGAACCCCGGCGGGGTAAACAGCGCGGCGACAGGCGTGGATGTCGCCCTGACTGACGGCGATGACGTGACCATCGACGGTCAGGATATCGACGTACTGCTGGGCACCGTGATCAACTCCGACAATGACGGCGATACCGAACGCTATATCCTCACCTACAGTGTGCTGGTCACCAACGATTCCGGGAATCAGGCGGGCACCGACCTTACCAACAGCGGCGGCCTGTCCTATCTCAACGGCCTGTTGCAGGTGGTCAACCTGACGCCTTCCGCGCAAACGGTTACGGTGACGGAACCCACGCTCAGCATCAGCTTGTCCGCGTTACCCACCGCTATCCTTACCGACGGCGGCGATGTGACCTTCACCCTGACGGTTCGCAACGAATCCGGCGCCAACGACGCCTCGGCCTTCGACGTGGCGATCAGCGATGTCCTGCCCGGCGAGTGGACCGCGCTGAGTATCGATAGTATTGCACCCACGGCGGGCGTCAGCGGCGTTACCGACAATACCTCGGGCACCGGCCTGGACATCACCGTGGACCAGATGGACCCCGGCAGCGAGGTGGTGATCACCTTTACCGCCACGGCGCCCGGAACATTGACTGAAGGTACCCTGACTACCACGGCCGATGTCACCTGGACCAGCCTCCCCGGCATTGACGGCACCACCGATCAGGTGACCGATGCCTCCGGCGGCTCCGAGGGTGAGCGCAACGGTGACGGCGGCGCCAACGACTACTCGGCCTCCGACAGTACCGACGTGGTGGTCGGCGATGTCAACCTGACCAAGAGTATCGACAATGAACAGACCCGCTACGCGATCGGCGACGAGGTGGAGTACCGCATCGTCATCACCCTGCCCGCTACCGGCAGCAAGGCGTCGTCTGCCTTCAACGACGTGCTGGACGAGGGCCTGACCTACATCAGTGGTTCGCTGAGTATCGCATACGGCAGCGGCATGGCTTCCAGCCTTTCGCCCACCGAGTTCACGGTCACCGACGACAGCCCCTCGGCCGGTCAGGAGACTTTGAACCTGGACTTCGGCATCCTCACCAACACGAACGGCGCGGACGGCACCATTACCCTGACCTATCGCGCCCTGGTCGACAACATCTTGACCAACCAGGACAATCAGGGTCTGGACAACACTGTCACCCTGGATTTCGACGATCCCGGCGGCTCCGGTAACATCCAACTGACGGATAGCGAAAGCGTGCTGGTAGGCGAACCGTACCTGTCGATTGCCCACACCATCACCAGCGGCACCGCAGGCCTGGAAGCGGGCGACAGCGTGGACTACCAGGTGGTCATCACCAACGACGGCAACACCACCGCTTACGAAACCGTGTTGTCCAATGTCCTGCCCGCCGGACTGGAGAACGTGACCGGCCTTTCCGTTACCTCGGCTACAGGCGGCGCAACCACGCCCAACCTCACCAACAACGGGACCGACTGGACCACCGACGCCTTCGACCTGCCCCCGGGCGGCAGCATCACCCTGGTCTTCACGGCCGATCTTGAACTGGGCGTCATCCCAGGCCAGACCATCCAGAACCAGGTCGATGCCACCTTCACCAGCCGCGACGGCAGCGACGCCAATGAACGCGACGGCAGCGATCCCGGTTCCAACCAGGACGACGACAGCGACCTCAATAACTACAACACCACGGCCAACGCGCCGAGTTTCGTGGTCGACGATCCTGTCGGCATCGACAAGCAGTTCTACCCGGATGCCGCCGACATCACCTACACCATCGGTGAACAGGTAATCTACCGTCTGACCATCGCCCTGATCGAAGGCACCATCGACGACCTGGTCCTGGAAGACGTGCTGCCCGAAGGCGTCACCTTTGTCAGCGCCTCGGTGGGTAACGGCAATATGGGCCTGACCACCGAATACGTGGACCCGCCCGTGGAATCCGGCCAAACCCTGACCCTCGACTTCGGCCAGGTGATCAACCCCGCCGACGGCGACGGCGATAACGATTTCATTACCGTCGATATTACGGTCACGGTGGACAACATCAGCGCCAACCAGGACGGCACCCTGCTGGGCAACAATGCCTCGGTCAGTTTCACCGGCCCGAGCGGCACGGAAACACGCGACTTCGACGCGGATGCGGGCACGGCGGGTATCCAACCCCTGGATCTGGAAGTAGTCGAGCCCCTGCTCGAAGTCACCAAAATCGCCGACATCACCGACCCGGAACCGGGCGAGGAAGTCACCTTCACGCTCACCGTCAGTCACGATGCGGCTGGCAACGCGGACGCCTACGATATCGAAATCGTTGACACGGTGCCGCCGGAACTGGCCTACGTGGTGGGTTCCGCCGATACGACCGTCAACGTCAACGGCGAGCGTCTCATCTTCACCATCAGCAGTCTGGCCCTGGTCGATGCGCCGGTCGTCATCACCTATCGCGCCATCGTCAATGAGGACGCGCCCCTCGGCGTACCCACGAGCAACAGCGTGGTGACCACCTGGACCACCCTGGCCGATGAGCAAGACGGCGAGCGCACCGGCGAGGACGGCAGCGGCGGTCTCAACGATCTGGAGACCACGGCCGAAGCCACCGTCACGCCCTCCCTGGCCGCTTTGGACGCGGACAAGACCGACGCCCTGACCGATGACGCCGACGGCGACGGTGTGGTCAGCCCCGGCGACACGCTCACCTACACGGTCACCATCACCAATACGGGTAATGAAACCGTTACCGGCATGGTCTTCAGCGACAGCCTGGAAGCCAACCTGCAACTGGTTTCCGGCAGCGTCACTACCACGCAAGGTTCAGTTACCACCGGCAACACCGGCGGCGACAGTTCCATAGCGATCGATCTGGGCGACCTGTCCGGCGGCGCCGACATCACCATCACCTTCCAGGCAACCGTAGCCGCTCCCTTCCCGGCCGATGTGGACGCCGTGGTCAACCAGGGAGCCGTTACAAGTAATGAATTGGACGATGTCCCCACGGACGACCCGGATACACCGGACGAGGACGATCCCACGGAAGTGCCCGTCACGGCCGCCCCGGAACTGTTGGTCACCAAAACCGACGCGCTGCAACTGGACGCGGACAGCAGCGGCGACACAAGCCCCGGCGACACCCTGCGTTACACGCTCACTATCACCAATGTCGGCAACCAGGACGCGGGCAACGTGGTTCTGACCGATGTCACCGAACCCAACCTGACCCTGGTCGCGGGCACCGTGACAACGAGTCAGGGCACGGTGGATCTGGGCAATAACCCGGCGGATCTCTCCGTAGCGGTTGCTCTGGGTACGATAGCGGGCAACGGCGCTAGTGCGACCGTTACCTTCGATGTCGCCATCAACGACCCCCTGCCCGAGGGAACGGCCCAAGTCGCCAACCAGGCCGTGGTCAGCAGTGACGGTCAACCGCCGGTTCCCAGCGACGATCCTGATGTGCCCGGCGATGAAGATCCCACGGAAACGCCGGTCACCAGCGCCCCGCGTCTGGTTGCGAGCAAATCCGATGCTCTTGTGATGGATGCCGACATGAACGGCGTCGCCTCTCCCGGCGATACGCTGGAATACACGGTCACCATCGCCAACCTGGGCAATGCCTCGGCAACCGGCGTCATCTTCTCCGATATCCCCGACAGCAACACCGCTCTGGTCAGCGGCAGCGTGACCACGAGCCAGGGCAGTATTACCGCCGGTAATACGGGAACGCCGCCCGTTACCGTGGATCTGGGAACGATTGCGGCCAATGCAAGCGCTACTATTACCTTCCGCGTCATCATCGACGATCCGTTGACCGACGGCATCACCGCTGTGGTCAACCAGGGCACCGTTTCCTCGGATGACGAGCCCGACCTGCCGACCGATGACCCGGACGCACCCGGCGACGACGATCCCACCGAAACCCCGCTCACCGCCGGCCCGCTGCTTGAAGTCAGCAAAACAGACACGCTCTTCATCGACACCGATGCAAACGGCAGCGTCGGCCCGGGCGACACCCTGCTGTACCTGATCACGATCAGCAACAACGGCAATGCCCCGGCCACCGGCGTCAGCCTCAGCGACACGCCCGATACGAATACCATCCTGGTGACCGGCAGCGTGGTCAGCAGCCAGGGGATGGTGAACGGTACGGACCCGATCTCGGTAGACCTGGGTCAAATCGACGCGGACGCCTCGGCAACCGTCAGCTTTGCGGTGACCGTGGTCGATCCGCTGCCGGACGGCGTGACCACCGTGGCCAACCAGGCCGTGGTGAGCAGCAACGAACTACCCGATGAACCCAGCGATGACCCCGATACACCCGACGAGGACGATCCCACGGAAACCCCGGTTGTCGCCGAACCCATTCTCTCGGCAAGTAAAACCGACACCCTGCTGGTCGACGCGGACGGCAACGGCTTCGCCTCCCCCGGCGACACCTTGGGTTACACGGTCACGATCACTAACAGCGGCAACGCCCCGGTGACCAACCTGGTCTTCACCGATACGCCCGACAGCAACACCACCCTGGTTCCCGGCAGCGTCAGCAGCAGCCAGGGCAGTGTTACCGGCGATATCCAGGTGGATCTGGGAACACTGCCCGGCAACGGTACCGATGCGACCATTACCTTCCAAGTCACCGTCAACGACCCGCTGCCCGCCGGTATCACCAGGGTGGCCAACCAGGGTACCTTCAGCGGTGACGACGTGCCCGACGAACCCACGGACGACCCGGACGAACCCGGTGACGACGATCCCACCGAAACCCCGGTCGGCAGCGATCCCGAACTATCGGCGAGCAAAACCGACAGTCTGCTGATCGACACCAACGGCGACGGCGAGGCCGGACCCGGCGATACCCTGCGCTATACAGTGGTCATCACCAACAACGGCAACGGCACGGCGACCGATGTGCTGTTCACCGATGAACCGGACCTGGGTACCATGTTTGTTACGGGCAGTGTCACCACGACCCAGGGCATGGAGGTCGTGCCCGATCCCATGGGTGAATTGGGCCCGGCGGTCGCGGTATACGTGGGCGATCTCCCCGGCAGCGCGAGCGTCACCATTACCTTCGATGTGGCCGTCTCCCCCAATGCCACGGCAACCCAGGTGGTCAACCAGGGCCTGGTCAACAGCCTCGGAACGCCGACCGTTCTGACCGACGACCCGGATGAACCCGGTGACGATGACCCCACGGTCGCACCGCTTGTCGGTGAACCCGATCTCGTCGTCGAGAAAACCGACATCCTGGCCGTGGACGCCGACCTCAGCGGCAACGCGAGCGCCGGCGATACGATCGAGTACACCATCACGGTTACCAACAGCGGCGCGCGCGGCACGTCGGTCGTCCTTACCGATGTTCCCGGCGCTTTCACCACCCTGGTCGTCGGTTCCGTCTCCACAAGCCGGGGCGCGGTGGTCAACGGCAATACCGGCGGCGATACCGACGTAGTGGTGGATGCAGCCGACCTGGCCCCCGGCGCCGACCTCACCGTGACCTTCCGCGTCACCATCGACGACCCGCTGCCTGCCGGTTTGACTCAAGTCGCCAACCAGGCCGTGGCCCTGAGTCCGGACCTGCCGCCCACACCCAGCGACGACCCGGATGAACCCGGTGACGATGACCCCACGGAAACCCCGCTGGGCGCCGAACCGCAACTCACGGTCACCAAGATAGACGAACTGACCAATGTAAACGAACTGATGGACCCGGACGACAACGGCTATGTCTCCGCCGGCGATCTGCTGACCTATATCATCACGATCAGCAACACCGGCAACGGCGATGCAACCGGTGTGACCCTCACCGACACGCCCGATGTGCACACCAGCCTGGTCGCGGCCTCGGTCACCACAACCCAGGGCAGCATCACGGCCGGAAACGCCGGTACGCCGCCGGTCGAAGTAGACCTGGGCACGCTGCCGGCCGGAACCTCGGCAACCGTTACCTTCCAGGTCACCATCGATGATCCCCTGACCGAGGGCGTCACGGCTGTCGGTAACCAGGCAATTGTCACAAGCAACGAACTGCCGGATCAACCCAGCGATGACCCGGACACGCCCGCCGAGGACGATCCCACCGAAACCCCGCTGGGCGAAGCACCCAAGCTCTCGGTAACCAAGGCCGATTACCTGACCGCCGATCTTGACGGCAGCGGCGGGCCGTCTGCCGGCGACGTCCTGGCTTACCTGGTCACCATCACCAACTCCGGCGGCGGCGCGGCAACCGACGTGGTCTTCACCGACACGCCGGATGTCAACACGACACTGATCCCGCTGAGCGTCACCACCACCAACGGCACGGTGACCTCCGGTAACGCCGGAACGGCGCCGATCATCGTTGAGTTGGGCGATCTGGCTCCCGGACAAACCGCGCAAATCGGCTTCCAGGTGACCATCGCCTCGCCGCTCCCGGCAGGCATCGTCAAGGTGGCCAACCAGGGCATTGTCAGCACGCCCGATCAACCCGACGTCCCCAGCGACGACCCGGACGAACCCGGCGACGACGATCCCACGGAAACCCCGGTCACTGCGGCGCCCGCGCTCAGTGCAAGCAAAACCGACACCCTGGTGATCGACCTGGACAACAGCGGCACGGCCGGACCCGGCGACACCCTGCTCTACCTGGTCACCATCCGCAACAACGGCAACGCGGACGCAACCGGCGTTACCTTCACCGATACGCCGGACAGCAATACCACCCTGGTCCCCGGCAGCGTAACCAGCAGCCAGGGCGCGGTGACCGACGGCAACGCGGGCACGCCGCCGGTTGCGGTGGACCTGGGCACCATCGGCCCCGGTAAAACCGCGACGATCAGCTTCCGCGTCACGATTGTCGATCCGCTACCCTTCGGCCTGGTGGACGTGGCCAACCAGGGCTTCGTCAACAGCAACGAACTGCCGGTGGAACGCACCGACGATCCCGCTGAAGACGGCGAGGAAGATCCCACGGTTACCCCGGTCAACGACGGCCCGGTCCTGGAAGCCGATAAGACCGATCTCCTGGTCATCGACGCCGACAACAGCGGTGACCCGAGCGGCGGCGACACCCTGGCCTACCTGGTCCGCATCCGCAACACGGGCAACGGTACGGCGACCGGCGTCACCTTCCTGGACTTCCCGGATGTCAACACCACGCTTGTCGCCGGTTCGGTACAAACCACGGTCGGCGTCATCACAGGCGGCAACGACGGTAACGCGCCGGTGGAAGTCGCGGTCGGCAGCCTACCGCCGGGCGCGTTTGCAGACATCGCCTTCCGCGTGACCATCGATGCGCCGGCGCCGGACGGCTTGACCCGACTGGTCAACCAGGGCCTGATCACCAGCAACGAGTACCCGGGCGTCTTGACCGACGATCCCGATGTCCTGGGCGAGCAGGATCCCACGGTCACGCCGCTGGGACCCGACCCGCGCATCACGGCAAGCAAGACGGATATCCTCTTCAGCGATAACGACGGCAGCGGCGCGCCCACGGCGGGCGATGAGCTGCAATACCAGGTCATCATCCGCAACCTGGGCTTCGGCAGCGCGACGGGCGTTACCTACAGCGACACGCCGGATGCCAACACCACCCTGGTGGCCGGCAGCGTGCAAACCACGCAGGGAACCATTACGGGCGGCAACGCCGGAACACCGCCGGTTACGGCCAACCTGGGGGAGATTCCGCCCGGCGGAACCGTGGTGCTGAGCTACCGCGTGCTGGTTGCCGACCCGCTTCCCATGGGCGTGACCAGGGTCATCAACCAGGGCATCATAGACGGCGACAATATCCCGGATACGCCCACCGACACCGACGACCCGGACGTGCCCGGACCGGACGATCCCACCGAGGTGGAACTGGAGGGCAATCCGGTGATCGGCGCTTTCAAGGCCGATTCCCTGTTCACCGACGCCAACGGCGACGGCGTGGTCTCCCCGGGCGACACCGTGCTCTACCAGGTGCTGATCCTGAACAACGGCAACGCCACGGCTTCCGGCGTCATCCTGGAAGACACGCCCGACCCCAACACCACGCTGATCAACGGCAGCATCCAAACCAGCCAGGGCGCGATTCTGGACGGTAATGACGGCGTGCTGCCCATTCGCGTGGCGCTGGGTGAAATCAAACCGGCCGGCACCGCGCTCGTGACCTTCCTGGTCGTCATCGCCAATCCGCTGCCGATCTCGGTCACCGAGGTCGTCAACCAGGCGATCATCAGCAGTAACGAGGTGCCCGACGTACCCTCCACCGATCCCGACGGCCCCGAGTTCTCACCCACGCCCACCCTGGTCAGCCAGGCGGATTTGGCGATCACCAAAACACCGTCGTCCACCCTGGTAACGGCGGGGACCACCTTCACCTACACCATCGAGATCGAGAACCTGGGCCCCAACGGCGCGGGCGATGTCATCCTCACGGACCCGCTGCCTGCGCAACTGGACTACGTGGCCGCGACGCCCTCGCAAGGGACCTGCGACTACAACCCGCTCACGCGCACGCTCACCTGCAACCTGGCCGCGATCGACGTGGGCGAGTCCGCAAGCGTGATCCTGGAAGTGTACGTACTGGAAGAAGGCGAGATCACCAACACGGTCAGCGTCACCGCGCCGCAAGTCGACCCCGAGGGCGGCAACAACATCTCGGCGGCCATGGTCACGGCCGCGCCCGGCATCGACCTGGAACTGGTCAAAACAGTCAGTAACCCCAATCCCGAGTGGGGCGACACGGTCACCTTCACGCTCAGCCTGACCAACCAGGGACCGGATATCGCAACCGGCGTCACGGTCAACGACCTGCTGCCGCCGGAACTGATCCTGCAAAACGCGACGGCAAGCAGCGGCAGTTACGACGAGACCACGGGGAACTGGACCCTGACCTCGGTAGGCGTCTTCGCCACGGAAACGCTGGAGCTGGAAGTGCTGGTGCAAGGCTTGGGCGACATCGTCAACGACGCGGAAGTCACCACGGCGGGCCAGACCGATGTCGACAGCACGCCGGGCAACAGCATGGCGGGCGAGGACGACCAGGACGACGCGGTCGTCACCATCGATACCCTGATCGACCTGGCGATTACCAAAACCCTGCTGCCTGCAATGCCCCTGGCCGAAGAAGAAGCGGTCTACGTACTGACGGTCACCAACTTCGGACCCAGCCCGGCCTCGGGCGTCACGGCCGTGGACAACCTGCCGGACGGCATGAACTACATCGGCTACCAGGCAACCCAAGGCGACTACGACCCGCTGACGGGAATCTGGACCATCGGCACCCTGGCGGTCGACGCAACCGTCAACCTGGAACTGACGGTCCTGGTAGACCAGGAACTGGCGGGCAACAGGGTCCAAAACACGGCCGAGGTCTCAGGCAACGAACCGGAAGCAACCACGGACAACAACAGCGACACGGTAACCACGGAAATCATGATCCCGGTACCGGTCCTGGGCCCCTGGGGCCTGACAGCCCTAATCCTACTCCTGGCCGCGGCAGCCCTAATCCAACGCCGAAAAGCAACATAAACAAGCCCGACCAGAAAAGTAACGTGAACAGGCCCGGGCAGAAAACAGAAAACCAAAGGAACAAATACTGCAGACGTTCCCAAGGCGTGCTTACCGGCAAGGCCCGGGTCTGTTCGCGCCGAAGAAACAAAAAACGAACGCAATCCAAAACAGACCGTCCGAAGGCATCCCTGGAAAGTTGAGAACACAGTCCGATCTTCCAGTCAAGCTTCATCCGCGCTAAGATAAGCGCAGTCTCAGCCGGGAGTTAGCATGAACGCGGATCAGCAACGTGAATTGAAGATCTTCTTTCGGTCATTGAAGGACCGGCCCTTGGAGCCCCACGAGCCCCAATACGAACCCGGAATTCACCAACGCCCCGACGACGATCCCATGGAACGTCTGGCCACCAGTATCGACTGGCATGAGGACGACGGTTCCGTCCACCTGCTCTCCGGTCAGCGGGGCGCCGGCAAAAGCACCGAACTTCGCCGTCTGCGCAAGCTGCTCAAAGAGATGGACTGCACCGTCTTCCTGGCCGATATGCGGGACTACCTGAATCTGACCCAGCCCTTGGAGATTTCCGATTTCCTGATTTCCGTGGTCGGCGCGCTGAACGACCTGGTTGTGGCACAATACGACAAGGACTTTTCGGTTCCTTCCTATTGGGAACGGTTCGTCAATTTCATGAAATCCGAGGTCAAACTGGAACCCGCGGGTATCAAACTGGGCGCGGATATCAAAGCCGGTCTGAAACAAGACCCTTATTTCAAGAAAGATCTACAAAAGAAACTACGCGGCCACGTGGCCCAACTCTCCCGCCACGCCCACGATTTCGTCGCGGATATCATCGCCTTCATCCGCAAACACGAAAAAGTCAGCGACAAAAAGGTGGTTCTGCTGGTGGATTCGGTAGAACAAATTCGCGGCGTGGGCGAAGAGGCCGAAAATGTCTACCGCTCCGTGGAGAACCTGTTCAGCAGCCACGCGCCCGATCTCTGCTTCAAGGACCTGCACGTGGTCTACACGGTGCCGCCCTACCTGCCGCCGCTTTCCCCGGCGCTGGGTCGCCATCTGGGCGGCGATGCCCTGGTAAACCTGCCCAATGTCCACGTGCGCCTGCCTGACGGAAAGCCCGACCCGGCGGGCCTGGCTGTCATGCGCAACATGCTCGCGCGACGCTACAAGACCTGGGGTTACGTGTTCTCCCAAGCCCAGATCGACCGTCTGTTCGCCAATTCCGGCGGTGACCTGCGCGACGCCTTCCGCCTGCTGCGCCAGGTGCTCACCAACTGCGGCGCACGCAAGGATATCGACCTGCCCGTACCCGACAGTGTGATCGACGAGGCCGAAAATGCCCTGCGTCGGGAAATGCTGCCCATCTCCAAGACGGATCGCGCCTGGCTTGAACGAATCAGTGAGACCCACCAGGCGGAACTCCAAGAAAACACCGACCTGGCCCGCCTGGCTCATTTCTTCGACACCAACCTGGTTCAGTGTTTCCGCAACGGCAAAGACTGGTATGATATACATCCGTTACTGAAATCTCATCTTCAAGAGCAATCGTGAACCAAAAGCCGTTAAGTCTACAAGAAAACCTGAATCAATGGTTGACCCACTTGGACTGGGCCGACGACTTCTCCCTGTGCTACATCTTTGCCGACGACGGCGATGAACTGGACCGTATTCTGGGGCGCCTCACCGGGGAGTTGGGGGCGCCCAAAATCGTCCACCCCAGGAAGGCGGCGGACCTGAAAATACTGGCCCCCGATTTGCCAAGCCTCGATACGGCGGACGCCCGCTTCATCTGGTTAAGGGCCAATGCGCAACCCGAGGAAACCGCGTGGATGAAGGCTCGCGAAAACTTCATCGCCCGCTTCAACGAAATCAGGGACCCGGTTCGCCAGGCCCACAAATGTCCGCTGGTGCTGATCTTACCCGCCGACTACAAGGAAGAGGCGCGGAACCTGGCGCCCGACCTCTGGTCCGTCCGCGATCGCACCTTGGAAGTCGCGCCGCCGGCAGTCGCCCCGCCGGAAGAATTACCCAAGCTGACGAAGAAACCCCCGGGCAGGCTCGCCTACTTCGACAAAGAACCGCCCCCATACGGGGAACCGCTGGACACGGCGCCTCCCGAGGAACAACTGCCTAAATCGCTGCTGGAAAAGTTTCGCGAGCGCAGGGTCACCCTGATAGCGGGACCCGGCATCGGCGCCGTGGCCGGCCTGCCGAACCTGGATAAGGCCATGCAGACCTTGCAACGCCGGTTCGAAGATGCGGCGGAATTGGATAAACAGCAAACCGGCGACCTGAAGGGCTTCCTGAAGCGAAACGAATACCAGCGCGCCGCAAAATTGCTCCGAGACCTGAACCCGGTCTTGTTCCGCGATGTCTTGCAGCGGGCCTACGATCCGAAACCCGACTGGGGCAGTATTCAAGTCCACCCCTCATGGTTCCCCGCTGTACGCAACCTGAAGCTTCGGCGCATCCTAACCACCGGCTTCGACCTGTTATTAAGCGACGGGCTGGGCGGCGACCGTCGTCGGCTCACCTGGCAGGACCTGATCTTTCTCACCTCGCTCGATCAGTTGAGCCGTCCCTTCCTCCTGCATTACTTCGGCCGGGTTGACCGCATCGGTTCGGTCGTTTTGTCGCTGGACCAGGTCAAAGAACACAGGGCGTCACCGGCGCCGCAAATTCTGGAAGAACTGGTTCGGCAAGACCATCTCCTGCTGGTCGGCTACGGACCCGACGATCCCTGGATCGCCCGATTGAGAAAATTGAACGCCTCGCTGACGCTGCTCACGTGCGAGGCGTCTTCCGCCGAAGACGTCTTGACCCTGCCGAACCCGGGAGGCAAACCGGGTCCCCGATCGGAAGACAAGGCCCTGAACATCTGGTTTACAAACCTGGCCCGACAACTGGGCTTCGATTTGAAACCGAAGGCCGTACCGGAACCCGAAACCGCCCCGCCGGACTGGCTGGAGGTAACCAGCGGTTTTCTATCTACACTGGCTCCCTGCGGCTCGGCGACGCGCAAGGGTTTCTATCGCGGCGATGCGGTGACCTGGAACCTGGTTGCCCAGGGCTGTACCGTGCAGCGCCGCACCACCGCGGAAGTCCTGCACCAATTGGAGCCTGACGGCGACCGCTTCCGCGCCGTACTCATCCTGGCCGCCGGCGGCGAGGGCAAAAGCACCATCGTCAAGCAGGTCGGTTTGGAACTGGTCTACAACAGCAACTACACCGTGCTGGAGGCGAGTCATCCCGAGGCGGACCCTTTCAAGGCCCTGAAAAGCAAAAAGGGTCCGCTGGTTTTACTGATCGACAATGCGCAGAACTTGAACAAGGTGGAAAACCTGCTCCGTTTTGCCAGGGGGCGCAGAGCCCCCACACGCCTGGTTATGGCCGCTCGCACCAATGAGTGGAACTACGGCCAGGAGCGCCGCTTCGTCGGCGACCTGCGGGGAACGCTCCGCGTGGTCCAGGTAGAACGGTTGGAAGAGGGTGAGGCCGAAAACCTGGCGCAATTGATCCTGGACGCCGGGGCCAGTCGCGCGGAACAAGATCGAAATCGCCTCGCCGCCGAGATTAAAAGCAGGACGGGCGGTTTCCTATTGGCCGCCATGCTGATGGCCACCCACGGCAAACCCCTGGAAGAAATATTGGAAGACGTGGTGGCCAATATTGCCGAGATGGACGAGGGTCCGCGCTTGCTGGAGGCGATGGGGCTGGTGGTGACCATTGAACAGATGAGCAGGAGCCAGAAGAAGCATTTCTTCTGCCACATCCTCTTATTCCTTGAGGTGCTGGGTATTACCAAAAAGCAGGCCAACCGTATCTTTCTGCGCTTGGAAGGCGAAATGAGGCTGCGGGCGCGTGGCGGTTACCGCATCGAAACCCGCAACCCGATCATTGCAAGAGCGCTTCATCCCATCTTGTTCGAGAAACCGCCCTACTACCTGGACCTGATGGACCTGCACCGCCGTTTGATGGAAAGTGCTCGGAATATTGCGGCCGAGAGCCCTAAAAGCACCATGATGAATTTTCTTTCCATCGTACCGCTGGACCATGAGAAACGCCGTGATATCGAGGGCGCCCGTGCCTTATACACTCTGGCGACCGAGTTGAATCCGAAACATGCACCGGCTTGGCAAGCATGGGCGGTGATGGAGCAGAAACAAAACAACATCGGCGAGGCGCGGCGCTTGTTCAAACGAGCAATTTATTTCGATCCCGAGCATGTTCCCAGTCTACAAGCCTGGGCGCGCTTGGAGCAAAGCGAAGGTCGCCCGGGCGATCTGGAGACGCCCTACACCGCCCGTTGGCTGTTCAAAACCGCCCTCGATCTCGATCCGCAACACATCCAAACCCTCCAGGCATGGGGCATGCTGGAGCGCGACGCCCACAATCCCGGCGACGCCCGGACCCCCTACACCGCCCGTTGGCTGTTCAAAACTGCCCTCGATCTCGATCCGCAAAACGTGCAGATTCTCCAGGCATGGGGCATGCTGGAGCGCGACGCCCACAATCCCGGCGACGCGGAGACGCCCTACACCGCCCGTTGGCTGTTCAAAACCGCCCTCGATCTCGATCCTCATAATGGATCATCTTGGCACACCTGGATCGAGTTGGAGATCAAAGAGGGATGTTTCGATGAGGCGCGGCGAATGCTGGCCGAGGCCCGTCGCTTAGCTCCAAAATCCCATTGGGATGCGTTGGAGAAAAAGCTGCAACAGCCTCACCAGGACCTTCGTGAGTTGATTGCCGCGGGTCGTCTGGACGAGGCCGAAACCCGGCTGCAAAAAGCCTTCTTCGAAAACCCCGACGATGCAACCCTGGTTCAACTGCGCAAAGACCTGATGGCCGCCCGCGACCGGGAGTAAACAGAGGCGAAGCCTCCCTGGGAGCGCGTACATTCCTCGTGTTCGCAAGCCAGGCATCGCCCTCCGGGCGAGGCGAGGAACCCTGGGCGCGCACGCTGCCGGCGTGCATTGCTTGGAAAACACTTGAGCTAAAGGCCTGTGTAAGAGGCGCTTAAGAATTCAGGCCGTCAGTCCGCCTCGCTTCGCGTGGCGCGAATCTCGGTTGGGATGCACGCAGGATGCGTGCGCGCCCAGGGTTTTCGCCTTAATTTGTAAGCGGCTTTTTCTTAACTCTTTAGCTCCTATTCTTCCCACGCAATGCACGCGGGATGCATGTGCGCCCAGGGTTCCTCGCCTCGCCCGGAGGGCGATGCCCGGCTTGCAGGTCACCGGGGATTGTCTCTTTTCCGTTTCCAATCTCCCGGGAATACCCCATGGTTTGCGCTTGAGGAACCGCGAAGTTGCTTATCGATTCGTTCTGTCAGGATTCTTCTTGTTGCATCAACAGCGTGTACTTGCTGTCCAGCCATTCCCAGAGTTGGATCAGCTTTTCCATGCGCATGTCCAGCGCTTCGGTCCAGTGTTTGTTTTTGTAGCTGTCCAGCTTCAGGCCCGTGATGCGAAAAGCCAGGCCGTCCAGGGCAAAGGCGAAGCCCTCTACCAGCAGCTTGGCGTTCAAGACGTGGGAGCCCTCTTCCAGCATGCGTTCCAATTCGTTGACCACGGGGCCCGTCAGGCCGACCTTGGCGCCCTCGGCGTTGATCAGGCGCACGCCGCCTTTTTCCGGTTCCAGGAAGGTATCGGGATCGTCCAGCAACTTGCGCAGGAAGCGGCAGCCCCAGATGGACTGGCCCGGTTCCTTCAAGTCGATGAAATCGGCCGGATCTTCCTCCTGGCCGGCGTCCAGCCAGGGCGTTTTGTACTCCACTTCCACGCCGATGCGCTTGAGCAGTTCCAGGACCGCGCCCAGGTGACCCTTGGAGGTGGTGCCCACGTAGAGCAGCGTCTCCTCCAGCACGCACTCGATGATTTTGGAGCGGGCCATGGGGTGTTCCATGAACTCTTCCTCGGCCTGTTGGCGTAGCTTCTGACGCATCTTGGGGCCCGGCGGGCCGACGGCCTCGGTCTCGATCTTCACCAACTCCATGACGCGTTCCTTGACGGAGGTGGCGTCCAGGGCGACCTTGTCGATGCGCACGCGGAAGGCCCAGCGCCGGGTACCCAGCTCAAAGGACTCGTCGGGTTCGAAGGGGGTAAAACCTTCCTTTTCGCGAATACTGCTGCCGGGTTGGACCGGTCGGAAGGGGATCAAGCTGAAATCGGGATTGTCGGGAAGGGACACCACATTGAAACGCGTACAAGCAACAGCACCGGAAAGCAAGCCCATCGTGCAACCTCATCGATAAAGATAAGCGGCAGTATACCACGAGGCTCACAATGGTGCGCCGACTTCCGGTCAGAGCTTTCCCGAAAACTACGAAGCCATGCCGGCGCGGGCGGCTTTTTGCTTGAGCGGATAGGATCTGTCCAGCAGCCAGGTGTAGAAATGCGACATGCCTTCTCCCGTTCGGGCGGAGACGCGGAAGACGGGGAGACCAGGATGGATCTCCAGTGCGTGCTCTTCACAGGCGTCGACATCGAATTCCAGGTGGGGCAACATGTCGATTTTATTGATCAGGAGGACGGACGCTTTTTCAATCAGACCGGGGTATTTGGCCGGTTTGTCCGCGCCTTCCGTGCAGGCGATGACCGCGACCTTGTGGTGTTCGCCCAGGAAGAAATCGGCCGGGCAGACCAGGTTGCCCACATTTTCGATCACCAGCAGGCTCTCTTCGGGCAGGGTCAGGTGGTGCAGGGCGCGGTGGATCATGCGCGCGTCCAGGTGACAGCCCTGGCCGGTATTGACCTGGATCGCCTCGACCCCGACCCGGCGGATACGTTCCGCATCGTTTTGGGTTTGGAGGTCGCCCTCGATCACGGAAAACGGCAGCGATTCTCCCAGGTCTTGAATCCAGCGCTCCAACAGCGCGGTTTTACCGGAGCCCGGCGCGCTGATCAGGTTGAGGCATAAAACGGAGTGAGCGTCGAAATGTTCCCGGTTGTGACGGGCAAGGTAATCGTTGGCGGCCAGCACCCGGGCTTTAAGGTCCCGGTCGGTAAGGTGGTGGTAATGCTCAAGGTGTTCTTCCACCCGCGATTCATCGGAGTGATGCCCACCGTGAATTTCAACGGGGCCGGTTCGGCCGCAACCACAATCGACACACATCATTCGGCCTCCTACAGAAATCGTGGCAAATTCCGGGCCGGCAACCACTTCCACGCCATGCGGACTCAGCCGGCCCGGAATACTGTGGATAGATCCCCAATTTGGGCAATTTTCCTCACCAGGAAGCAGGGAAAGGCCCTGTTTTGTTAGGGAAATGTCAGCCGATGAGGAAAAAAATAACGTATGGAGCAAGAATTCAAAATCTCCTTTAGGCTCTGTGTCCTCAGTGTCCTCCGTGGCAGAAACTCTTCTTTTCCAGGTCCGGGCAAAACCCGGACATCCCGGCTTTAAAAAAATTGCATACACCTGGCCCGGGCTCATTTACGCGGAACGGGCTTGGGGCTTAATCGTCTTGTTTTATTCAGTGTTAGGTCATGAGTCGGCCTGGAACTTGCTGCATAACCTCTATGCCTTGATGCCCTACCATTTACCATCATTGACTCAGAAGATGGACTGCCGGGAAGGGTGCCCCGAACTTTTGAAAAATGGTTTGGGAGGCGCCAATGAACACCATTGCACCTGAACGGAATTTTCGTCGCGAAGTGATCGACGTAACACCGGGGAAGTCAAATTTAGAGTCCTGCCTACAATGCGGAACCTGCGGCGGCTCCTGCCCTTCCGGTCCGGATATGGACCACACGCCCCGCGCGCTCTTCGCCATGATCAACGCGGGTATGAAGGACAAGGTTCTCAAAAGCAATACGCCCTGGTACTGCGTTTCCTGTTACGCCTGCATGGTTCGATGTCCCCAGGATGTGCACATCACCGACCTCATGTACACGCTCAAGCGGATGGCCGTCAAGGAAGGTTACTACAAAGAGCAGGCGTATTCCGAAGCCCCGCAATTCTCGGAAACCTTTATTGAAGAGGTTCGGAAATACGGGCGGAGCTTTGAACTGGGCCTGTTTACCCGCTTCCACCTTCGCCACCATCCCCTCGACTCCATCAGGATGGCGCCCATGGGCCTGGCCATGTTGCGTAAGCGGCGTCTGAACCTGAAGCCCGACAAGATCAAGAACATCAAAGAGCTGCATGCCATATTGGATAAAGCCGACAAACTGGGGGGTGCACGATGAAATACGGCTACTACCCGGGATGCTCCCTGGAAAAGAATGCTTCGGCTTACCACGAATCGGCCATGGCCGTTTGCGGTCCCCTGGACATAGAGTTCCAAACGGTGGACGATTGGAACTGCTGCGGCGCAACCGAGTATTTTTCCATCGACCTGTTGCCCGCCTATGCCCTGGTCGGCCGCAACCTGGCCAGAGCCGCCCGCAACAAGGAATCGGACCAACTGGTGGCGCCTTGCAGCGCCTGTTTCCTCAATCTAAAGAAAACCGACCGCTACATGGCCGACTCGCCGGAACTGACCGATAAGGTCAACCAATGCCTGGCCGCCGGCGGTCTTAACTACCAACCCGGCAGTCTCAGGATCAAGCACCTGCTCGAGGTCGTTGTCAACGACGTCGGCCTGAAAACCGTCGCCGAAAAAGTGAGCCGGCCGCTCTACGGCTTGCAGGTAGCGCCATACTACGGTTGCATGACGGTTCGCCCCGATCTCAGCGGCAACTTCGATAACCCGGAATATCCTCAAAGCCTTGACCGCTTGTTGCGCACCATCGGCGCCGATGTGGTGGACTTCCCGCTTAAAGCACATTGTTGCGGCGGTCACATGACCCAGATCAGTGAAGAAACCGCCGTGGAACTGATCCGGGGGTTGTTGCACAATGCGACCTCAGTCGGGGCCGAAATGCTGGTCACGGTTTGCCCCATGTGCCAGTTGAACCTGGACGCCTATCAGGAGGTCGTCAACAAGCATTTCGGGACGAACTACCGTATTCCCGTCGTTTACTTCACCCAATTGTTGGGCCTGGCCTTTGGCATCCCCATGGAAGACCTGGGCTTCGGCAAAGAATTCGTCCGGGCCGAACCGGTATTGCGGAAAATCCAAACAGAGGCTCCGAAAAAACCGCGTATGAAGCGGCCCTCCAGGCAAGCCCTGCCCATGCCGGCAATGACAGAGGAGGTATGAGCCATGATCAATGAGAAAGTTGGTGTTTATGTCTGTCATTGCGGGACCAATATCGCGGGTACGGTAGATGTCCATGAGGTTGCCGAATGGAGCGGCCGCCAGGAACATGTGGCGGTGAGCCGCGATTACAAGTTCATGTGCTCGAGCCTCGGCCAGGACCTGATCGTGGATGATATCGAGGAGTTTGGACTGACGCGCATCGTGGTGGCCTCCTGCTCGCCGCATATGCACGAGAAAACCTTTCGCGGGGCCTGCCTGCGCGCCGGTTTGAATCCCTTCTTCCTGGAAATGGCCAATATTCGCGAGCACGTTTCCTGGGCCACCAGCGACAAGGCGGCGGCGACGCAAAAGGCGAAGGCCCTGGTGAAGGCCGCCGTGGAACGGTCGGTCTATCACAAGGCGCTGGAACCGATCCCGGTAACCATCGAACCCGCCACCCTGGTCGTGGGCGGCGGCATCGCGGGCATTTCCGCCGCGCTGGAACTGGCCGAAGCAGGACATCCGGTCTACCTGGTCGAACGGGAACCCAGCATCGGCGGGCATATGGCGCAGTTGGACAAGACCTTCCCCACCCTGGACTGCTCCGCCTGCATTCTCACCCCGAAGATGGTGGATGTGGGTCAGCACCCCAACATCACGCTGATGACCTACAGCGAGGTTGAGGAGGTAAGCGGCCATATCGGCAGCTTCCAGGTAACCATCCGCAAAAAGGCGCGGCATTTGGACGAGGAACTGTGCACCGGCTGCGGTATTTGCGAGGAGCGCTGCCCCATCAAGGTCGTCGATCAGGAATTCGAGGCCGGGCTGGGCAAACGCAAAGCCATCTATCGGCCCTTCCCGCAAGCGGTGCCCAAGTTCCCGGTGATCGATGAAGAGCACTGCACCTACTTCCTGAAAGGCAAGTGCAAGCTGTGCCAAAAGGAATGCCCCACCCACAGCATCGATTTCACGCAACAGGACGAAGTCTGTCAGGTGGAGGTAGGCAACATCATCCTGGCCACCGGTTACGACCTCTTCGATTCGCGCCGCATTCCCCAGTACGGCTACGGCCGGTTGCGGAATGTGTTTACCTCGTTGGAGTTCGAACGCATGGTCAACGCGGCCGGACCCACCGGGGGTAATATCGTCTTGCGTGACGGCTTGACCGCGCCGAAAAGCGTGGCCGTGATCCACTGCGTCGGCTCTCGCGATGAGAACTATCACGAGTACTGTTCCAATGTTTGCTGCATGTACTCCATGAAGTTCGCCCACCTGGTCCACGAGCGGGTTCCGGATGCGGAGGTCTTCAACTTCTACATCGACATTCGGGCCTCGGGTAAGGGTTACGAGTGTTTCTACCACAGGCTGTTGAAAGAAGGGACCCACTTCGTCCGGGGCCGCGTGGCCGAGGTGACCGACGCCGCGCAACGACCGGAGGAAGAAGGCAAGTTGATCGTACAGGCCGAGGACACCCTGATCGGCGCGCAACGCCGTATCCCGGTGGACATGGTTATTTTGAGCGCCGGCATGGAAGCCCGGCACGACAGTCAGGAACTGGCGAAACGGTTCGGGCTGGGTTGCGACTTCGACGGTTTCTTCGTGGAGCGCCACCCGAAACTGGACCCGGTAGCCACCATGACGGAAGGTATCTTCATCGCGGGCGCCTGCCAGGGCCCGAAAGACATCCCCGCGTCGGTGGCGCAGGGCGCGGCGGCGGCCGCACGGGTTGCGGGCCTGATCGATCGCGGCACCATTATGATGGAGCCGGTGAAGGCGAGCATTCGCACCGATCAGTGCTCCGGCTGCCGGATTTGCAACAACCTGTGTCCCTACAACGCCATTGAATACCACCTGGAGACCAACGTCTCCGAAATCTCGACCGCTCTCTGCCAGGGCTGCGGTACCTGCGTGGCGGCCTGTCCCAGCGCGGCCATCGACGGCGCCCATTTTACCAATGACCAGCTGATGGCGGAAATCGAGGGCATCCTTTGGGACCAACGGGAAACGGAAAGAGAAGAAGAGGAAGCGGCCGTACCGGCCTGACGTCCTCGCACCGGAGGGACATGATGAACAATCCATTCGAACCCGTGATCGTCGGTTTCTTGTGTAATTGGTGTTCCTATCGCGCGGCGGACCTGGCCGGAACGGCGCGCCTGAAATACGCGCCCAACATGCGCGCAATCCGCGTCATGTGCAGCGGCCGGGTGGATCCCCAATTCGTACTGAAAGCCTTTCGCGAGGGCGCCGACGGCGTGATGATCGCCGGTTGCCACCCGGGCGCCTGCCATTACGTGGAGGGTAATATCAAGGCGCTGAAGCGATTCGTGCTGCTGCGCTCCTTGCTGCAGCAGTGGGGCATCGAAAAAGAGCGCCTCCAAATCGTCTGGGCCTCGGCATCCGAGGGCACTATCCTGGCCGAGGCCGTCAACCGCATGACCGAAGAGATTCGCGCCCTGGGACCCCTACAATGGCAACCGGGCCGAACTGTCGCGCAACGGGAACCGGAACTCGCGGAGGTTTGAGATGGAACACAAAGAAAAGCCCAAGCTGGCTATGTACTGGGCGTCCTCCTGCGGGGGATGCGAAATTTCCGTGCTCAATATCGGCGAACACATCTTGACCGTGGATCAGGTCTTCGACCTGGTGTTCTTCCCGTGTATCGCCGACTTCAAGGTTTCCGATGTCGCGAACTATCCCGACGGCTACATCGACCTGTGCCTGTTCAACGGCGCCATTCGCAACTCGGAAAACGAGGAAACGGCCCGGCTCTTGAGACAGAAGTCGAAGGTGATGGTTGCCTTCGGTTCCTGCGCCTATGAGGGCTGCATACCGGCCCTGTCCAACCTGACCTCCAAGCAAGCCACGTTGGCAACGGTCTACGACGACAACCCGTCACTGGACAATCCCGAGCACATCCGACCGCTGGAGGAAGCGGAGGTACCCGAGGGTATGCTGGACCTGCCGGAATTCTACGACAGGGTCAAAACCCTGGACCAGGTGGTTCCCGTGGATTACACCATCCCGGGCTGCCCGCCCGAACCGGAACAGATTTGGGCGATCCTGCAAGTGGTGGTCGCCGCCTTTACCGAGGGCGCGCCCCTGCCGCCGCCCGGCGCCATCCTGGGCGCGGGCGACCGCGCGCTTTGCGATGAGTGTCCGTTGGCAAGGGAAGAAAAGGCCGTCAGCCGCTTCTACAGGCCGTTTGAAATCGACCCCGAACCCGGCAAGTGTTTGCTGGATCAAGGCATCGTCTGCATGGGCCCGGCGACGCGCAACGGTTGCAAGGCGTTGTGCCCTCGCGTGGGTATGGGCTGCCGGGGCTGCTACGGACCCATGGAAGGCGTGGAGGACCAGGGCGCCAAAATGCTCAGCGCCATTGCCTCCACAATCGATGTCGGCGACCCTGCCGATTTGGATGAAGAAGAACTGGAACGCAAGATCGAGGAAGTGGTGGCAACCCTCCCCGACCCGGCCGGAACCTTCTATCGCTTCAGCATGGGTCACTCCCTGCTGCGCGGCGCCCGGCCGGAGCCCGAAGCGGTCACTGAAGGAGGGGGCTCATGAAACGCATTACCATCGATCCCATTACCCGTCTGGAAGGGCACGGCAAAATTCAGATCTTCCTGGATACGGAAGGCGACGTGGCCAATGCCTACCTGCAAATCCCCGAACTGCGCGGGTTTGAGCGCTTCTGTGTCGGCCGGCCGGCCGAGGAGATGCCGCGCATCACCAACCGAATTTGCGGCGTGTGTCCCGAGGCTCACCACATGGCCGCCACCAAGGCGCTGGATGACCTGTACGGCATAGAACCCTCCTCCGCCGTTCAGAAACTGCGCGAGTTGTTCTACATGGCTTTTTATGTGACCGATCACACCACGCACTTCTACGCGCTGGGCGGACCCGATTTCGTGCTGGGTCCCGACGCACCGCCCGCGGAACGCAACATCCTGGGCGTGATCCACAAGGTCGGCGTAGAGATCGGCAAACAGGTGATCGACTGTCGCATGAGAAACCACGGCGTCATCAAACTGCTGGGCGGACGCGGCGTTCACCCGGTGGCCGGTCTTCCCGGCGGCTGGAGCAAGGCCCTGAGTGAAGAAGATCGGGTCAAGGTGGAGGCGATCGCAAAGGAAAATGTAGCCTTCGCCCAATTCAGCCTGAAGCTTTTCGACGACATTGTCCTCGGCAACAAGAAGTACGTGGATCTGGTCTGCTCCGACGCCTACAGCCACAGCACCTATTCCATGGGCATGGTGGACAGCAGCAACCGCGTCAACTTCTACGACGGCTTGATTCGCGTGGTGGACCCCGAAGGCAAGGAAGTGCTGTTGTACCACCCCAAGGATTACGCCGAACACATCGGCGAGCGGGTGGAACCCTGGACCTACCTGAAGGTTCCCTACCTGAAGGATATCGGCTGGCAGGGCTATACGGACGGCGCCGACAGCGGCGTTTACACCGCCACGCCGCTTTCCCGCCTTAATGTATCCGACAGCATGGCAACGCCCCTGGCTCAGGAAGCCTTCGAGCGCTTCTACGAAACCCTGGGGACCGGTAAAGTAGACGGCCGCTACCGTCCCGTGCATTTCCGGCTGGCAACCCATTGGGCTCGCCTGGTGGAACTGCTCTATGCCGCCGAACGCATGCTGGAGCTCTCCCAAGACGAAGAGATCACCGATCCCAACCTCAGGCCGCAAGTCACCAATACGCCCCGCATGGGCATCGGCAGCGTGGAAGCCCCGCGCGGCACCTTGACGCACCACTATACCACCGACGAAAACGGCATCCTGACCGGGGTCAACCTGATCGTCGGCACCACCAACAACTACGCGGCCATCGCCATGTCGATCAAGAAGGCCGCCATGTCCCTGATTCATGCCGGCGTGATCGTCACGGAGGGTTTACTGAACCGGGTGGAAATGGCGTTCCGCAGCTATGACCCGTGTATGTCTTGCGCCACTCATTCTCTTCCGGGGCAAATGCCGCTGGAGTTGACCATTCGCGACGCCGACGGCAACATCATCCAAGAACTGTCACAATACGTTGGGAGTGAAGCATGAGAACCCTGATCATCGGCATGGGGAACCCAATCCTCACCGATGACGGGGTGGGGGTGAAAGTGGCGCGTGTTTTAACCGAACACCTCGCCGGTCGCTCCCAAATCAAAATCGCGGAAGCCTGCACGGGCGGGCTCCGCATCATGGAAATGGCGCTGGGCTATGATCGGGTGGTGTTGATCGACGCCATCTGCCGCAAGGGCGGTCGGCCCGGCGTCTTTCATCGTATGACCCTGGCCGATATCGCCCGCATGTCGCCCACCCAGAACATGGCCTCGGCACACGACACCAGCCTGATCACCGCGTTGGAAATGGGCAAGAAGCTGGGCTTGGAACTGCCCGGGGAATGGATCATCTACGCGGTCGATGTGGACGACATCCATGATTTCAGCAGGCACTTAACCCCGGAAGTAGCCCGCGCCGTTCCTCGATTGACGCAAACCATTCTGGACGACCTCGGCATCGCCTCGGCAGCCTGACAAAGAGGGCGCTATGCATGAACTGGCCATTGCGGAGAATATCTTCTCCACGGTCCTGGGGGAGATGGAAGCAAGGCGACTCGCGGCGCCCGTTAAAATCGGTTTGTGCATCGGCAGTTTGAGCGGCGTCGCGCCGGACGCCCTGTCCTTCAGTTTCGATATCATCAAGGCGGAAACGCCCCTGGCCGAAACCCGGCTGGACATAGAACGCCGCCCCGCGCGAGGCGCATGTCAACAATGCGGCCGCCGGTTCGACCTGGAGGAACCGGCGTTCCTATGCCCGAACTGCGGTTCACATAGAATTCAAGTCAAGGACGGACGGCAATTGGATATCACCTACCTGGAGGTGCCTGAATGAGCCGCACCATTAAACTGGACCAACCCGTCCTGGCCGAGCACCTCCGCCGGGCCGATCACCTGCGCCGGACCTTCCGGCGTAACGGCGTCGCGGTATTGAACCTGGTCAGCTCTCCGGGCGCGGGCAAGACCACCCTGCTGGAACGAACAATCGAGGCACTGAGCCCACGGCTTGCGATCGCGGTCATTGCCGGAGACGTGCAGACTCAAATCGATGCGGACCGGGCCCGCGCGGCGGGCGCCCGCTGGGCCGGACCGGTGGAAACCAACGGAACCTGTCATTTGGAGCCCTGGATGATCGAAGACCGGATTGCCGACCTGGACCTGGCCGCAATCGACCTGCTGTTCATAGAAAACGTGGGTAACCTTGTCTGCCCGGCCGTTTACGATTTGGGGGAACACCACAAAGCAGTCATGCTCAGCACGGTGGAAGGCGACGACAAACCCCTGAAATACCCGGTCATGTTCCGCAACGCCTCGACCATGATCATCAACAAAACGGACCTGTTGGGCCTGACGGATTTCCAAATAGACCGAGCCGAAGAAAACGCCCGCCGTATCAACCCGGATCTGGTCATTTTCAAACTATCCTGCAAGACCGGGGAAGGCCTGACAGCCTGGTTCGACCGGCTGCTAGAAATGGCGAACTCACTGTTGCCACACAAAACCCAGGGCAATCCGGAGTGAGCCTTCGGGTGATGCAGAATGGAAAAAATCACGTCAGGGATTTCGAAATGTGTTCCCGGCGCTTCCCGTATCGAGTCATGGAGAATCTCGAACGTCTCCAAGCGATTGCTTCAGGTCATCGAGATTCATCCAACCGGAAGGGTCCTCCAAGCGGCGATCGATTTCTTCCAGGTAGCCCGGTTCTCGTTTCATACAAATGGCGGTAAGGTGAGCCAACAGATGGTTCTGTTCTTCCGGAGTACGACGTTCTATTTCTCGTTCCAGCGCGGTCAACTCCACGGCGCTTCTCCTTTTCTATTCGCTACAATCAGTTTAATGGAATCCAGGCCGTATTCCAAGCCTATAAGCATAGAGCTTGAGCAATCGCCTGCTTCTCTTAAAAGTGGAATGTAGCCTTGGCGCCGAAATAGTTCCAATCCGGTTCGAGGAGATTATCGAGGTTCGGAATATCGAACGCCGCGATCAGGCCGATACCGTCGATCTCGTGCCATTCCAGCTTGACGGTCCAGGAGGTACCCAGGTCGATACGGGCGCCGATGCCGGTGTCCTTTTGCCAGGCCAGGTGATTGGGTACACCGAGTAAGGCAATCAACTCCCCGTCCTTGTCGTTTTTGTTTCCGAAGAATTCATTGTAACCGGCGTTCAGTTCTACCCGGTCATTGATGCGATAGGTGGCCTGCACGTACCAACCCGCCGGCTCGGAAAGCACGTTGTCTTGAACGCTATATGCCGACCACTCTCCGGTAAAAGACCAGTTCTCGGCCTGGTAATCCAACGACCAGACCACCAGGCTGATGCCGTCCAAATCAATAAGGACCGGCGTTCCGTCAAAGAGGGTCAGCGAGCCGGACATATCGAGTTCGTAGAAGGTACCTCCCAGGGAAAGACCATCCAGCGGCGTATTCCATTTCAGGAAGCCCCCAAATAACTTATCGCTTTTCAGAGAGGGGTCGACATAAGGCAGGAAGCCGGCCAGAGACATCAGCAGGCTTTCGGTTCCAGGGCTTTCCTCGTCCATATTAAGCGATCCGGTGTAAAGTTCGTAGTCTAAATCGCCCGGGAGGTGACCGTAAATGCTGAAACCGTCATAAGCAAGGACGATATCGCGATTACCATCCGGGTAGACACTCTGAGGCACCCAGATCGTAGAGCGCAAAAAATCGACATCCCGTTCCTGGTTATACAAACCGATGGGCTGCTTGATCCTGCCGACTCGAATGCCCAGTTCATCGCGCGGTCGGTAATCACCCAAGGCCCAATCGATAACCACCTCATGATTCCCGATATCGCCCAAATCGCGGGCAAAGAACTGCATGCCCAGCCTTAAATCGTCCCTAAGGGATTTGGAGATATTGAGCCCTACTTCAGAAAACTCGAACGTGCCGTCTTGGGTCGGCGCCCAATAATCGTGTTCGGAGGAGTCCAAATAACCCTGGCTGATAAAACCGTGGACCTCCAAATCTCTAAGCTGGGCCCAAACGGGCTTGCACACGACAAGGATCATCAGCAGTAATCCATATCTATAGCTGTACCCGGTCTTCTGCCGTAACAAACCGGCCTCCCTTTCAGATGGAATCTGTTGAAGACCATGTCATCATGAAATCACTCATCTCCACGAGGGGATAAGAGCCGAAATCATGAATGAACAGGTGGTGTGTGAACGTTTCATAACGTGTGTATTTATGATGATACATTGTCCTTCCCAGGTGCTTGATCTGCCGGATTGACTCGACCCGCTTTTTTCGGCTTCGGCCGAATCAGGATGAATCCTCCTGTATCTCGATCGAGCGCACACCCTTCAGTGACGCCTTGCCGCTCACGAAACCGATTCCGCCCGGTGTTCGAGCCACGAAAGCTATGACTTCCTGCTCGCTTGTGAAAGAAGTGGGCGGTACGCCCTTACCGGTGAAGATCTGACGTTTCCAAAAGGTAGAAAACTGCCGCGGTGTCTTGCGGACGTTCCGCGCCAGGAAGGACTCTTGTAACTCGGCCCTTTGCAGCATCACGGGAACGATCCTGCCGCCGTCGTTCCAACGTACTTTCTTGTTCAAATAGATATGCTGCAGGTCCTTCTTGCTCAGGAACCTGGTTTCGTTTTCCGGATGAACGATCACCACCAGGTCTTGTGCACCGAGGTGCGCGCTGATCATCAGCAATATCCAGCAGGTAACGAATGATTTTTGTTTCATGGCCGGCGCACCTCGCATGCGGTGCGGTAGCCGGGCCGGTACGGTTCAAGCATATTCACCGGGTGGAGGGAATGATCGGCGGCGGCCCGGTGGATGTCTTCATTGACACGCCTGCGATCATCTCTTGAGACCCGACCGATTTCGAACTCGTCGATACCGACCGGATAGCGGGCAAAAAACAGTGTGTACCAAGGCTTTGGCTTCTGTCGAACCAAAATGGCCCTCCTCTAGAAAGGATCTCCAAAGGAACTTTTTTCCATCTGTTTGGAACCACATTTCTCCTTAACGGATAACCGACTCGGATTAATTACCTAAAATTTGGAAAAAACCTACGCCATGTAAACCAACACGAAACTCACAGGTTTGCCGGTCGCTCTATACCTTGAAGCTCTTGAAAATATGCTGAAGCCGCCGGCTCCTTCAAGCATGGCCCGATATTCACGGGCAAGACCGGCCAAGGTGCTTTTCCCCTCCGTCTCACTTTTTCCATTTCAAAACTTTTGGAAACTGACAAATCAAAAAACAAATTGCCGGAAAACTTTGTCAAGACAAGAAAAACACTTTTGTAAATTCGATTTACTCCGATCAGTCATCAAGACATAAGTAATTCATCGACCAGGTCACGGACCGTTTTGATTCGATGTTGCCGGTTACCCGCTGGAAAAAGAAGCACGACTCGATCCAAAGGGAGGCTCTCGTTGGCCGGCATGAGGAAAAAACGGAAAGTCCCGGGCTGGACGCTACCGGTGTTGCTGCTTGCCTGGTTACCCGCCTGGGGACAATCTCGGGAGTTGGAGGTCCACGGTTTTGTCAGCCAGGGCTATCTCGACTCTTCCGAGCACGACTTTTGGGCGCCGACTCGAGGTGGAACGTTCGAGTTCTCGGAGATCGGCTTGAACCTTTCAAAAAAGTTCCGCGATGACCTGAGGGTGGGTATTCAATTCTTTGCTCGCGACCTGGGTGATCTGGGCAACCACGAGGTTGAAATTGACTGGGCCCTGGGTGAATATCGTCCGCGCGATGAGTTCGGGATTCGCATCGGTAAAATCAAGCAACCCCACGGACTGTACAACCAGGAAAGGGACGTGGACCTGCTGCGCTCCCAGATCTTTTTACCGCAAAGTGTTTACCCGGAGGGAACGCGGGAGTTGGTGCTCGCTTTTCAGGGGTTGAGCATCTTCGGCACGCTGGCGGGTGTTTTAGAATATGAATTCTACACGGGCAGCCGCGACTTGGATGAGGAGAACCCGGGTCTCACCACCACCTTGTTGGTATTGAACCAATTCCGGCCTTACTTAAACCCGTCGATGACCAACGACAGCCTGTACGGCGGAGCATTGCGGTGGGAAACGCCCCTGGAGGGCATGAGGCTGGGCGTCAGTTGGCACGAACAGGATATATCGGCTTCCGTGGTGCAGCTCAACGGAATACCGCAAAACTTCGATTTGGAAGGCCTTTCCCAAATCGTTCTCTCCATGGAGTACGAAACCGGCAGCTGGATGGTGAATGGAGAATGGACGGAGAATTTCGTAGCCGATGACTCTCTTCCGGGAGAACCCGCGGGCTGGTATGTAGGCGGCTCCTACCGGATAAACAACCGCTTCGAAGTCAATGCCAACCACAATGAGTTCTACGGCTTCAAGGACGACAAGGACGGCAGCGCCTTTGAACCGTTGGGGCTTCCCGGATACCTGGTCTTCCAAAAAGATACGTCACTGGGAGTCAGGGTGGATTTCAATGACTCGTGGTTGCTCAAGGTTCAGTACAATCAGGTAGAAGGTCTTGGTTTGATTTCGGCCTACGATTTACTGAATCGCGATAATACCGGCGAACCGGATTGGCACTATGTCGGTGTCAAAGCCACGTACCATTTTTAAAGGAGGCGACAGACATGTGTTTGTGGAAGAAACTTTTCTGTACCGTCCTGTTGTCTAACCTCCCTTTAGCCGCCCAGGACGTGGTCATGATCATCAATCCCGGTAATGAAACGCAATCCCTGACCACGAAAGACCTGCAAAAGATCTATATGAACAAGAGATCTCGCTGGAGCAGCGGAGACCATATCGTGTCGGTAACGCTGGAGTCCGGCGCCGTGCACGAGAGTTTTTTAAGAAAATACCTGCGAAAAGATAAACGCCAGTTTTCCACCTTTTGGAAGCGTCTTCTCTTTACGGGAAAGGGCGTGCCGCCGACCTCGTTCGCCAACGAGGAAGAGGTGGTTGCCTTTGTGGCCAAAACGCCCGGCGCCATCGGGTATGTCAGCGCTAAAGCCAACCTGAAAGGAGTCGTCGTCGTGCCGATACAAAACGATTCCTGATCACCCGTGGAACAATGCCGGTTGACGGATCGGTTCCACCCCGGGCATTCAGGAAGCGACCGTTCGCTTCCGACCCGGGGTCCCGAGGGCGGCCCGAACGGTTCTCCGAAGGAAATTTTCGAAAGTAAATAAAAGCTCTAATCCAAGCCTTTTCTTGTAAGTAAAAGCCAATGATGCCGGCCGGCTCAAGTTTATCTTTCATTTGAAGATAGGTATAGTTAGGGAAATGCTCGAATGGTCGGAAAAATATCCGGGCTATATCCCGTGATTTGACTTTTCCTTCCGGCCGCCCGTGACCGTATGTTTCAGGAGCCCCGGGACAGGTAGCTCCATAGGTTTGATTGCATGCTACGAGACTTGAAAGTCCAGTACAAGATCTTACTGTTTCCCATGATCGCGCTTGTCTTTTTCTTGCTTTCTTACGCCATGACCCGTTTCATGGCTCAGCGGAACGACGCCCTGACCCTGGAAATCGAGAACAAGCATGTCCCGACCATGGAACTGAACCGCGCCCTCGAGTATTTGCTGACTTCCATTCGGCAGGCGCTCCAGGACGCGGCCTCGATCGGTGATATAGAACCGTTGAAGGAAGCCGATGATCATGCCGACAGCCTGCTGGAAAAAATCGCCGGGGCAAGGGACAGTTCCTCCATAGACCCGGCAATTCTCACTGAAATGCAAACGCGCTTTACCGATTACTATGAGCGTGCCCGGCCCTTGACATTGCGTTTGATCCAGGGCGATACAACCGGTGTCGCTTTCAACACGGAACTCCAACAACTGACAGATGACTACAACAACCTGGACGCCTTCATCAAGCAGTCGATAAAAGCCGCTGATCTCGCCGCTCAAGGCGCCTTCACGCGAACCCGGGAGAGCCACCGGAGATTCATGAAATTCTCCCTTGCCGGCACGATCGTTTCGGTTTTGCTGCTGCTGATCCTGTCTTTTATCTTGGGCCGATCGATGACCGTTCCGCTCGCGAAAGTGGTCCGGGGCCTGCAACATTTCACCCCGGGCAGCAGCGGCATCGACGATTCGCTGCTGGGCCGCGATGAAATCGGTGAGCTGGCGCGGGCTTTCAACCATATGGCCGCCGAGCTGCGCGATACGACCGTATCGAAGGACTACATCGAGAGCATCATCGGTTCGATGAACGACGCCTTGTTCGTGATCTCGCACGAGGGCCGCGTGAACCTGGTAAACGACGCGGCCTTGTTGCTTCTGGGCTATAACGAAGAGGAACTCACCGGACGCCCCCTGGAACCGCTTTTGGCCCGCAACGAAGCCACCTCGGCGGCCGGTCTGTTGGAGCAGGTGCAAAAGCATGCCATAACCAACCTCGAAGTATCGCTTAGGGCCAAGAACGGACAGAAAGTGCTGGTGTCCCTGTCGGGGTCCGCCATTTGGGACGAGCGCAAAGAGTTCAGAGGCATGATCATCCTCACCCGAGACCAGCGCGAAATACGGGAGTTGATCGACAACCTGCAAACCGTTACCAAGGAACAGGCGGAGCAGAACTGGATCAAGACCAACGTCAACCATATCATGGGGCTGGCCCAGGGACGAGCCCGGCCGGCAGACCTTGCGGACGCCGTGATCAGGGAATTGACCCCGCTTATCGAAGGCGGTTTCGGTCTCTTCTATCTTTTCGAACGGCAAGGAGCGGAATTTTTACTCAGTCCCCAGGGTTGCTACGCGATCGGCAAGGAGCAATGCCGAAAAGCGGTGTTCAAACCGGGAGAGGGCCAGGTCGGTCAATGCGCCCTGGAGAAAAAAGCGATACTGCTGGGCGATATCCCGCCCGGCTATATCCGGATCGCCTCCGGCTTGGGAAGAGCGCTTCCCCGGGTCATTCTCTTCCAACCCATCCTTTTCGAGGGCGAGGTCAAGGGCGTTCTGGAGATCGGTTCCTTCAAGGAGTTTACCCCCACCCAAAGGGCTTTTCTCGACCAACTCAGCGACCAGCTCGGCGTGATCATCGACAGTACCGAACGACGGCTGCAAACGGAAAGACTGTTGTCCGAAACCCAACTGCTGGCCGAGGCATTGAAGAAACGCACCCATGAAACCGAACTTCAGTCAGACAAACTCAAAGCGGCGAACATGGAACTGGCGCGACGCGCCGTCGAGTTGGAGAGAACACAGCAGGAACTGGTCCAGAAAGCGCACCAGGCCGGCATGGCGGAAATTGCCGTCAGCGTCCTCCACAATGTCGGCAATATCCTCAACAGCGTGATTACCTCCAGTGAATTCGTCCGGCGGAAATTGAATAACTCCAAACTACGCTCGCTGGTGCTTGCCAACGAGTTGCTGAGGCAGAACCGCAACCGCCTCGGCGAGTTCATGGAGGTCGATCCCAAGGGCCTGCAATTGGTTAATCACCTTACCAAGCTGGAGAAGAACCTGACCAAAGAGCGCGAGGCCATGCATGCCGATATTTGCAGGGTGATCGACAAGACCCAATTGATCCGCGATGTCATCATGGCCCAGCAGGATTACGCCTCGGGTGGTTTTCAGTCAGAAGCCTTGTGTTTGCAGGATGCCGTCGAGGACGCGCTCAAGATTCAGGAAATCGACATCCAAACCAGGGGCATCCTGGTGGAAAAGCATTTCCAGCCGGCGGTTCCCAAAATCATGTTGCAGCGCACCAAGCTGATCCACATCCTGGTCAATATCTTCAAAAATGCGGCGGAAGCCATGATCGACGAGAAGAAAATCACCATTTTCGTGAACCGTGACGAACACTACGCTTTCATCAAAATCTCGGACACGGGCCACGGCATCCCCAAAGAAAACCTGGAGGCCATTTTCTCCCATGGATTCACCACCAAAACCGAGGGTCACGGCTTCGGCCTGCACAGTTGCGCCAACGCCATGGTAGAAATGAACGGTCAGATGTGGGCCGAAAGTAAAGGGCCCGGTACCGGCGCAACCTTTATTTTAAAATTCCCCCTGGCCTCGGTTACCGAAGAAAAACTACCCCAGGTAGCGGGCCGGGTTTGATACCCTGGGCGCGCGCATCCCGCGTGCATCCAAGCCAAGCATCGCCCTCCGGGCGAGGCGAAAAACCCTGGGCGCGCACGCATCCCGCGTGCATCCAAGCCAAGCATCGCCCTCCAGGCGAGGCGAGGCGAAACTCCTGGGCGCGCACGCATCCTGCGTGCATCCAAGCCGAGAATCGCCCTCCAGGCGAGGCGAGGCGAAACCCCTGGGCGCGCACGCATCCTGCGTGCATCCAAGCCGAGAATCGCCCTCCGGGCGAGCCGAGGCGAAACCCCTGGGCGCGCACGCATCCTGCGTGCATCCCGAACCGGATCATTGACGGTCAAATTTTCACGGATCATAGTTGCATGGGTTGACCGCGACCGCATTTGTTGACCGGCAGACCGCATGGGTAGACCGGCAGACCGCCCGGGTTGACCGGCCGAACACATGGGTAGACCGGCAGACCGCCCGGGGTAGCCGCCAGGGCCATATCCTCGCAAACCTCGGACATGTCCCCGGCGGCCTCCGCTACCGGTTAATCCAAGCTAAAGTCCGTAACCCGATCCAGCCGATAGCTCTCTTGAGAGCATTGAAAACCTCTTGGGCCTGTGATAATTTCGTGGCGAGAAAAAACAAGTGGAGTGCTAAATTTATTGGGTGGAATCAAGCTTGTCCGGTGTGAAGATCTGTTAAAGATTGAAAGAATTGCCTGGGGGCGGTGAGTGGTCTACCTCGCCGGTTATGAACTTCAAAAGAAAATATTTATGGGGCATCGGTCCATCGTCTACGGTGCGATCCGCCTGGCAGATCAGTTGCCGGTCGTCGTCAAGGTCTCCGCCCAGAGTGTGCCCGATTCAGTAGAGCTCAAACGGTACCGGCGAGAGTTCGAACTGGGAAGTCGTTTCCAGCATGAGCACATTATCGGCTACCTCGGTTTGGAACGTCATCCAAACGGCCTGGCTTTGATCGAGGAAGATTTCGGGGGCGTCGCCCTGCGCGGTCACATTCCTGACAAGGGCATGGACCCGGCGCTCTTCTTGAAACTGGCCCTCCAGCTGACCGAGGGGCTTCAGGCCGTCCACGCCGGGAATATCATTCATAAGGATATCAAACCCGGCAACATCGTCATCGCGGGAGAGACTGTCAAGATCATCGATTTCGGCATCGCCTCCGAGTTGAGCCGGGAAACCCGGCAGGTGGTCGGTCCGGCTGTGCTTGAAGGTACGCTGACCTATATCTCGCCGGAACAGACAGGTCGCGTCAATCGTCACCTGGACTACCGCTCCGATTATTATTCGCTGGGCGCCACCTTCTACGAAATGCTCACGGGTGTCCCGGTTTTTCAAACCGATGATCTTCTGGAGATGATCCACTGCCATATCGCCAAGGTACCCGTTCAGCCGGATCGGATCAGGAAAAGCATACCGGCCGGCGTTTCCCAAATCGTGATGAAGCTGCTTGAAAAAAACGCGGAGGCGCGTTACCAAAGCGGCTTCGGCCTGAAAGCCGATCTGGCCGGGTGCTTGCGAGAACTGGAAACCGAGGGGAAGGTAAGCGTCTTTACTCCGGGCGCTAGTGATTACTCCGAGAAGTTCCAGGTATCCCAAAAACTTTATGGCCGCGAACAAGAGATTGAAACCCTGGTCCACACCTTTGACGAGGTGGCCGACGGACATACAACCATGGCCCTTGTTTCCGGCTACGCGGGCGTGGGAAAGTCCCGGTTGGTCAACGAACTGCGCGCCGGCATCGCCTCACGGCGCGGTTACATGGTCTCGGGCAAGTTCGATCAGTTTCAGAGAGATGTCGCCTATTCCGCACTGGTGTTCGCCTTTGAAGAACTCGCCAATCAGATTCTGGGTGAAGAAGAGGAGGCCGTCCGCGCCTGGCAACATTCTTTGCGGCAGGTCCTGGGCCCCAACGGCCGCGTCATTGTGGACTTCATCCCGGATTGGGAACACCTGATCGGCGTGTGGCCGCCGTTGCCCGAGTTGGCGGACCAGGAAAACCGGAACCGCTTCCACCTGGTTTTTCGCGATTTCATTTCGGTGCTTGCCCAAAAGAACCATCCCCTGGTCCTCTTCCTGGACGACCTGCAATGGGCCGATGCCGGCTCTTTGGAGCTCATCTCTCAACTGCTGTCCTGGGGCCGTACCGAAAGCCTGATGGTAATCGGCGCATTTCGGGACAACGAGATCAGGGATTCACAATGGATGTCGCTTTCCCTGGACGAGATCAAAAAGGCGAAGACAAACATCGTTGAGTTGCACCTCGAATCGTTAAAGACCGAGCATATTGCCGCACTCCTGGCGGATACCTTGGGTGGAGATCTCCAATGCACTCAGGCCCCGGCCGACCTTCTGACCCAAAAGACGCGCGGGAATCCCTTTTTCCTCAATGAATTGCTGCACATGCTCCACGGGGAAGGGCTGGTCCATTTTTCCCAGGAGCTGGGACGCTGGGATTGGGACCTGGAACAAATCCGCCGGGCGGAGGTAGGCGATACCGCGGCAGCCTTTATGGTTTCGCGCCTGAAGCAACTCCCCGCCGAGGTTCAAAAGGCCCTTCAACTGGCCGCCTGTATCGGGAACCTCTTCGATTTGGAAACCCTGGCCTATATCGAGGAACGGAAACCTCGCGATGTTGCCGAATCCTTGAGAACCGCGGCCCGCTTCGGCCTGATAACGCCCTTGGACGAGGATTTCCGCCTGGCGCACCTTTTGGGAAACGAAAAAGACGAGACAGTCCCCAAGGTCCGCTACAAATTCGGCCACGACCGCATCCAGGAGGCGGCCTATTCGTTGATTGACAAGGACAGGCTGCCCGAGGTCCACCTCCACATCGGCAGGCTGCTCCTGCGTCAATGCAAACATAGGGAAAGCGAAAAAATCTTCGAAATCGTACGCCACCTGAACCGTGGCAGCGAGCTCGTTACGGAACCTGAAGAGCGGCTGTCGCTGGTGCGGCTCAACAAGACGGCCGCGGAAAAAGCCAATGCGGCCTCTGCTTTTCGCTCTGCCCTGCCTTATTTGGAGACGGCCCTCGCCCTGCTGCCCGAGGATACCTGGGAAAGGCACTATCGACTGACCTTCGATCTGGTTCGGAGTTGTTCCCACACCGCTTTTTGGGCCGGTCAACCGTCGTTGGCGGAAACCCGCAGCCGTCTCTTACTGGACCGGGCTCAAACGACCTTGGAAAAAGCGGAGACCCTTTGCATGCGCGCCGACCAGTACACGCTCATCGGCAACGTGGAAAAAGCCATTGACGCCGGTCTTCATGGCTTGCGCCTGTTGGGTGATCGATTAACGCGCAACCCAAGCCGTCTTTCCATAGAAATCGGACGCATGGTCTTGAGCCGTCGACTCAGCGAGAAAAGCATCCTGAACTTGATGAACCTCCCGGAGATGAAGGAACCCAAGGCGCTGCTTCGCCTCAAGCTGCTCATGAATATGATTACCGCGGCCCATGCGGTCGGCTATAGAAAGCTGATCTGGCAAGCCGGGATCAATATGGTCCAGTTGATCCTTCGTTATGGCAAATGCCCCGATGCAGCGCCCTGCCTGTCCGGTTTCGCGATGATGTTATGCGGCAGTCTCAGCGGGGGAGGACGTGGATTTAATAGGGGAGGGGCACTCGCTCGCCTGGCCATCGACCTGAACCGGAGTTACCGGGATATTCCCAAGAGGTGTCGAACCCTGATGGTCAGCGGTTATGCCTTGACCTGGACCGAACACTGGCGGGAATTTGTCGCGGTATTGAAGCAAGCGATCAAGGCGGGCCTGGAAGGCGGCGATTTGCTGTACATGGCCTATGCGAGTTACCAGGTGGTCTATTGGGAGCCCGCTCTCGACCTCCTCACCTGTCTGGCGAATGGTGAAGATTACCTGGCTTTGATCGCGGACGCCAACTACCCGTCCATGTCGGACTCGGCGCACATTCTGCAACAATACCGAGCGGCCCTATGCGGCAAGACGCAAGGCCCGTTTTCTTTGGATGACGATACCTTCGATGAAGCGGCTTGCCTGGCTCGCCTGGAACAAGCCCGGTTTCTTACCGGCGTGGCCGTCTACCACGTGGTTAAACTCAAGTTGTGTTTCTTTCACCAGGATAATGCCCTGGCGCTGGAGCAGGTGGACCGGGCGGCGGGTATGATCAAACTGATTTCAAGCCAGACCTACACGGTGGAATATTACCTGTACTCCTTTCTGGTCCATGCCGCGCTTTATCCCACCATGAAAGCAGCGTTGAGAAAGAAAGCCCGCCGGCGCATGCGTGAAGCGCATCGGCGCATGAAGAAATGGGCTGCCTTTTCGCCGCTGAATTTCCGCCACCACTATTTACTGATGGAGGCGGAGCTGGCCCGGCTGAAGAAGAAAAACCATCGCGCCGCGGAGTTATACGCCCGGGCGGCAGCCGCCGCCAAAGAGAGCGAATACCCTCAATTCGAGGCCTGTGCCAACGAGTTGGCGGCCCGGTTTCATCTGGAACGGGGCACGGTCCAGGTCGCCGCGGTTCACCTGATCGACGCTTATAGCTTCTACCTGAAATGGGGCGCCACCGTAAAAGTGAAACTTTTGGAGCGGCAATACGGTCAGAGTCTTCTCAAGATCAAAACCCTCGAAAGGTTTTCGGGAACCGAACAAGAGCGGGTTTCGGGGACCATGACAGCCGTCGCAACCCTCCAAGATACCGACAGCACCAATTCCACAAACGCCCATGCCCTGGACATGGCCTCCGTGTCCAAATCGGCCATGGCCATTTCCGGTGAAATCAATCTGGCCCGGTTATTGGAGCGCATGATGCGTATCATCATCGAGAGCGTCGGCGCCCAGAGAGGTTTCTTTATTATGGAAACGGAACAGGGGCTGCGCCTCCAGGCATCGGCGGACATGGGCTCTGACGAGGTCGCCGTGGTTCAGGACCGGCCCCTGGACCAGGGACCTCCCCTTTCGGCCGCCATCGTGCGTTATGTGATACGGACCGGCAAAAATGTGGTTTTGGCAAATGCTACCGCGCGGGGACCCTATACCAACTGCCCGCACGTGGTGAAGCACCGGCCCAAATCCGTACTCTGCACGCCGGTGCGCCAACAGGACCGCATCACGGGGGCTTTGTACCTGGAGAACAATCTCGTCTCCGGCGCCTTTAATGAAACCCGGGTGCAGGTGTTGGATATCCTCGTCGCCCAAGCGGTCATCTCACTGGAAAACGCCCGCTTGTTCGAGCAGGCGAGAATGGCCGCGGCACAGGTGAGTCAAATGAACGAGAATCTGGAACGCCGGGTCAAGGAGCGCACCGCCCAACTCCGGTCGGCGCAAAGAGAACTGACCCAACAGGCCCATCAGGCGGGCATGGCTGAAATTGCCACCACGGTTCTCCACAACGTGGGCAATATTCTCAACAGCGTCATCACCTCCAGCCAGATCATTCAAAACAAGGTGGAAAGCTCTAAACTCAAGGGCCTGGTTCCCGCGGGCGATCTCTTGCGCCGCCATAAAGACCAACTGCAGGAGTTCCTGGTCAACGACCCCAAGGGTAGGAAACTGGTGGACTATTTCATCCGTATCGGCGGCATCATGGAGATGGAGAACCAGACGGCAAGGGAAAACATGGAACGGCTGGTCGACAAGATCTACGCCATTAAAGACGTCATCATGGCGCAGCAAAGTTATGCCTCCATGGGGTTTCGGAACGAGCCGCTCCAACTGAAAGAAGTCGTGGAACAAGCCCTTGACATGCAGGACAACCTGCTGGGGCAGGACCGGATCGATATCGATAAACGCTATGGGGAAGTGCCTACGATTCCCGTCCAAAAGGTCAAACTCATCCACACCCTCATCAACTTGTTGAAAAACGCCAGGGAAGCTATGGCGGGTATGAAGCCGGAGGAAAAGAAGATCACCATCACCATCGATCGGGATGAAGCCGGCGTTTTCCTGAAAATCGCCGATACGGGCCCCGGTATTTCCAAAGAGCACCTGGACAAGATTTTTGCGTATGGCTTCACGACCAAATCAGACGGCCATGGCTTCGGCCTGCACGGTTGCGCCAACGCCATGACCGAGATGGGCGGTTCTATTTCGGTTCAAAGCGGGGGCAATGGTCAAGGCGCTGCCTTCACGTTGAAGTTCCCTGTCGAAACCGAAGCGGCTCTTTTGGGCGGTTAAGACGATATTTCATCCTGACGGCCGGTCCCAAAAAGGAGCGGCAGCCCTGAAACCATTTAGCCGGCAACCGGTTAGTTGAACGGAGACCCCGCGGTTCCGCGAGGTCTCCGGTTGATTATCGGTTTATCTCAGGTCTTTGAGATCCTGGATCTCCGCTTCCGTGGCAAGGATGCTGCACTTTCGGTAAAGGTCCGTGTCATCGATACCGACGCGGATGACCACCATGCCGGGCTCCATGATATTGAGGTGTGCGGTTGTCATGCCCTGACGGTCAGTCAGAAGGGTGGTTTCGCGACCGTCCAAAGAAGTCATGGCGAATTCATTGGTGAATTCGGCTTTTCCTTCCACGACTTCAAAGACGAGTTGACGCTCCGGGATACCCCCGAGGAAATTTTCGGCAAAGGCGGTGATATTCATCTGGCCGACGGGTACCGTATCCGGTAAGGCATCGATCAAGATGTTGTCCACCTCCAGGTGGGTATAGAAGCCTTCCACGTGATCGAAGTGTTGTTCGGAAAAAACAATCGAGCCGATATTGACGGTGGGATCCTTACTGATATCGAGCCCGCGCATGCGGTAGGCGACCGTGCGGCCTTCATCATGCCTCAGGCCGGATCTGACCTTGGTCGTGATTTTCTTACCCGCTTTGGTGACGATTTCGATTTCGATGCGATCCAGGGCGGTATCACTGGGAACCCAGTCAATCTGAATCGAAGCGATGTCGTCGGCATCGATGCCCTCGACCTTGCGGTAGAGCTTGGTTTCCGTACCGTTGCTGTTCTTCTCCACGATTTTCACCACGACGGAATTGTCCTGGTAGACCTGGATGTCGGCGGAATCACCCGTATCGAACAATAACTCGATACCGAAGCCGTTGCCGATGAGGAAGGGCGTCATGTCCATTTCTCCGAGCATGATGCAGGCCGGGTGAGCCACATCGCTCATGTCGATCTGGAACCCGTCGCCGTGCTCCACGATATCGAAATTCAGGGCGCCGTTCACTACTTGAACGGGTCCGGTCGATCCCGGTAAGGTGCTGTAGCGATCGCCTAGTATTCCGTCTTCAAAAGTATCGACGAACACGGAGTTGGGAATACGGGATTGGCCGACGGCATCGTCCGCATACATGAGGGGGTCTAATTCAAGATAGGGGTTGCCGCCCTCAAAGGCCGCCTCGATATCACTTTCGGGGATGGTAGTCTCTTCAACCAGGCCGCCGTCCCTGTAGGCGATGAACTGGAGGCCGGATTCTTTTTTGGGACTGTTGCCGGGCGCGGTCCAGGAATAACAGTTGAAATCGCATCCCCTGTCAATGAGCAGTTTGATGATGCGCGCCTCGCGTTCTGCCGGCGTCTCGCCCCCTCGCCGGGCAGTGTCTCGCCAGGTGACGTTGCAGGTGTCTTTGTTCCAGTTGTACCAGACGTATTTTTCCCAAGGACCGCCGTTGGGTCCGGGGATGGGGAAATCGGCGTTGCCGGCGCTGTCGAAAACACACTTCGCGATACAGATGGGCTTTCCGTCGCAGATGACTTCACCTTTGAAGTAGAGGTCGTCCACGCAGTAGACTTCTACCGATTTATTACCGTTTGGGTCCTTGATGGTTTCTACATGTTTGCGGTGGGGGGCGTTCGGATCTTTACCGCCGCACGTGGTGCATTTGGGCTGGGCTGAGGCGTAAGGGGCGGAAACGAGCAAGCCGAAGGCGAGCAAAGAAGAAATGAGGGCCGGCAATTGACGAGGGGCATTAGAGACTTTGAAAGCAGAAACATTGGTTTTCATGCTTCCTCCTACTTGAATGAGTTGTCTTTGGTGATTGAGAATAAATGTCATGAATTATGTAGCAAGTCATTGATTTTTATGGGTAACGTCAAAAATCTTTTTTTTATTCCAAAAATTAACTATATAAAATCGCCTGACAATTAAAAAATTCTGAAAGATCCGAGTTCATGGCTCGATTCTCACGGATTAGAGATAGGGAAAGGTTCGTCACCTCAAAAGACAAACCACTGCCGGTCCTTTTATGCGAACGGCGCCATGCCCGGTCGATCGGCTTCATCGCTACGGGGCTGTCTCTCTCTTGATCTGAGCGAGGTGTCCCCTCATGCATCCTGCCTTTGTGGTGCTTGCCGCGGCGTAGCAAAGTTCACCTTCCCTCTTCTTGAGCTTTACACCCCAAGGGGGGTCTGGTATAAATGGAGATTCATTTTAGCGGGTTTTGTACACTTTGTACGAAACCCAGCGTTTGCACAGTTGCCCCCCTATTTAACATCCCCGCGCGCCGCAAGAATTTGCTTAGCGTGGTACTGGTGTGATTGTGGCTGCTTTGGGAATTTTTTCCTCAAGGAGACTCGGTTTTTATGGACATCCGCACCAAGCTCAAGAGTAATTCTGCTCGCAATCGACTCTACCATCATCCCTTGTTCCAGTTGAATACGGTCGACCGGGACAAGGTCTCCCTCTTGCTGGGCCAGTATTGGCGCCCCCTCCACTTTTTTCCCAACTTCCTTTCACGGATGGTCAATGCCGTACCTCAGCTTGCTGTTAAAACCGCGGTCTCCACAATCCTCTTCGAGGAACTGGGCGAGGGCCGCGTCGATAAAGCACACGAGCGGATTTACCTGGCCTCGCTGACGGACCTGGGTTTCGCCGAAACAGCCCTTACCGATGCAGAACCTTTTGAGGAGACCCGTCGATTGGTAGAGATTTATGCGGAAACCGCTGAGGACCTGTTACCTGCCTTGGGCAGCCTGTATGCCACCGAATCGACGGACCTGGCAATAGTTTCGGGGATCGGTAAGCTGATAACGGCCGCAACCGGCGCCGGAGAGATTCCCTGGGTGGATATTCATATTCGCCAGGAACCCAATCACGTCGCCCAGACCGACCTGACCGTTGTCAATCTCACACCGGAGGAAGAAGAGCAGGTGATCGCCCACGCTGAACGCATGTGGCAGGCCTGGAACGAATTCTTCACTGCTATCGAACGATCTTTTTGCAACTCGCCTGAACGCTCCGCGCCGAAAGAGTTTCGCACTTGTCCCGACCCGCAACGGGCCGGGCTTCCTGCTTATTCCCACTAACTTTGCTTACTTGATTTAGGGTGTGTTTTGACAGTCTCCCTCGTTCCAACTGCCTCCGAGTTGAAGGCAGACAGCCTGGTTTCTATTCTGTGCGCCCGCGCGGACATCCACCCGGAGCGCGAAGCCTTGATTTTCCTGGATAATGCGGTCCTGGAGGAAACAGGCTCGCGCCGGTTGCTGACCTTCGGCGCGCTGCACGCTCGCGCCTGCTGCCTGGGCCGTTCTCTGGAAACCCTCACGAGACCGGGTGATCGGGTCGTACTGGCCTTTCCACCGGGCCTGGACTTTGTCACGGCCTTCGTGGGCTGTCTCTACGCCGGTCGCGTGGCAGTGCCGGTGTATCCGCCCGGTAAGGGTCGTCGGATCTGGCGGGCGGCCTCCGCCGCGGCCAATTGCGGCGCATCGTTGGTACTGACCTGTGACACCCTGCTGCCGACGTTGCAAAGCTTGCTGGACGGCAGCGGTGACCTGGACCCGATTCCGGTCCATGACCTGGCGGATCTGTCCGCGGGCGAATCCGATTGGCAACCCTCGGTGCCCGCGAGCACCGATATCGCTTTCCTGCAATACACCTCGGGCTCCACGGGCGACCCGAAGGGGGTGATCATCACCCACGGTAACCTGCTGGCCAACCAGGTGCAGATCGCGCGCTCTTTCCGGACCACGCCGGAGGACGTCTGCTTCAGTTGGTTGCCTGTCTACCACGACATGGGTTTGATCGGGACGGTGCTGGGTTCGCTCTACCAGGCCGTACCGGCCTATCTGACCGCCCCGGCAACCTTCATCCGCGAGCCCATGTTCTGGCTGGAGGCTGTCAGCCGCTTCCGCGTGACGGTCAGCGGCGGCCCCAACTTCGCCTACGACCTCTGTTGCCGCTCGGTCCGGCCGGAGCATCTGGAAACGCTTGACCTGAGCAGTTGGCGCCTGGCTTTCAACGGCGCCGAACCGGTGCGCGCGAGCACTCTTGCGCACTTTGCCGAGACCTTTGCCCCCCACGGCTTTCGGGCCGAGGCGGCCTATCCCTGTTACGGCATGGCCGAAACCACGCTCCTCGTATCCGGCGGCGCCGGCGGCGTGGCGCCGCGTGTGGACCATTTTGACGAGGACGCCCTGACTGCCCGTCGGGCCGAGCCTCACGAAGAGGGCCGGCCGCTCGTTTCCTGCGGCTCTCTCATGGAGGAGATGGATCTGGTCATCGCGGATACGGAGACAGGTGCTCCCCTGTCCCCGGGCCGGATCGGGGAGATCCAGCTTGCGGGCCCCAATGTCACCGGCGGCTACTGGCAACGGCCCGACCTGAACGAAACCTTTTTCGTCGACCGGGATGAACGTGGTCGTTTCCTGCGCACGGGCGATCTGGGCTTCCTGCACGAGGATCATCTCTACATCAGCGGCCGCCTCAAGGAAATGCTCATCATCCGCGGCCGTAACTACTTCCCCCAAGATCTGGAGCAGGTGGTCAGCGAGAGCCATGTCGCCCTGCACGGCCAGGCCGCTGCCGCCTTCACCACTGAGGACGGGCAGTTCGTGATGGTGCACGAGGTCGCCCGTACCGCGATCCGTCGCCTGGATACGGCCGAAGTCGAAGCCGCGGCCCGGTCCGCGCTCTCGCGAGACTTTGCCCTGAGTCTTGACCGCCTGGTCCTGGTCAAACCGGGCCGCATTCCCAAGACGTCGAGCGGCAAGATCCGCCGCGGCGTCTGCCGCGAGGATCTGGTCGAAGGGCGTTTGGAAGCCCTGAAAAGCCGTGCGAAAGCGCCGAAAAAGGCAGCCGCGGCAGCTCCCGCCCTGACGCCGACAGAGCGCGAGTTAGTCCGTATCATCGCGGCCGAACTGGGCCTGCCCCACGGTCAACCCGAGCGCGATCAGCCGCTCAACAGTTACGGCCCCGACTCGATGAGCGCGCTACGCCTGCAACACCGGCTGGAGCGGGAGATGGGCGCTCAACTGACGGCCGCTCACCTGCTGGACGGTACGACCCTCGCCCAACTGGCCGAATTATGTACCGCCGGCGCCGGGGAAACCGCGCTGCCCGAAGGGAAGTTGCCCGAACAGTTGCCCCTCTCCGCCAATCAGCGCGCACTCTGGTTCTACGAGCAGATGAACCCGGGCAGTACGGCCTACGCCATTTCGTTTGCGGTCGATATCCAAGCGCCGTTCGACAGCGCCCGCCTGGCCCGCACCTTCGATCTGCTGGCGGCGCGCCACCCGGTGCTGGCGACGGTCATTGCGAGCCCGGACGGCGAGCCCGTGCAGCGGATCGATTCCAAATGCCTGCCTCGCCTGGAGCACATCGACGGTACAGACTGGGACGAGGCCGCGCTGACGGATTACCTTACGGCGCGGGCGGCCGAGCCATTCGACCTGGCCGCCGGTCCGCTGGTTCAGGCATTCCTGGTACAACGAGGCCCTGCCGCCACCCTGGTGATCCACGCCCACCACATCATTACCGATTTCTGGTCATTGGTGGTTTTGATGCGCGAATGGGGCCTGCTCTACGAGCACCCCGAGCAAGCGCTGCCCCAACCCGGCCTCGGGTTTTATCATCAGGTGGCCCGCGAAACAGCCTTCCTGGCGAGCCCCCGCGGTGAGCGCGAGTTGGCCTGGTGGCGCAAGGCTCTGGCCGGTGACCTGCCGCTTTTGGAACTGCCCACCGACCGGCCCCGACCCGCCGTGTTGGACGATGCCGTTGACACCCACCTCTTCTTGCTGGATGCTGAACCGGCCGAGGCGCTTCGTCGGGCCGCGGCTCGTTACCGCGTGACCCCGTTCAATATACTGCTGGCCGGGTTTGCCGCTCTGCTGCACCGTGCCGGCGGCCAGGACGAACTGCTGCTGGGTACTCCGACGGGCGGCCGCCACGACAGCAGCCTGGAACAGACCGTCGGTTATCTGGTCAACCCCATTGTCCTGCGCTCCCGGCTGCATCCCGGCTTGTCGTTCGCCGATTTCCTGGCCAAAACCGCCGCGCATACCCGCGTCGCCATGGCCCACGCGGCCCTGCCCTTCCAAGTACTGGTCGAACAGATCCCCCATGCCCGCGAGAGCAACCGCGCGCCCATATTCCAGGTGATGTTCACCTATCTGTCCTCGCCTTATCAGCCGGATGCGGGTGCGCTGGGGCTGGGTCATGCCGATACGCGCATGAACCTGGGTCCCTTGAGCCTGTCGGCCCGTGATCTGGCCCTGCACCACAGCCCTTTCGAGCTGAGCCTGCTGATGGCGGAGACGCGCACCGGGCTGATCGGTCGCTTCGAGTACAACACCTCGCTGTTCTCGGCCGCTACGGCGGCGCGCCTGGGACGCGGCCTGCACAACCTGCTGACCGCGGCGCTGGCCGAGCCGGATCGGCCCCTGGTTCAGTTGAACCTTTTGGACGAGGAAGAACGCCGCCGGCTGTTGGACACATGGAACCCGGTAACGACCATGCCGGCCCCCGCCTGCCTCCACGAACAGATCGCGCGCCAGGTCGCCACGACACCCGAAAGGGAAGCCGTGATCTTTCAAGAGACCGTCCTCACCTACGCCGAGTTGTGGGAACGAGCACAAGCTCTGGCCCACCGGTTGACTACCCTGGGCGCGGGACCCGAGGTTGCCGTGGGTGTCTGCCTGGAACGCGGTGACAACCTGCCGGCAGCCTTGCTGGGCATACTTTCCGCCGGAGCCGCCTATGTGCCCATGGCGGCCGACTACCCCGACCAACGCCTCGCGGTCATCTTGGAAGATTCGCGCATCGATCTGGTCGTCTGCGATCGCACTACCGCCGGGCGCTTCGGCGACCGCGCCGTTCGGGTCGACGAGCCCGCCGATCAGCAACCGGGCCGGCTTTGCTCGCCCACGCCGGAAAACCTGGCCTATGCCATCTACACTTCCGGCTCCACCGGCAAGCCCAAGGCGGTCGGCGTCCCTCACGCGACGGTCAGCCGCTTCTTCACGGCTATGGACCGCGTCCTGGGCGAGGACAAAGCAGGCGGCACCTGGTTGGCCGTCACCCGAGCCACCTTCGACATCTCCGTTCTGGAACTACTCTTCACCCTCACCCGCGGTTTCCGCGTCGTCATCCAGTCCGTCGACGAGGGCGGCATCTTCGGCGGTAGGGCCCAAGTTTCGCAACGGCCCATGGCCTTCAGCCTGTTCTATTTTGCCGACGGCGAGGATCGCGGCGACCCCGACGAGAAGTACCGCCTGCTCATGGAGGGTGCGCGCTTCGCCGACGAGCACGGTTTCTCCGCGGTCTGGACACCCGAGCGCCACTTCCACAATTTCGGCGGTCTCTACCCCAACCCGTCCGTCACCGGCGCCGCGGTTGCGGCCGTCACCAGGCGCGTGCGCATTCGCGCGGGCAGCCTGGTCCTGCCCCTGCACAACCCCGTACGCGCCACCGAGGATTGGTCGGTGGTCGACAACCTCTCGGGCGGCCGCGTTGACATCGCCTTTGCCTCCGGCTGGAACGCCGACGACTTCATCTTCCAGCCCGCCAACTACAAAAACAACAAGGAAGTCCTCTACCGCGAACTGGAACGGGTCCGCGACCTGTGGCGCGGTGAGCCGGTCACCATGGAAAACGGCAACGGCGAGATGGTATCGGTCAAGATTCTGCCGCGCCCACGCCAGCCCGAACTGCCCGTGTGGCTGACCACGGCGGGCAATATCGAGACCTTCAAGACCGCGGGCCGCATCGGCGCCTCCGTGCTCACCCACCTGCTGGGCCAGGACCCCGACGACCTGAGCGAGCGCATTGCCGCATACCGAGCCGCCTACCGCGGTGCGGGTCGCGGCCACGTCACGCTGATGCTGCACACCTTCGTGGGCGACGATCTGGAAACCGTGCGCGAAAAGGTGCGCGAGCCTTTCACCCAATACCTGCGCAGTTCGTTCGGGCTGATGAAGGGCCTGGCGCGTCAGCACGGGCTCGATCCCGATGATCCGAGCTTCACCGAGGAGATGCGCGAGCAATTGCTGGCAGGCTCCTTCGACCGCTTTTTCGAAAGCAGCGCTCTATTCGGCACACCGGAACTCTGCCTGGCCACGGTCGAGCGGCTCAAGCTGCTGGATGTGGATGAGGTCGCCTGCCTGATCGATTTCGGGCTGGATTACAACGACACCATGGCGGGCTTGGAGCAGTTGGCAATACTTCGCCGCCAGGCCAACCCCGCCGGCGACGAGGCGCCCAAGGATACGTCACTGGCCGCACAACTGACGGAGCACGGTGTAACCCACCTACAGTGCACCCCGTCCATGGTCCGCTTGTTGTTGAGCGATGCCCGCGTCCGTGCCGGTTTGGGCGGGCTGCGTCACCTGTTGCTGGGCGGGGAGGCATTGCCGCAACCGCTGCTCGACGAATTACGCGCACTGACGCCGGCGGCGATCCACAACATGTACGGACCTACCGAGACCACCATCTGGTCCACCAGCCAGATTCTGGACGACCGCGTCCTCATCGGCAGACCGCTCGCGGGCCAGCAGGCCTATATTGTCGACGCTTATCTGCAACCCGTGCCCGAGGGCCGGCCGGGCGAGTTGTTGATCGGCGGTTGCGGGGTGACTCGCGGATATCTGCGCCGGCCCGGACTGACCGCTGAGCGCTTCGTCCCCTTCGACGGCGGACCCGGCGGCCGGCTGCCCCATGCCGAGCCCGGCGCTCGCTTCTATCTTACCGGCGACCGCTGCCGCTACCGGGCCGACGGCCGCATCGAATTCCTGGGCCGCGTCGACCACCAGATCAAGCTGCGCGGCCACCGTATCGAACTGCCCGAAATAGAGCACGCCCTATCCCTTCTGCCGGGTGTGGCGCGTGCCGCCGCCGTGATTCGCAACACCCCGGGCGGTCAGCCCCAACTGATTGCCTTTTTTGTGGCGGGCGATGAGACCCCCGACGAGGCCCGGCTACGCGAGGGCCTGCGCCAATCGCTGCCGCCGCACATGATCCCGGCGCGCTTCATTGCCCTGCCCCACATGCCGCTGAACAGCGCCGGTAAAATCGACCGCACCGCACTGAAACAGGCCGAGACCGGCAAGTCCGCGTCCTCTGACGGTCCGGTGGCGCCGCCGCGCACCGAGGTCGAGCGCCGGATTGCCGAGATCTGGGGCGAGGTGCTGGGCCGTGACCAGGTCGGTATCCACGACAGCTTCTTCGAGCTGGGCGGGCACAGCCTCTTGCTCACTCGCGTACATGCCTCGCTGACCAAAGCCTTCAAACGCGAGATCTCGATGGTCGACCTCTTCCGCTATCCCACCATCAGCGCGCTGGCCGGGCTGTTGGCCGAGCCGCAAGCGGAAACGGCGGCGCCCGTCGTCAAGGCCCGCACCGTCGCGCCCGTCGACTTTCCCGATCACGCCGTGGCCGTCATCGGTCTCGCCTGCCGCTTCCCCGGCGCCGACGGCCCTCGCGCTTTTTGGGACGTGCTGCGCGAGGGGCGGGAAACGATTACCTTCTTCAGTGATGAAGAACTGCTCGCGGCAGGTGTTCCACCCGAGCAACTGGCCGATCCCAGCTTTGTCAAGGCTTCGCCCGTGCTCAGCGATATCGAAGGCTTCGACGCCGACCTGTTCGGCTACAGTCCACGCGAGGCCGCCTGGCTGGACCCCCAGCACCGTCTCTTCCTGGAATGCGCCTGGGAAGCCATGGAGTCCGCCGCCTATCGCGGCGGCGATCCCCGTTACCGGGTCGGCGTCTTTGCCGGCAGCGGCATGAACACCTACCTGCTCAACAACCTCTACCCCCACGGTGGGGCGCTCGGCGCTGACGACTTCCAAATCATGATCGCCGGGGATAAGGACTTCCTGCCCTCGCGCACCGCCTACAAACTCGACCTCAAGGGCCCGGGCGTCAGTGTGCAGACAGGTTGCTCCACCTCGTTGGTCGCTGTCGATGTGGCCGTTCAAGCCCTGCTCACGGGTCGCTGCGACATGGCGCTGGCCGGAGCCGCCTCCGTGCGCGTGCCCCATATCGACGGCTATCATTATAAGGAAGGCATGATCGCCTCGCCGGACGGTCATTGCCGGGCCTTTGACGCGGACGCCGGCGGTTCCATCTTCGGCAGCGGCGCCGGCGCTGTCCTGCTCAAACCATTGGCGCGGGCGCTGGCGGACGGCGATACCGTCCATGCCGTCATTCGCGGCAGCGCCACCAACAACGACGGTAACGCCAAGATCAGTTATACCGCACCCAGCATCGAGGGCCAGATCGAGGTCATCCGCGCCGCGCTCCACAACGCGGAGGTCACGCCCGAGAGTATCGGCTTCATCGAAGGCCACGGCACCGCCACCGAACTGGGCGACCCCATCGAGGTAGCCGCGCTCCAACAGGTCTTCGCCGGCACAGAGGCCGGCGGCCGGGTGCTGGGTTCGGTCAAGAGCAACATGGGACACTTGGACACCGCTGCCGGCGTGGCCGGACTCCTCAAGTGCGTGCTTGCACTGTCGAATCGCGCGTTACCGCCCACCGTTCATTTCCGCGAACCCAATCCCAAATCCGGCCTGGAAACGAGCCCCTTCCGAGTCAACGATCAGTTGCTCGACTGGCAGAGCGAGGGTCCGCGCCGGGCCGGTGTCAGCTCCTTCGGCATCGGCGGCACCAACGCCCACCTGGTGCTCGAGGAAGCGCCGCCGCTGCCGCCCTCCGACGGACTGGACGGGCCGGCCCTGGTGCTCCTTTCCGCGGCGCAACCCGACGCGCTGGAGCAGGCAACCGAGCGGCTGGCCGATCACCTTGCCGAAACCCCCGAACAGAACCTGGCCGATGTCGCCTACAGCCTGCAAGTGGGCCGCAAACCCCTCAGCCGGCGCCGCATGCTGATCGCTGCCGACCGTGAGGAAGCCGCCCACGCCCTGCTTGCATGCGACCCGGAGCGGGTCTTCAGCCGCACCGCTTCCGAGAACCCGCCTGTAGCCTTCCTCTTCCCGGGCGGCGCCGTACAGTATCCCGGTATGGGCCGCGAACTGTACCAACGTTTCCCAACCTTCCGGGACAGCGTCGACCGTTGTGCCCGGATCCTGATTCCTCAGTTGGGACGCGACCCGCGCCGGCTGCTCTTCCCCGAGCCGGGCGACGAGGAAGCCGCCGCGGTTGAACTGCGCCGGATCTCGCTCAGCCTGCCCGCCATCTTCACCACCAGCTATGCCACGGCTCAATTGCTGCTCTCCCGGGGCATCCGGCCCGATGCCATGATCGGCCACAGTCTGGGCGAGTACGTGGCGGCCTGCCTGGCGGACGTCTTCAGCCTGGAGGATGCCCTCTCCCTGGTGGTCTTCCGCGGCCAACTTTTCGAACAGGTGCCTACCGGCGCCATGCTCAGCGTTGCCCTGCCCGAGGCCGAACTCGTCCCCCTACTTGACGACAGCCTCTCGCTTGCGATCGTCAACGGCCCCCACAACTGCGCCGTCTCCGGCACGCCCGAGGCTGTTGGGCGCCTGGAGGAGCGGCTCGCCGCCCGCGATGTGGACGCGCGCCGCCTGCACATCGACGTACCCGCCCATTCCCACCTGTTGGACCCCATCCTCGACCGTTTTGCCGAATTCGTTGCTCGTCTCGGGCCGCAGGCGCCGCGGCGCCGCTTTGTCTCCAATGTCACCGGGACCTGGATCACCGCCGAGGAAGCGACGGACCCGGGGTATTGGGCGCGGCATCTGCGCCGCACCGTGCGTTTCGGCGCCGGTCTGGAGACGCTGCTTGCCGAACCGCACCGCGTCCTCTTGGAGCTGGGTCCGGGCACCAGCCTGACCACCCTGGCCCGACGCCATCCCGCTTATCGGCGCGCCCACCTGGCCCAGTCGGCCATGCGCCATCCCAATGACGCCCGCGACGCCCGCACCGTCCTGCTCGAAGCAATCGGTAAGCTGTGGCTGGCGGGCGTCGAACCCGACTGGACCGCCTTCCACGTCGATGCGCGCCGCCGCCGCGTGCCCCTGCCCACCTACCCCTTCCAGCGCAAGCGGTACTGGATCGATCCGCCGAAGCACGCCCGTCCGGCGGGCGCCGCACCGCCCCCGGGCCAGGTGCTCTACGCGCCGGCCACGGGGGAGGTGCGCGAGGATGAGGATTGGGTCGCGCCCCGCACCGAAACAGAGCGGGAGTTGGCCGTCATCTGGCGTCAGGTGCTCGGTGTTACCGATGCCGGCGCCTTCACCAACTTCTTCGAACTGGGCGGCGACTCGCTCCTGGCCACACGCGTCAATTCCCGGTTGCGCGAACGCTTCAGCATTCAGCTTCCGCTCAAGGCGCTCTTCGAGAACCCCACGCTCGCCGCCCTGGGCCGCCTGGTCGATTCTCACGAGCCCGAGGCCCAGTTGCCGCCGGTCACCCCCCAACCCCGCGACGGCGACCTGCCGCTCTCGTTTGCCCAGCAGCGGCTCTGGTTCCTGGACCAGTTCGAAGGTCCTTCCGCCACCTACAATATGAAAGAGGCGTTGGCTTTGCACGGACTCCTCGATGTCGCCGCGTTGCAGGACGCGATTACCTACCTGGTCGAGCGTCACGAGGTTTTGCGCACTACCTTCCCGGCGCGCGAGGGCAAGCCGCACCAGGTCATCACAACCGAGCTAGGGGTACCGCTTGCGGTCTTCGATTTCTCGCGTCTGCCCGAGGAGGGACGGACCGATGCGGCCGAGCACCTTATCGACCGCGAGGTGCAGCGCCCCTTCCTGCTTGACGAAGGTCCACTGGTACGCTTCAGTCTCCTGCGCCTGGCCGCCGACGCGCACGTGCTGGTGGTCACCAAGCACCACATCATCTCCGACGGCTGGTCGATCGGGCTCATCATCCGCGAGATCTCGCGCTGTTACGAGCAACGCGTTCTCGGCGGCGTCCCAAGCCTGGAGCCGCTTGCCATTCAGTACGCGGATTTCGCGGCCTGGCAACGACGGAACCTGGACGGCGACGTGCGCGAAAGCCAGTTGCGCTACTGGGTCGACCACCTGGAGGGCAGCCCTGCCTTGCTCGAACTGCCCTGGGACCGGCCCCGGCCCAGGCTGCAAACCTACCGCGGCGCCAAGGTCGGCTTCCACATCGACCCGCGCCTTACCGATGCCGCCAAAGGTTTGGCCCGCGAGCACGGCGCTACCCTGTTCATGGTGCTCGAGGCTGTCTTCGCCGTGCTCCTGCATCGCTACAGCGGCCAGGATGAGGTCTGCCTCGGTTCGCCGGTGGCCAACCGCAACCGCTCGGAGATCGAGCCCCTGGTCGGCTTCTTTGTCAATACGCTCGTCATGCGCAACGACCTGCGCGGCAAACCCGACTTTGCCGAACTCATGGCCCGCGTCCGGCCCATGGCGCTCGACGCGTTCGCCAACCAGGACATCCCCTTCGAGCAGGTCGTCGAGGAGAGTCGGCCCGAACGCAGCCTCAGCTACAGCCCGCTCTTCCAGGTCATGTTCATCCTGCAGAACATGGACATGGGCCTGCAAGACGTACCCGGCTTGCGCCTGCGTCCCCGGCGGATCGCGCATGTCACGGCCATGTTCGATCTCACCCTTTTCCTTGAAGAGCGCGACGGCGGCCTGATGGGTGAGCTGGAGTACAACAGCGACCTCTTCGATGAGGCGACCGCACGCCGCATGACCGATCAATGGCTGATCCTGCTGGACGCGTTGCAGCGACAACCGGAGACCCCTGTCGCTTCCCTGCCTCTGCTCGGCGAGGCGCAACGGGCCGAGTTGGCCGGGATTTGGAACCGCGATATCGCCGCCGGGTCCGACGCGTTACAGCCTGTCCATGAGCTGGTTCGGGCGCGTGCGGCGGAACGGCCCTCTGCCGTTGCCCTGGTCCAAGGAACGCGATCCTGGACTTATGGTGAGTTGGCTGAGAAAACCGCGCACCTGGCTCTTCGTTTGCGCGCCCACGGCGCCGGTCCCGGCAGCCTGGTCGGCATCATGCAGGAGCGCCGACCGGAGATGCCGGCCGCCCTTCTTGCCGTGCTTGAAACAGGGGCCGCCTACCTGCCCCTGGATCCCGCCTTCCCCGTCGAGCGACTGCGCTTTATGCTCGAGGACAGCGGCGCCGCGTTGCTGTTGGCCGATAAAGGTCTTGCCGACGGTATCGCGCCTGACAATACGCTTGTCCTCGACCCGGCCCGAGAATGGGCGGAGCCGGCACCGGCCGCCGAGCCCATGCCCTCGGTGAGCCTGGACCATCCGGCCTATGTGATCTATACGTCCGGTTCCACCGGCACCCCCAAGGGCGTTCAAGTC
>JAAUYB010046195.1_pt1 | contig 75943 bp, 52 predicted proteins | sample 7278071 | NCBI WGS metagenome assembly JAAUYB01 (sample SAMN14350121, study PRJNA611818) | marine sediment metagenome | isolation source: surface marine sediment (1.8m) | place: French Polynesia: Moorea | collected 2018-08
GGTGAAGTGAAAACGCGATCCCTCGCCGGGCGATGAGGTCACTTCGATGCGGCCGCCGTGCAGTTCTACTAATTTGCGCGTAATGGACAAACCCAGGCCCACCCCCTCGTGCGTCCTGGATGCGCTGCCGTCCACCTGTTCGAATGATTGGAAGATGCGCTCATGCTTCTCCGGCGGGATGCCCACCCCGGTATCCGTCACCGAGATCTCTACGTGTTCGGTGAAGTCGGCCGCGGTAATGCGCACCTCGCCGCGTTCCGTGAATTTGATCGCATTGCCCACCAGGTTGTACATGATCTGGACCAGGCGTCCCTCATCGGCCTTGACCCGCGGCGTGTCCTCCGGAACGTCGTTGACCAGCTTCAAATCCTTGCCGGCCAGGAGGTGTTGAAACAGCCCCAACACCATATTGCACAGGGGGCGCAGGTTGACGGACTGGAAATGCAGATTCAATTTGCGGTGCTTCATCGTGGCGAAATCCAGGATGTCATCCACCAGGCCGGACAGACGCCGGCCGCTTGCCATGATCATGTTCAGATCCTCGGCAAACTCCCCGGTGGATTTGTCGGCGGTCCTGGCAAGGATGGATTCGGCCAGGCCGATGATGCCGTGCAGGGGCGTGCGCAACTCGTGGGAGGTATTGGCCAGGAACTCGTCTTTCAGGCGGTCTACCTGGCGCAAACGCTCGTTGATCTCGCGTTCACGGGCCAGTTTTCTGCGCTGGTATAGCACCAGAAACCAGATCAAAGCTACCGTCAATAAGAGATAGGTCGCGAGCGCCGGTGTAGACATCCACCAGGGCGGCGGAACCACCAGCTTCAGGGAAACCTCCTTGCTGCTCCACATGCCCTCGTGATTGGAACCTTTGACCCGCAGCACATAGCGGCCCGGGACCAGCTTGGGGAAGGTTAATTCACCGCGATTAAGGGGCACCCAGTCATCATCGAGGTTATCGACCTTATAGGCGAATTTGTTCTTCTCGGGCATCATGTAGTCGAATGAGGCAAATTCGAAGGTGATGGCGCGGTCGGTGTGGGACAGCGACAAGGTCTCCATTTCCGAGATATCCTGCGTCAGCTTCACCGGCTCATTGAGGATCTCGAGGTTGGTGATCGCTACCCTGGGTTCGTAACGACTGTCGTAGATCATGGCCGGATGCAGTATGTTGAAGCCGTTGGCGCCGCCGAAGTACAGATTGCCGTCGCGGTCGCGGAAGGCGCCGCCCTTGGTGAACTCGTTACCTTGCAGGTTATAGGACAGGTCCAGATTCTTGAAGGCGGACGTCTCCGGGTCGAAGCGGGAAATGCCGCGATTGGTGGCCAGCCAGAGAAAACCCGCGTCATCTTCGATCATTCCGAAGATCTTCTCGTTGATCAGGCCGTCCTTGCGCGTGAACCGCTGAAAGCGACCCAGTACAGGATGGAACCGATTGAGACCTCCGCCCAGCGTCCCCACCCAGATCCGCTCCTTCCGGTCGATTTCCAAGGTAAGCACCGTGCCCTGGCTCAAGCCTTCCGGGTTGCCGGGGTCGGGCCCGCGATTGGTGAATGAATCGGTAGCCGGGTCGTAGAAAGCCAGGCCTTTGCTGCCCATGCCCAACCACAAGGCGCCGTTTTTGTCGGGATGGATACAGTACATGGTGTTTTCGGCAGGCGTATCGGGTTTGCCTTCCTCACGCTGCCGGAAGCGCCAGGCGCCGGTTTCGGGGTCCAAGACACCCAGGCCGGCCATGGTCGTGACCCAGACTTTGCCTTCTTCATCCAGGTGGATACCGGTGGCACTGTTATAAAAAGGGCCGTCCTTGCCTTTACCCTCGACCGGGAAGCGCTTGACCTTACCCGTTTTCATATCCATCCTGGCCAGGCCGCTGATGGAAGCGGTCCACAGATGTCGGTCGTCTTGGGAGGCCAAAGCAAATAGAAAGCCCGGCAAAAGGGCGTCGTCCTTGTCGGCGTCGGGTTCGAAGTGCTGAAAGGTTCGCGTATTGCGGTCGTAACGGCTGATGCCGCCGGTGCCCAGCCCCATCCAGATCTTGCGCTCGGTGTCCTCGTAGAAGCTGAAAACGGTGTTGTTGTTGAAGTTCTGCTTTTTGTCCGGATGGGGGACAATATGACGGATGGTTTCGCTGGTGCGGTTGTATTTATTGACCCCGCCGGAAAAGGTACCCACCCAAACCAGGCCGGAATCATCCAACAAAAGGGAGAACGCGTTATTGTCCGAAAGGCTACGTGGGTCGTCGGGATCGTGCTGATGATAGGCATGCTTGCCTGCCCCATGATCGTAAACCACCACGCCGGAATCGGTCGCCATCCAAATAATCCCGCCGATATCGGCCTGTACCGCGCGAACCAGGGGAGATTTACCCGTCACGGGGTGCTTCAGCGGGAACCAGGTGTAATCCCCGGTTCCGGTATCGAAGAGAGCAAGTCCGTTGTTCAGGCCCAGCCACAGACGTCCCTGACCGGCTTCGGCGAAACTGGTAACCTTATCTAAAATGGAGGTCTCTGCCTCATCTTCTCGGGCCGTGTAGTTGAGGGCTTTCCCGGTCAGCGGATCGTAGTGGATCAGGCTGTTGTAGCCGACCATCCAAATGCCCGGAACGTCTCGACACTCACTGAGAGCAAGGACTCTATCGATTGCCGGCGGCACATCGATCTGAGCGAGGTAGTCGACGCGTTCAAAAGAATCCGAAGCCGCATCGAAGAGGTTCAAGCCGTCCATAGTGCCCACCCACAGCCGCTGCTCGCTGTCCAGAAGCATGGTACGGACGCCGCCGTTGGAAAGACCGCCCGCGGGATTCTCGGGAAAACGGGTAATGGTATCGGTGACCGGGTCCAGGCGAGCCAGGCCGTCGGTAGGAGTAGCAACCCAGATATGGCCGTTATGATCCTCCAACAGGAGGTTCAACTGGTTTTCCGGGAGAGTATTGGAATCGTCAAAGTCGCGGTAATACACCTTGAAACGCAGGCCGTCATAACGGTTCAGACCGTCGCGGGTAGCGAACCAGATGAAGCCGCGCCGGTCTTGCAAGATAGAGAAGACACCGTTTTGAGCCAGACCGTCTTCAGTGGTAAGCCTCTGAAATTTGACATCATCGATAGCCCCCGCGGCAAAAAGGACCGGGCAGAAGATAAAAAGCAACAGCCCGCGGAAACATCGACTCGTCATGCCCCTTTTCGGTATTCGACTACGGCCTGAATTAACCGGGCATTCAAAAGAGTGGGCTCCACACAACTTGCTCGCCAACGTTCCACAGCCTCCAGCCCTGACGATCAGCATCATTATGCATCATTTTTCCATACGGGCCCGTAAAAACTCATCCAACACCTTTGGGACACGAACGATGTCCCGAGCATCGTTGTACACCTTAGTGCAGTTAACGACATGATTACCGAAACCATGACCGCAAAGTGGCATCGATCCATTTGGTCGGCGAGGGTCGGGATCGTACTCCCAAGCTCGCCGCAAACACAGCGATACCGTTCAGCAAACCCGGAAGGGTCACTTTGAGACAGATAAAACCATCGTTGAAGGAAGGGTTGTGGTCGGTTGCAGTGTTGTTGAAAATAAATACGGAAAACGGGCGTTATAAATTGCCCTCGTCGATCAATTCAATAATACGGTTTAGTTGCGCATCATGGCGACCTTTGGCCGGCCGTCCGCGATGCAGGGTACCGTCGTGCTCCCGTTTGACCATGTCAAGGACCTGATCGGCGAGAGACGGACGGTTGTTAGGACACGGTTTCATGTAACCTCCTAACCATGCTTCTCACCCTATAAAGCGAGATTACCGGAATTTTGTATGAAAAAAAAGTGTAAAAGTCACATAAGTCCCATATTGGTGAAAGAAGACAACCCGCTTCATGGTATTCCGCCGGTGCAATTCTAGACGACCGTAGTCTATGGATGAACGCGAACCGGGCGGTCGGGCAGCGGTTTTTTCTAACGGTGTGCTCTCGGCTGCCGTCGACTCGGTTGATTTGTTCCTGAACTAATATACGAATTGTCTTTTATGTAACATTTTTTACCCGAAATCGGTGATAACATGGCGGTGGACTGCTTTCATGGATCAATTTTTTTAGATGTATCGCCACGATACTCGGAGGATAACAATGACGACTGCATTTTCCGGCCTTCGGGCCGCGGCCGTGCTGTGCCTGCTGGTCTTCACGACAAACATGCTGCCGGCCCAAAGTAAGAGAGAACGTATCCCGGAGCCCGATGCCAAGGCGACCGGGGAACAATACAATATCGACCAACGTCGCGAGTGGTTCATCCAAAGCCGCGGCTTGGATCGGGTAGAACGCCCCGACAAACTGCGAAGCCAGGCGGTAGAAGGCACCAAACGCGCCAAACAACGCATGGGCAAAGCCGCCGATCACAACTGGGTTGAAGTAGGTCCCTCGCCCATGACCATGCTCTCCTGGTCCATGGGCAACGTGGCCGGACGAGTTTCGGCCATTGCCTATGACCCTTCCAATACGGACACCATCTACCTGGGCGCCGCCGCCGGCGGGGTTTGGAAGACCATTGACGGCGGCAGTAACTGGACCTCGCTGTTCGATGACGTGGGCACCACGACCATCGGCGCCATCTACCTGAACCCGGCCGATCCCAACGATGTCTGGGTGGGCACCGGCGATCACTGGACAAGCTGCTACAGCTATCAAGGCCAGGGCCTGTTTCACTCTATCGACGGAGGGAGCAGTTGGACCGCGGTGAACGGTTCCGGCGCCAATACGCTGGACCTTACCTTCATTGCCGCGATTGCCGTGCATCCCACCAATCCGCAAATCATGATGGTGGGCGGCCTGGGTTACTGTGCGCCCGGCAGCAGCACCTACGGTTCCGGCGGGCTGTACCGCACCACCGACGGCGGCGCCAACTGGACGCGCATCATCACCGGTTCGGTCTACGATATCGTTTGGGACGACACCGATCCCAACACCTTCTATGCCTCGGTGGGCGATGCGGCCGATGCGGTGAACGGTGTCTACAAATCTACCGACAGCGGCGCTAATTGGACGCGGCAGCAATCCGGTATTCTGTACGGCACCGACATCGGGCGTATTCGCATCGCTATGGCGCCTTCCGATAACCAGACTTTGTACGCCCTGCTGAACCGTTCCGCGGGGGGTACCTACCTGTACCAGTCCACCAACGGCGGCAACAGCTGGACACTGAAGAACACAGGCGCCTGCGAGGGCCAGTGCGCCTATAACCTGTGTTTGGATGTGCATCCCACCAATCCCAACACCCTGTTGGTGGGTTCCATTCGCTTCGCCCTGTCCACCAACGGCGGCTCCTCGCTGTCGTACCAGACCAGCGGTTGGGGCAGCGGCCAGGCCGTGCACCAGGACACCCACGTACTGAAATTCCACCCCGGTAACGGCAATACCTACTGGGTAGGCAGCGACGGCGGGATCTGGAAGACCACCAATAACGGTTCCAGTTTCTCCAACCTGAACGGGAACCTGAACATCACCCAGTTCTACGATGTGGCCGTCAATCCCAACGATCCCGCCACCATTTTCGGCGGTTCGCAAGACAACAGCTCCGAGCGCACCACCGGCAACGTGGAATGGAACGTGACGGTGGTTTCCGGCGACGGCTTCATGAACCTGGTCGATCCCCGCAATACCAATACGGTTTATCAGACCAGCTATGCCTACAGTTCGGGCGGCGGCGAACTGCCGCGCATCTACCGCTCTACCTCGGGCGGCAGTCCCAACAGCTTCGGCTCCCTCTCCAACTCCGGGATCAGCGCCGGTCCCTTCGCGTGGGTTGTCCCCCTGGCCGTGGCCGCGAATCAGGCCGGCACGCGCACCTACATCTTCTGCGGTTCCAACCGGCCCTATCGCCGCGCCGACAATGCGAGCAGTTGGACGTCCATGGCGTCTTCCGGCGTCACCGGCAACGTGGAACTGTCGGTGATCGCACCGGTGGCCTACAACAACGATATGACGGTCTACGTGGGCAACTACGACGGCCAGATCTTCCGCACCGACAACGGCCTGGCTTCCAGTCCCGGTTGGACGAATGTAACCGGCAACTATCCCGACGATATCAAGGTCAGCGACATCGCGCCCGATCCCAACAACCCGTTACGGGTCTTCATCACGCGCGGCGGTTTTGCCCTGGGTCAGTTGTTCCGCTCGACCACGGGCGGCACCACCTGGACCCAGGTCGGTGCGGGCCTGCCCGACGTACCGGCCAACAGCGTGGCCATCGACCCCTTCGACACCAACCGCATCTATGTCGGCACCGATGTGGGCGTCTATCAGAGCTATGACAACGGCGACAACTTCACGGTCATGATGGACGGCATGCCGCTTGGCGTTCCCGTCACCGACCTGGAAGTGACCGACAACCCGCACGTCCTGACCGCCGGCACCTATGGACGCGGCGCCTGGCAGACCGCGCTCACGAGCAGCGGTAACACCGCGCCCTCGGTCAGCATTACGGCGCCCGCAAACGGCACTACCATTACCGTGGGCGCCGGTCTCAACTTCACCGGCACGGCAACGGATGCTGAAGACGGCACCCTGACCGGTTCGCTGAGCTGGTCTTCCAATATCGACGGTTCATTGGGCAGCGGCGGCTCCGTCAGCGCCACGCTGTCGGTGGGGACCCACACCATCACCGCCTCGGTCACGGACAGCGGCGGTCTGGCCGGTTCCGACAGCATCACGGTCACCGTGAACCCGGTCGGCGGCAGCTGGACCACCATCCTGGACACAGACTTCGAGAGCGGCTGGGGTCCCTTCAGCGACGGCGGCAGCGATTGCCGACGCAGCAGTCGCGACTCGGCCTACGCCTACCAGGGCACCTACTGTGTGCGCATCCGTGACAACACGGGCAGCGCCTCGGCCTTCCAAAGCACTAACAGCTTCGACCTGAGCGGCAAAACCCAGCTCCGGGTCAGCTTCGCCTATCGTCCGGTCGGCATGGAAACGGGCGAGGACTTCATGGTCGAGCTATGGGACGGTTCGGCCTGGCAGATCATCGGCCAGTGGGTCTCCGGTTCCGATTTCAGCAACAATAACTTCTACACACCTCAATTCACGATCACCAACAGCAGCGTCAATTTCAGTTCGAGCGCCTACCTGCGCTTCCGTTGCGACGCCTCGGCCAACAATGACCGCATCTACGTGGATACCGTTCTGGTTGAAGCGCAATAAGCTCGATTGAAACCGGGGGCGGCTCGTCCGTCCCCGGCTCCATTAACAGGAACTATGTCAAATAGGCAGAACCGTCGAGTCAAAATAACAAACCGCTCGGAGAGGAAACACGTTTAAGCTGTTGAGCGGACTTGGTAACGGTTTGCCCCTGGACTCAGCGAAGCAATTGGTTTCCTCCGGCATTCGTTTTGCATTGAATCCACGGCAATGTCCTGCCCGCGGCAGGCGGCATGAGGTGCTCACGGGTTTTGCCAAAACCCCGCATCATGCTTTATGATAGGGGCCGAGACGCCGGTTCGACCCGGCCTTTAATTGGAAACGGGAAGTGTTCATGTCCGGAATCATCAAGTGTTTGTTGCTTTTTCTTCTTACCGCGCCTGTCCTGGGGCAGGAACTGAATCTAGGCACCAGGCGGGAGTTCATCGACATTGTGGCGCCCATCATTACCAAAGCCGAGGCAGAGATTTACGAAACCCTGCCCGACTTTGACGCCCGGCGCTATTTCTCGTCGATCTTCTGGTACAAACGCGATCCCGATCCCAAAACGAATGCCAATGATTTCCGCACCTCTTACATGGCGCGTTACAAAATCGCGCCCGATCGCTTTGCCGAGGGCGGCAAAAACGGCCTGGACTCCGACCGCGGCAAGGTCTACATGCTGCTGGGCGAACCCGACAAGGTGGACCAACGCCGCCTGCCGGGTTCCGGCGCGCGCCCCGGTTTCGAGGAAACCTGGCAATACGATAAATACGATTTGAACCTGCGCTTCGTCTACGACGGCTTCAATCCCCGCTACCGCCTGATGGGCAAGGATGATTTGGAGGCGCGCTTCGAAGACATCCGCAACCGCCAGGTCTTGGATCGCGCCGAACCCTACCGGCGCGACAGCAAGCCTCTTTCCCTGCCCAACCTGGGTTTCACCAAGGACGTGGAGAACCTGGTTGCCGAGGATGTGCACCAACTCTCCCACGTGCTGGACTACGCCTTCTTCAAGGGCGATCTCAACCGAACCGAGGTTCTGGTCAACCTGGCTTTCAACGATGCGAGCAACCGCGGGGTAGACATTCACCTGGCCGCGTTCGACCCCTACGGCAACAAGGTGCGCGAGGTCAAGAAGCTGGTCATTCCGGTCAACGGCGAAGTACTGAACTTCACCATGCCGCTGGAACCCGACCAGTACAACCTGGTCATGCGCCTGGAAGACAAAGACGGTCGCAAAGACATTTCCCGGCGCACCATCGACGTGCCGCGAGTGGGCGTCCTGGGCCAAACGGCGAGCAGTATCCTCAAGGCGCCCGGCCTGGACTCCATTCCGTTGTTCGGTTTCAACAAACCCAAAAAATATGTCTTCGGCGTGGACTACTTTCCCGTCACGATTGACTTCACGGAATACAGCGGCGATCGTCTCTACCTGATGCAGTTGTTCTACGGTTTCACCTCGGAACCCGAGGTAAAGTACTACCTGAATCACCGCGAAGTTGCGGCCCGTACCGAAAAGCTGGAAGAGGAAAGCGGCGCCTGGCGAATGGTGGTCTCGTTACCCACTCAGGGCATGAACCGGGGCAAGCACCACATCAAATCCGTTTTCGAAGATGTAGACGGCAACCTGGTAGTTTCCGCGGCGAATTGGGATCTGGGCAGCGGCACAGGCGGCCGGGACATGTTGAACGAGGCAAAGGAAAGTGATCGCATCAGCATTGTTCAACCGGCCGGGAACCAGATCACCGAACTGAGCCGCGTTGAAGCAAGCGCACAAAGCGGCATCACCATAAAGCGCATGTATGTCTACCTCAACGACAAACTGATTCTTGAGCGCGATCGCGCGCCCTGGTCCGTCAGCGTGAACGAGGGTCTATACTCCATCTCGGGAGAAAATACCCTGGCCGTGGTACTGGACACCGACCAGGGTTTGTTTAAGGAAGTGCGTCGCCTGCAACCCCTGCGTGTCAAGGAGCGGGTAACCACGCGGGCCATGCAGATCTATTTCAACGCCTTCAACGAGCAACTGGAGTTCGTGACCGATATCGACCTTTCTCAACTGTCGGTAACCGTGGACGGCAATCCGATCGAACCCATGGAAGTGGAGCGCGTTACCGAACCCATCACTTACTGCTTCATGATCGACACCTCCTTCAGCATGAAGGATTCCTTCAGCCAGAATATCGGCGCCTTGAAGAAGTTCATCGACGCCATGCGGCCGGAGGATCGGGGTTATTTCGTGATCTTCCACAGTGATTTCGTTCAGTACCTGGAGCCCACTTCCAGCAAGGCCGTGCTGATTGCCGTGGCCGAGAGCCTTGACTTGCAACAGCCCAATCCCAAGGCGGCAGATCGCATCTACCAGGAGAACCAGACCTATCTGTACGATGCCGCGATTGCCTCCATCCACACCCTGATGCAGTATTCCGGGCGCACCGTGGTGTTGCTGGTCAGTGACGGCGTGGGTATTGAAGGTTTGTACTCACGCAATGCCATGTTGAACTACGCGCGCCAGAATGACACGGTCATCTACACCCTTTGGCTGGACAACAACCCCGCCCTTTCCGATGACGAACTGGCCTTCCTGGAAAAGGAAATGGGCGGCGGCGAGAAATTCGCCCGTAAGATCGGGCTGTCTCGCTTCTTCGCCAAGAAGGATGCGCGCACCACCCATATCCGCCGCAAGGTTATGGGCGCCGCCATCAACGAGGGAATGCTCAAGATCATGGCCGAGGAGTCCGGCGGGTTCCACTACCGCGTCTTCAAGGCCGATCGGGTGGCGATTGCCAAATACGTGGGCGACATCGAGAAAGCCGTCAACAATCAGTTTGTGATGACGCTCAACCTGCCGGTATCTTCCAAGAACCAGGAAGTCACCATTAACTCGACGGACGACAGTATCGAGATCCGCAATAAGTCCAAGGTCAAGGTATCGCGCAACCCGTTACAGATCGAATAGCTGCCTTGTCATTCCCGAAAAAACGGAGGATTGAGGTAGTGCCGGCAACCGTTTTCCGTTTTCTGACCCCCTGGTTGGCAGACGAGACACCGTCTTAGCTGCCTACCAGGGGTTAGGGGTCCAAAGACCTATCCCGAAGGGGTTGCCGACGGCATGCGCCGGGCAACCCTTTGAGTACCCACCTGACAGCCGTTACGGCGGGTAGCGGTTAGGAACACCTTTCGATACAGTCTGCGACACAGCCGAGATCTGCACAGAAAATAGCGCACCCCTCAATACATGAAGATGTATTGAACAGTTGCGTTGTCCCCAGCCCCAATACCAACGCCATTTGACACACCATCAGCACTTTCTTCAACATCGCTGTCCTCTCAGAAAACAATCTACGGAAAGAGGAAGAGCCTGTTCCACCGAATAGGGAGGCTCTTACTCCATCCTATTACTCGAAAACGGTTTACGGGCAAGCCGCCAGACAGGCATCTCGTTGCACAAGGCAGTAGTAACGATCATCGATGGTCTGAGAGCATTCATCCCATTCCAGGTAACATTGGAAGGTGCAGCCGCTGGGTCCGGCAACCGCTAACTGGCTGAGACCCGCCGCCAGAAAAGTAAGCATAGTCAGCAAAAGTAGACATTTTTTCATTTTTAGGGTTTCTCCTATAACATGCTTGATTCCATGCATCAGATTATTATATTCATTCCACCTGACTGTCAATCGATTCATTTACTTCTCCGCAATTAGTGTGAATCAGTAGGGTGAAATCCCTCGTTATATCAAGATGACTTCGGGGAAAATCTTTGCTTTTCACCGCTCTGACTTGGGTTCCTCGAACCTATCTGTCCGGGCGCGAACAGACCCGGGCCGTGCCGGTAAGCGAGCTTTTTCAGAACTCGATTGCCTTTGGTTCCTTCTAGACGCAATCCATGCCCGGGCCTGTTCACGCTACATGATGACCTTCTCTGCCTTTAGTTCCGGAAAAAATGTTTTGTCAATGCGGTGTCTTGTACTTGTTCCTGGTTCAAAAATCGAAAACATCGTCGGTCATGTACTCAATTTTGAAAATGAAATTACCTTCATCGCTCGTTATGAAACTGACCTCTATTCAGCAAATAGCTTTATGCAGGAGCATGTACTTTCCCATGATTTTGAAAACAGCTTTCTACGCGGTTATAACCTCGTCTCTATTTTCAAAACCAGGTTGCCGGGCCGGAATGATTCAGTAATTGCCGGCGAATTCTTCCTCGATGCGTGTTCTCAGAGACATTTGTCACGCTGGAGAACGAGTTGCAAACATTTGCAAGTATACATTTTATTCGGATGGGTCTCTTTTTCACCGTGCCGATGCACTTATGTGTGAGATTAATTCGATTGACATTGGCATCAATCATGCTAAATATGCAGTTGCTCTTGCCTGTGCACCGTTTTCAAGGCAGATTTTGCCCGAGGAGGCTCCCTGTGCCACGTATCATGTATTTGCAGAGTGATCGGAATCGATCTGTCTTCATTGCCAATGCCGCCCTGGCCGGGCGGAACGATCTGGATGCGGGGAAGGGTTATATCCCGCCGGCGGTTGCCGATCAGTTGGCCGGTGTCCGGCAGGACTTCAAGTCCGCGCTTAGGGTTTACTATGACGCCCGGGCCGATCTGGCCGGGATTGTGGAGACGCACGCCAAGGCGATCGATACCTTGCGCGCCTGCGTGCGTCACTTGTGGAAGGACCTGCGCTTTCAATATCGAATGGGACGCATCGGTTTGGAAACACTGGCATTGATGGAACTCCCGATCAAAGGCATGCCCGGCTTCACGCGCTACGACGACTGGCTCATGGCCGCGGCGCGCATGGCACATCACCTGGGCAACCAGAGCGCCAGGCACCCACAACTGGTCACCAGTCCTTCCCTGGCTCAATTGACGGAATACCTTGCCGACGCGGAGGATGCGGCCCAACGGCTCAGTCAGACCAAAGCCCGGGTGATGGATGCCCGCGACGACCTACAAGTGCAAAGAGACGAGGTGGATCGCTTACACGGCTACCTGGCCAAGTTACTGCGCGCCGCTATGCACGGGACGCCCAATCCCGCCCTGCGCGACGAGATGCGGCGCTACGGCTATAGATTCCGACCCACCAAGACCGAAGCGACGCCGCAGCCGGCGCAAGTCGAACAACCCGAGGAGACGGCCGTCGATGTCGAACCGGCGCTGACGGAGGAGATAGACCGACCTCAGATATGGAGTAAACCGCGACCGATCGGCCCCGGCGGCGTTCGAAGCCATCATGACGCGACGCGGTTCATTGAACCCGTGTCTCAATCGCCGCCCCCAGGGGCCGGCTGTCTATAACACCTACCTTATTTATCAGGCAAACCGCAGCAACTTGACCAGCAGGTCGATGAGATGAGGATCGGTTTCGCGATCGATCAGGTTATCTACGATCTCCTCATTGAAGCGGTATTCGTCGGCGTGATCCAGTAGATATTCCGCGTAGAAGAAACGAAACTCGGGGCGTGGATCGTTCTGCAGTCCCTCTGCCGCCAGATCCACGCCTTCTACCGGGGACAGGGTCAAGCACAGCACCATGACGGCATTGTGACCGTCCAGGCCGTCCGCCTCTCGCAGCCGTTCGGCAATTGCGGGCGCCTGTGCCCCGTTGGCCTGTACCCACTGCTCCAGCGATTCCAGATCCTCATGAGGCAAAGAGACAGGATCGGGCCGCAGGAACAGCCCGGCAAGTAAAACGGCGGCAGCGGCAAGGGTGGTCCAAATCCATGTCCGTGAGGGTAACTGTCGGGGTTCGGCTCGTGATAGTCTGGCGGCCAGGCCCTCACGCAAGGTTCCCATCTCGGCTTCACCGACCTCGATATGGCGGTACAGGTCTTTCAGCTTGGGTTCGGTTGCCATATCAACACCTCGTGATCTTTGCGAATTTTTTTGCGTGCCCGGTCCAAATGACTTTTGACGGTGCCCGGGCTGCATCCCATCATTTCGGCAATCTCGCTTACGGCCCAACCCTCGACATAGGATAAATGGAAACAGATACGGCGCGGTCCGTCAAGCCTGTTCATGGCTCGGTGTACCGCGGCCAGTTTTTCGCGACGCTCCCAATCGATCTCCGGCCCCGGTGAATCCTCAGCGGGCTCCACGATCGGCTTTTTACGCATATAGTCGATGCAGCGGTTCAAAGCCAGGCGGTAAAGCCAGGTCTGAAAAGGGGCATCGCCGCGATAAGACCGGATGGACTGGAAGCAGTGCAGGAAGATGTCCTGGTACAAGTCCTCCCGATCGTAAAGGTCTCCGGTGAAACGGCAAACGACCGACATCAATTGCCGGTCGCAGCGCTTCAACAAGGCCAGGAAGGCGTGGTGATCACCCTCCCTGGCTTTTTTCACCAAAAGATCGTTCATTTAATTGAACTCGACACGGATGTCTCCCTTGTGGGTTTCCAGGTCGATCCGGTTGCGACCGTTGCCCTCGGTGTGGCGCACGATCAGTTCACGGTCGTCCTTCTTGGCGCGGATGTCCAGGCCCTTGAAGTTGAAGTTACCCTTATGGCTGTCGCCGCGCAAGGTAAAGTCGCCGGCGTCGAAGATCTTCAGGGTGACGTCGCCCTTATGGGTTTCCACATTCACATCGTGCAGGTCTTGGATCTCCACTTTGACCTTGCCCTTGTGGGTTTCCAGGTCGAAGTTATTTCGCACCTGGCGAATGACGCCCTGCCCCTTGTGGGTTTCCATGCGGACAGTGCCCACCGGCGCGTCTACCTCGAAGCTGCTTTTGTGGGTTTCCAGATTCAGGTTGCTGTCGTCGGGAATGGTGATTTCCAGATCGACCATGGGCATTTCGAAACCGCGTTTGAACATTTGATTCCACGATTTCTGGAAGTCGCGGTCGTATTCCACTTCAAGACGAACCGACCGGCGCGACTGACTGAGATTGAAGTTCAGGGCGTTCAACAGTTCCTCCACCTGGTCCTGGGGAACATTTGCTGAATCCGAGAAATAGACGCGCGCCTGCATGGAAATTTCATTGTCGGCGCCGATGGTGATGTTGATATTGCCCTTGTGGGAATCCAGCGAAAACGAAACGCCGGCATCAACGGGAACAACCTTGGACCACTCACGCTCCTCGGCGGCGGTCAGGGAAAAACAGGTAAGCAGTAGCAGCAAGCTGGCAGTAACTCTCATGATGACTCCTTGATGTTTCAACGACCCTCTCACATCATGTTGGTAGGGAAAGGCCGGCAAATGGGTTACGCTTTTTTTATTTTCTTGAAGTCTTGACCTCTCATTGCGGAATTGGAACCGGATCCTACCGGATCGCCCGGGATCTTCAAAGCACACAACCCAAGATCCTTACGCCCAATCTTTCAACCCCGGAGCGTAGTCGACATCAGTGTCTTGAACAAAAATCTGAAAGCATTTCATAATTTTTGAAACGTTTTCAGATTTTAGGATGTATACTCAAGAAAAGGCCTCGGGCCTTACTCTTTTGGAGGCTGTTATGCTTCAGCAATTACACCCCGATGTCTACACCATTGCCGTTCCCCACCGCATGCTCTTCTTTCATTTCGGCGCCCGCATGACCGTTGTGCGCCTGGAGGGCGGCAAGCTCCTGCTGCATTCTCCCGTCCCCCTGGACGGTCCACTGCAAGACGAATTGAGTCAACTCGGCACGGTCGCCTACATCGTTGCCCCCAACGCCTTCCACCACCTCCACATCGGCCCTTACCCGGCCGCCTTCCCGGATGCGGCGCTCTACGGCCCGAAAGCACTGGCCGAGAAACGCCCGGACCTGAACTTTACGGGTTTCTTCGAGGACGCCGAGCGCTTCCCCTGGAGCGATGAGATCGACCAGGAGTCGGTACAGGGCGCGCCCAACCTCTCCGAGACCGTCTTTCTACACAAGAAGAGCGGCACCCTGATCGTGTGCGACCTCATATTCAATATTCACCACACGCCGGGGCTGATCACGCGCTTCTACTTGTGGTTTTTCGGTATTTACAAGAAACCGGGCGTCTCCAAGTTGATCAAGCTGTTGACCGAAGAGAAGGGCGACTTTACGCAAAGCATCAAGCGCATCAAGCAATGGCATTTCGAACGCATTGTGCCGGCCCACGGAGAGGTGATTGAAACCAAGGCCAAACAGGCACTGGAGGACTGTTACTAGTGACCATCCACGATGAAGGCAGTGAATCTCGGCGGTTGGCGCGCAAAGCACGTCGTCGTAAGGGCCGCCGTGAGCATATCTTGGAAGCCGCCCTGGAGTTGTTGGAGACCGAGGGCGTGGAAAGCCTGACGGTGACGGCGGTAGCCGATGCCGCCGACGTGAGCACCCCCGCCCTTTACTATTACTTCAAGAGCAAAGAGGCCATCATCGACGCGCTGGCCGTGATGTTGATCGAAGAGGATGTGGCCGCTCAGATGGAAGCCCTGGAAGCCGCGGATGACGCCGTGGAATCGCTGGTGGGCATTCTGAACGCCCGTTTGCGGCACTACGCCGACAGCCTGGACCGGTTCCAGTTGATCTTCCAAAGCATCGGCGCCCGCACGGTGAGCAAGGACGTGCTGGAGAACCATCTCTACCCGCTCAGCGCCCGGGTGAATGTAATCTTGGAAGAGCGCCTGACCCAAGCCCGGGACGCGGGTCTGATCCACCCCGACATTCAGCCCCGCAAGCTGGCCAACCTGGCTTTTTGCCTGGCGCAGGGCATTCTGCAACTCACAGCGGGCATGGCGCGGGCGGGCGGTAAGATGCGCTTCAACCTGGACGACTTCGCCGAGGAAGCCGCCGCTACCCTACGCCGAGCCTGCCGCCCCGACTAACTTGCCGAGGATACCGCCGGCTCCTTGAAGCCGGCCCGGAGCCTGGGTTTTCAGGGATTGCTGACCGGCTCTTTTGCTCGTTCGGGAATGTTGAGGACCTTGCGCAGGAAGTTGGAGCGCTTCTCCACGTTCACGTTGGGATCGTCCATGGCCAGGTAGGTTTCGGCCAACTTGCGCGCCTCTTCCTTCTTGGCTTGGGTGGCCCAGGCGGCGGCCAGAAAAGCCAGCGAGGGGTTTTTGGTCTTTTCCGCCAACTCGACCAATTCCTCGTAGGCCGCCATATCCTTGCGGTCCATGGCTTCGCGATATTCCAGGTAACGCGGCTCCAGGCGCAGGGGATGTTCGTACTTCAGGGCCTCGATGTATTCCTTACGGTTGGTTTTGAACAGATGGATGATGTTCTTGGTCACCGCGTCGGCGTCGATGGACTTCAACCAGTTCAGATAGGACGGCTCTTTGCGATTGACATCGGTCAGGGCCCAGCCGCGGTACTTGCCGCGGGAGAAGCTGGGCTCGCATTGGTTGGTGGTCCATACCAGCCAGGTGCTGGCGCCGATGGGAATGCGGTCCGGTTCGGCGAACAGGGACAGTTCTTCCAACTCGGTGGGTAGATCGGGATGCTTCTCGAACATGCCCAGGAAACCCTTGCGCGTGGCGATGCAGTCATAGACCGCATCGTGCGCCTCGGCCGCGTCCATGGGTTCGCCGGTGTAGTGCTCGTAGAACCAGGCCAGCGAGCGGGGATTCATCTTCTGGTTCAACTCGAACATATCCAATACGGGGAGTGCCGGGAAGGTGCGGCCGACGGCCTCTACCTCGCGACGCAGGACGGGGATGTCGAACTTGCGTACGTTGAAACCGGAGAGCACCGAGTCGGTGATGAACTCCAACACGTCGTCCACAATGTCGGCGAAGAAGGGTTTGTCGGCTACCTGGTCGTCGGTAATACGATGAATGGCGGTAGTCTCCGGCGGGATGGGGATGCCGGGATTGACCAGGGAAGTGTAAATTCGTTCGCCGCGGGTCATCGCGATTTGAACGATCTTGCAATCTGCCTCGAGACCGGTTGTTTCCAGGTCGAAGATCACCAATTTATCCAAGTCTACAGGAGCCATAAGATAATGTTGTCCCATGTGAAAATTTCGAGATCTTAGTCAGGGTCCCGATTCAAGGCCAAGTTTACGACAGAATGCCGGTCGACCCAAGGAAAAACGAGGAACAATGCCGGTTTATCCCGCCTCTACGCGGGACCGTACCCAAGAACGATTGACATGCTGATCGAACACCGGACCTTGGTTGTGCTTATTTGATCTTGCGCAAGATCTGGTCTCTGCCGCCCTGGTGAAGTATCATGCCGATCACCTTGCCGTCCTGCTTTTGGAAACTGATTGCCGCCTGGATCCCCTTGACAAGAAAGCGTTCCCTGGATTGGGCAAGCAGGTCGAAACGGGGTTGGTTTGTGGCTTGCGCGTGCAGGGTCTTACTTTCCAGTGTGACGCGGATTTTGAAATTGGGCGTCAGTTCGTACAAACCCCGATAGGTTTTCAAGACGACCGGGTCTACCTCCACGGAAACGATGGGCTCGGGTCCCGGCTCATCGCCGCGCTTGGCGAAATCCTTGCGGCCGTCCAACCGGTGCACCGTCATGCCGATGATCTTGCCGTCTTTCCGGTTGAAACGCACATAGTCGGTAAGGCCCGGCCAGAAGAAATCGCCGTTGACGGCCGGGTGCAGCGCATACATATTGCCGCCGTCCCGTTGGGTGTACAGTTCGCCGTTCATCAGGCCGACGGCCCGCACACCGCCCGTATCGGGATGATACATGCCCACATAGCGCTCCAATTGGTCCGCACTCATCTCCTTCTTGACATGTTCGGGCAGTTCGGCGCCCATGGTGACCGCCGCCAACTTTTGACCGAATACCGAGGAATCGGGCCGGCCGCCGTCCAGATTGGCCAGGACGACTACTAACAACTCTTTTTCGGGAATACGCATGATGACCGTGTTGAAGCCGTTGATGCCGCCGTCGTGCATGTGACATTCCGCGCCTCTGAACTCTCGAACCACCCAGCCCAGGCCGTACATGGTATTGCTGCCGTCCGGCAACTTCCTGGCAGTGAACATATCCTCGATACTCTCCGGTTTGAGCAGTCCGGGCAGGTTCTCGCTCCATGTGGCCAGGTCCTCGACGGTGGACAGGATGGAACCGGCGGCATAGGGTTGAGTCATGCTTACGTAGGCCGAGTTGACCCAGCGGCCTTCATTCCAGGAGTAGCCCCGCGCCCGATTGGGAACGATCTGCTCCGTCCGGCCGTAATAGGAGCGTTTCATGCCCAGCTTTTTGAAAATGTGTTCTTCCACAAAGGCGTCGTAGGGTTGACCCGATACCTTCTCGATAATGACACCCGCCAGGTAATAGGCGGAGTTGCTGTAGTTCCAGCGGGTGCCCGGCTTGAATTCCAGGGGTAATTTCGACCAGCGCGCCGTCATTTCCTCGAGCGTCTGGTCCATGCGCATGCGTTCGGGGTAGCTTGCCATATCGGTAAAGTTGGGGATGCCGGATGTGTGCGCCAACAGCATTTCCACGGTGATCTTCGATCCCGGGTCCGGGTAATCCGGCAGGTAGGTGCGGATGTCCTCGTCCAACTTCACCTTGCCCTGTTCCACCAATAACAGCATGGCGGCGCCGGTAAACTGTTTGGTGATGGAGCCCACTCGGAAGACCGTGTCAGGGGTCAAAGGGATATTCCACTCCATATCGGCCAGACCGTAACCCTTGCGAATCAGGTCTGTGTCGCCTCGCTTGACCAGGACGGAAGCACCGGGGCCGTCGGCTGGAAACGCCTTCCGGCACATGGCGTCCAACGTTTGAATCAGTTGCGCGTCTGAAGGCGGTAACAAGATAAAAACCAGTAGAGTCACAAGCATGATTACCTCCGCTTCGTTGGAACGAGATGCTGCCATTGTACCTCAATCAACGCACCTTGGCACCTTCGCCGGGCGACCGTTTATGGCAGAAAGTGATGTGCGTGGTTGCATCGATCAAACCGCCGAATACCGGTTTCCGCCCCGCGGAGGAGGACTCATGTTCAGGATTGTCTGTCTCTTTTTGTGTGCGCTGCCCCTATTTGCCCAGCCCGACCGTTTGACCGGACGTACTTTTGCCACCCGATCCGAGGTAATCGCCCCCAACGGCATGGTGGCCACCAGCCAACCGCTGGCGACCCAGATCGGCCTGGATATCTTGAAGCAGGGCGGCTCCGCGGTGGACGCGGCGATTGCGGCCAACGCGGCGCTCGGCCTGATGGAGCCTACCGGTTGCGGGATCGGCGGCGACCTGTACGCCATCGTTTGGGACGCGAAAACCCAAAAGCTGTACGGTTTGAACGCCAGCGGTCGCTCGCCCCTGGGCTTGAGCTATGACCAGTTGGCCGAGGAATTGAGAAAGCTGGAGCGGGAGACCATTCCCCCGCTCGGACACCTGCCCATTTCGGTACCCGGCGCCGTCAGCGGGTGGGGCGCCCTTCACGGCAAGTTCGGCAAGCTGCCCCTGACCAAGGTGCTGGCCCCCGCCATCGATTATGCGCGCAACGGTTTTCCCGTCAGCGAGTTGATCGCCTACTACTGGGACCGTAGCGTGCCCCGCCTGAGCAAACAGCCCGGCGCCTTCAAGCAGCATTTCACCATAGATGGTCGCGGTCCCCGCAAGGGCGAGATCTTCAAGAACCCGGCCCTGGCCGATACCTACCAAATCATCGCCGAGAAGGGAACCAATGCCTTCTATAAAGGTGAACTCGCCGACAAGATGGACGCCTTCTTCCGCGAAATCGGCGGCTACCTGCGTAAGGAAGACTTCGAGAAGCACACCGCCGACTGGGTAGACTCCGTTTCGGTCAACTATCGCGGCTACGACCTTTACGAACTGCCGCCCAACGGCCAGGGCATTGCGGCCCTGCAAATGTTGCAGGTGTTGAAGCAGCACGATGTGGCGAGCCTGGGCCATAACAGCGCCGAATTCCTGCACCTGATGGTGGAGGCCAAGAAGCTGGCGTTCGAAGATCGCGCCAAATACTATGCCGATATGGATTTCTACAAGGTCCCGGTCAAGGAACTGATCAGCGAGGCCTACGGACGGCAACGCAACAAACTGATCGGCGACCGCGCCTCCGAACGCTTGGAAGCCGGCAACCCCAAACTGGAGGAGGGCGACACCATCTACCTGGCGGCGGCCGACAAGGACGGCAATATGGTGTCCTTGATCCAGAGCAACTACCGGGGCATGGGCTCCGGCGTGGTAGTCCCCGGTCTGGGTTTCGTTTTCCAGGATCGGGGCGAACTGTTCACCATGGAGAAAGGCCACGCCAACGTGTACGAACCGGGCAAACGCCCCTTCCAAACCATCATCCCGGCCTTCGTGATGAAAGACGGCAAGCCCTTCATGGCCTACGGCGTGATGGGCGGGGCCATGCAGCCGCAGGGCCATGTCCAGATTCTGGTCAATATGATCGATTACGGCATGAACTTGCAGGAAGCGGGCGACGCCGCGCGCTGGCGCCATGGCGGCAGTTCCCAACCCACGGGCGAGGTCATGACGGACGGCGGTTATGTCGAACTGGAGTCCGGCATCCCCTGGCAGATTTGGCGTGACCTCCGCTCCAAAGGCCATCGGATCAGACCGGGAAGCGGCGGCTTCGGCGGCTACCAGGCAATCATGTGGGACGCGGAACAAGGCGTCTATTACGGCGCCTCCGAATCCAGAAAAGACGGCCAGGCGGCGGGATACTGACAAGCTGCAAGCTTCAAGCCTCAAGCTTCAAGGGAATGGGCCGGTGAAGGGATGCGTCGCTCGATAACTTGACGCCTTATCTCGAGAAAAAGACTGGGTGCGTCCTACGAGGGGTCTCTCTTCCCGGGCAGCAAAGTTGTTGCGTTCGAAAATACAATCCGTGTCCCGGGCATGGGATCCATCCCTGAACTTAACGATTTGCTGGTTAGAGTCGCTTACCAACGCTTCGCAGCAACGCGCCTGTTACAACCAACGTCACGGGAGATCATGCAATTCCACGATATGTTGCCGGCGATGTCGCTCGATCGTCAGGTGCGGCGCTCGGCAAGGGCGATGTGTTGCGTGCGAGTAACACCCTGTCCCAGGTCCTTGGGCCTGGAACCCGTATAGCGGTCCTCGATCCAGGTGACTTTGAAGCCCTGACCTGTGCAAATCTCCTCGAAATCGGCGAAGCGGAACTGGTGGATGCGGTAGGCTTCCTCCGCGTCCTCCTTGCTGTACCAGGACAGCGCGGCCGAATCGGCCAGGAAGGTTCGGATCAAAGCCGTTTGACGCGTTGAGGAAAGCAGGTGGACCAATCCCCTTTCAAGGTTCGGCAAATGCTCCAGCGTGGCCGAAATGACGGTGATATGCGCCGGGTCCGGCGTCTCTTCATGAAGGTCCAGCGGGCGAAATTCCAAATCGGGGAACAGTTCCCGGGCCGCTTCCAGGTATTGGGGTTCTATATCGTAGCCGCGATAGGTCAGCGGCAGGTTCCTTCGCACCAGCGATTTGGCGAATTGACCCACCTGGCAGCCCAGATCGTTGAGGATCAGCGGACCGTCGGATAAGTCCACGTGTTCTTCGATCAGGTCCAGAAACTGCTCGCACCAGGTCAGGTACAGGGTGCGCACCCGCTCCATGATGACTTGGAAGTATTGGTCGTCCTGAGCGCGTTGAAACATGGGACCCTCAATGACAAAGGGGAGCGCAAGCGCTCCCCCTGATCATAAACCGTTGAGGTAATCAGCTTACTCGTTTTCACCCATTTGGGCCGTGATTTTCTCCTGGCTGCTCTTGATGATGCTGTCCAGGGAGAATTCTTCCTCGGCCTCCTCTTTGCCCTCGTGGATGGTTTCATCCGGCAACAACTCGACATCGCGGTAGATGTCCATGCCGGTGCCTGCCGGGATCAACTTACCCATGATCACGTTCTCTTTGAGACCGCGCAGGAAGTCGACCTTACCCTCGATGGCCGCCTCGGTGAGCACCCGGGTGGTTTCCTGGAAGGACGCCGCCGAGATGAAGGAGTCGGTGGACAGCGAAGCCTTGGTGATCCCCACCAGCAGCGGGTGACCCTTGGCGGGCATGCCGCCCTCGGCCTGGACGCGGTCGTTTTCCTTCTGGAAGCGGAATTTGTCCACGCGCTCGCCCACGATGAATTCGGTATCGCCGACATCGTCGACTTCCATCCAGCGCATCATCTGGCGGATGATGATCTCGATGTGCTTATCGTTGATGGTCACACCCTGCAAACGGTAAACCTCTTGGATCTCGTCGACCAGGAACTTCTGCAGTTCCTTTTCACCCAGAACGTTGAGGATATCGTGCGGGGAACGTGCGCCGTCGATGAGCTGCTCACCGGCTTTGATGCTCTCGCCTTCCTTGAAGTGGATGTACTTACCCTTGGGCACCGAGTACTCGCGCTTGACGCCGTACTCGTTCTCCACCGCGACCTTCTGCTGGCCGCGGCTGATGTTGCCGTAGGAAACCACACCGTCGATCTCGGCGATGACCGCGGGTTCTTTGGGCTTACGACCTTCGAACAGCTCCACGATACGGGGCAGACCGCCGGTGATGTCCATCTGGCGCGTCGTGTCCTTGGGAATCTTGGCCAGAACGTGACCGGCGTGAACCGCCTCGTCCTTTTCCACCATGATCAAGGCGTCGTTGGGCAACTGGTAGCGGCCCAGGGACTTGCCGTCCGGGTCCTTGATCAGGATGGCGGGCCGCAGCTTCTCGTCCGCGGAGGCGATAACCTTCAGACGCGAGAAGGAGGTGGCTTCTTCCACTTCCTCGACCATGGTTTCGTTGGGGATCAGGTCCTTGAAGTCGATGACACCGGGCACCTCGGACACGATCACGAAGCTGTAGGGGTCCCACTCAACCAGAACCGAGTTGGGTTCTACAACCTGGCCTTCATGCACCTTCAGCTTGGCGCCGATCACGGTGGCGTAGTGCTCCTCGCGACCCTTTTCATCGATGATGATGATCTGACCGTTACGCGAGAGGCAGACCTCGTCGCCCTCGTTGTTGACAACCGTTTTCATGTTGTCGTAGACCACCTTACCACCGCGCTTGGTGATGTGCGTGGACTGTTCGTCGACGGCGGATGCGGTACCGCCGATATGGAAGGTACGCATGGTCAGCTGGGTGCCGGGTTCACCGATGGACTGGGCGGCGATGACACCGGTTGCCTCGCCGATTTCCACCAGATGACCGGTGGCCAGGTTCTTGCCGTAACAGAGACGGCAGACACCGTACTCGGATTCGCAGGTAAGCACCGAGCGAATGTTGACCTCCATGATACCGGCGTCTTCCACTTCCTGGGCCTTCTTGGCGGTGATCAATTCGTCCGCGGCCAGGATCATCTCGTCGGTGTGGGGATGGTAGATGTCGTCCAGGGTCACACGACCCGTGATGCGGTCGGACAGACTTTCGATGACCTCGCCCTGCTCGATGATGGCATGAGCCAGGATGCCGTCGAGCGTACCGCAGTCTTCCTCGTTGATGATGACGTCTTGGGCCACGTCCACCAGACGACGGGTCAGGTAACCCGAGTCGGCCGTTTTCAACGCGGTATCGGCCAGACCCTTACGGGCGCCGTGGGTGGAGATGAAGTACTGGAGAACCGTCAGGCCCTCTTTGAAGTTGGCGGTAATCGGCGTTTCGATGATTTCACCGGAAGGTTTTGCCATCAGGCCGCGCATACCGGCCAACTGGCGGATCTGCTGCTTCGAACCGCGGGCGCCGGAGTCGGCCATGATGAAGATGGGGTTAAGGGTGTCGGCTTCCTGAGAGACCCGGTCCATGTCCTGGAACATTTCCTGGGCGATGTCCTCGGTCACTTCCGACCAGACCTGCACCACCTTGTTGTAGCGTTCGGCATTGGTCAGCAGGCCGTCCTTGTACTGCTCTTCCACGTCGATAACCTTCTGCTTGGCGGCCGACAGGAGTTCGCCCTTCTTGGAGGGAATCACCATGTCGTCGATACCGAAGGATACACCGGCGAAGGTTGCGTTGTTGAAGCCCAGTTCCTTGAGGATATCCAGGTTTTGAACCGTGGTAGCACGGCCGTACTCGCTGTTCCAGAAGTAGACCAGGCTGGTCAGGCCGCCCTTTTTCAGGATACCGTTGATATAAGGCGTTCCCGCGGGGAAGGCGCTGTTGAAGACCACGCGGCCCACCGTGGTCTCGATGACCTGGCTTTCGACCTCCTCCATCATGGAGCTGGAGATATACTGCACGTTCTTGCGCTTTTCCAGATCGATCAGGGTACCGGAGAAGCGCAGGCGAATGCGTGCGTGCGTGTCCAATAGGCCGGCATGACGCGCGGCAAGTACCTCTTCGTAGCTGGTGAAGGTGCGACCCTCGCCCTTACAACCGGCCAGCGACAAGGTGAGATAGTAGGAACCCAGTACGATGTCCTGGGTGGGAACCGTGATGGGGTGACCGTGCGCGGGCGAGAGGATGTTACGCGAGGACAACATCAACATTTTGGCTTCGATGATGGCGGTGGGGCTCAGCGGCACGTGAACAGCCATCTGGTCACCGTCGAAGTCGGCGTTGAACGCGGTACATACCAACGGGTGCAGGCGAATGGCCTTGCCGTCCACCAGCGTGGGGAAGAAGGCCTGAATGCCCAGGCGGTGCAGTGTGGGCGCGCGGTTCAGCAGAACGGGGTGTTCCTTCACCGCCTCTTCCAACACTTCCCAGACAACCGGGTGCCGTACTTCCACCAGTTCCTTGGCGGTTTTCACCGTGGTGGCGTGGCCGTACTTTTCCAGCAGGTTGTAGATGAAGGGCTTGAACAGTTCCAGCGCCATGGTCTTGGGCAGGCCGCACTGGTCGAGACGCAGTTCGGGGCCTACCACGATCACGGTACGACCGGAGTAGTCGACACGCTTACCCAACAGGTTCTGGCGGAAGCGACCCTGCTTACCCTTGAGGGTGTCGGAAAGGGACTTCAGCGGACGGTTGTTGCCGCCCTTCAGCACGCGACCGCGACGGCCGTTGTCGAAGAGCGCGTCCACCGCTTCCTGCAACATGCGCTTCTCGTTGCGGATGATGACATCCGGCGCGCGCAGCTCCAACAGCTTCTTGAGACGGTTGTTGCGGTTGATGACCCTGCGATAAAGGTCGTTCAGGTCGGACGTGGCGAAACGGCCGCCGTCCAGGGGCACCAGGGGACGCAGTTCCGGCGGAATGACCGGGATGACGTCCAGGATCATGTTTTCGGGATGGTTGCCTGACTTCAGGAAAGCCTCGACCACCTTCAGGCGCTTGGCCAGCTTGGTCCGCTTTTGGGCAGACGTTTCGTGGCGCATGCCGTAGCGCAACTCGGTGGCCAGATCCGGCAGCTCGATGCTCTTGAGCAGTTCCTTGATGGCCTCGGCGCCCATTTTTGCGGTGAAAACGGGACCGAATTCCTCGCGCAGCTGGCGGAAACGTTCCTCGGTCAGCAGTTCGCGGGTTTGGATGGACGAAATACCGCCTGGATCGATGACCACGTAGGCTTCAAAGTAAAGCACGCGCTCCAGGTCTTTCAGGGGCATGTCCAACAAGTAGCCGATCCGGCTGGGCAGGCCCTTGAAGAACCATACGTGCGAAACCGGCGCGGCCAGTTCCACGTGACCCATGCGGTCGCGGCGCACCTTGGATAGGGTGACCTCGACGCCGCACTTGTCGCAAATGATGTTGCGGTACTTCATCCGCTTGTATTTTCCGCAGAGACATTCCCAGTCGACAACAGGACCAAAGATGCGTGCGCAAAAGAGTCCGTCCTTCTCCGGTTTGAACGTCCGGTAGTTGATGGTCTCCGGCTTGGTTACCTCACCATACGACCACGACCGGATCGTCTCGGGAGAGGCCAGACAGATGCGAATTGCCTCGAATTCGTTAATTGCAGGCTGGCGGTTGAAAAATCCATGACGCTGCATACGACGCTCCTCCGTACTTCAGTCCGTTACTGTTGTTGTTCTTCCTGGGTTTCTTCTTTCTTCTGTTCCATCTCTTCCTTGTAGTTGTCCACATCTTCTTTTTTGAACAGGTGGACGTCAAGCGCCAGACTCTGAAGCTCTTTGACAAGGACGTTGAAGGACTCGGGGATACCGGGCTCGCTGACGGGCTCGCCTTTGACGATCGATTCGTAGATCCGGGTACGGCCCTGCACATCGTCGGACTTGACGGTGAGCAGTTCCTGGAGGATGTGCGCGGCGCCGTAGGCTTCCAGCGCCCAGACTTCCATCTCCCCGAAACGCTGGCCGCCGAACTGGGCTTTACCGCCCAGGGGCTGCTGCGTAATCAGCGAGTAGGGACCGATGGACCGCGAGTGGATCTTGTTGTCGACCAGGTGGTGCAGTTTGATGATATACAGCACGCCCACCGTGACCGGTTGCTCGAACGGCTCGCCGGTACGGCCGTCGTGGAGAATGGTCTTACCGGAAGTACTGAACCCGGCCTCCTGGAGGAGTTCCTTGATGTCGGCCTCGCGCGCCCCGTCGAAAACGGGTGTGGAGAACCATTTTTTCAGGCGAATACCGGCCATACCCAGGTGAGTTTCCAGGATCTGACCGACGTTCATACGGGAGGGAACGCCGAGCGGGTTGAGCACCACGTCGACCGAGGTGCCGTCGGGCAGGTAGGGCATGTCTTCCTCGGGCAGGATGAGGGAAACGACACCCTTGTTGCCGTGGCGACCGGCCATCTTGTCACCCACCTGAAGCTTGCGCTTCACGGCGACGTAGACCTTGACCAGTTTGATCACGCCCGGGGGCAGTTCGTCGCCGCGCTTCAGTTTTTCGACCTCTTCGTCGAAGACCTGGCGGGCAACCTCGATCTGCTGGTTGGTTTTGGAAGAAATATTGGCGATCTCCAATTGAACATTGGGATCGGCCACGTCAACGGCCTTCAGGTCGTTGAAACGCAGAACCCGCAACACATCGGGATCGTCGATGGTGTTGCCGGAAGCAATCAGGGTCTCGCCGGTAGCGGGATCGATCACGTCATCCAGGACTTCCTTGCCCTTCAGCAGGCGGCGGATGTTCTTGGCCGACTGGTTTTTGATGATCTGCTCCTGGTCGTCCAGGTTCTGCTTCAGTTTGATGGTTTGATCTTCCTCGATCTGCAACGAACGGGATTCTTTTTCAACGCCCTTACGCGAGAAGATCTTCACGTCGACCACGGTACCGTAGATACCGGGCGAGGTATACAGGGACGCGTCACGCACGTCGCCCGCCTTCTCGCCGAAGATGGCGCGCAGAAGCTTTTCCTCGGGTGTCAGCTGGGTTTCGCCCTTGGGCGTTACCTTACCGACCAGGATGCTGCCCGGTTTGATCGAGGCGCCGATGCGGATGATGCCGGCATCGTCCAGGTCCTTGAGGAACTCCTCGGACAGGTTGGGAATGTCGCGGGTGATTTCCTCGGGGCCCAGCTTGGTGTCGCGCGCCTCGATTTCGAATTCCTCGATGTGGATGGAGGTATAGACGTCTTCCCGAACAACGCGTTCGGAGATCAGGATGGCGTCTTCGAAGTTGTAACCGCGCCAGGGCATGAAGGCCACCAGCACGTTTTTACCCAAGGCAAGTTCGCCTTTTTCCGTGCAGGCGCCGTCGGCAATCACCTGACCCTTGATCACGAAGTCGCCCTTACGAACGATGGGCTTCTGGTTGAAGCAGGTGTTCTGGTTACTGCGCTTGAACTTGGACAGCAGGTAGACGTCCACACCGAAGTCAGGCGTTTCACTGACATCGTCGGCCGCGCCTTCCAGGCGGATGACGATGCGTTCGGCATCGACGGTTTCCACCCAGCCGGCGTTCCGGCAAACCACGGTGGCCCCGGAATCGCGGGCGGCGATATACTCCATGCCGGTACCCACCACGGGCGCGGCGGTTTTCAGCAGGGGCACGGCCTGGCGTTGCATGTTGGAACCCATCAAGGCGCGGTTCGCGTCGTCGTTTTCCAGGAAGGGAATCAAGGAGGCGGCCACGGAGACAACCTGCTTCGGTGAAACGTCGATGTAATTGATGGTGTCACGCGGGTACAGCTTGAATTCACCGCCACAACGGGAGTTGACCTGTTCCTGGTTGATGCGGCCCTGGCCGTCTATGGGCGAGTTGGCCTGGGCAATCACGTACTTGTCTTCTTCCCAGGCGCTGAGGTAATGGGCGTAGGGTTCGTAAGTACAGACTGCCTTGCCCTGCTTTTCCAGAGTGGTGTTCATTTCATCGATCTGGTCAACCGTCACCACGTCGTCCTTGGTGAACCCGGTATCGCCCGGATTGATGATGCGGCCCTCGCGGATCACATAACCGTTCTCGACCCGGTAGTAGGGCGATTCGATGAAGCCGAACTCGTTGATGCGGGCGAAGCAGGACAGCGAGGAGATCAGACCGATGTTGGGACCTTCAGGGGTCTCGATCGGGCAGATCCGGCCGTAGTGCGAAGTGTGCACGTCTCGAACCTCGAAACCGGCGCGCTCGCGGCTCAAACCACCGGGACCCAACGCGGACAGACGACGCTTGTGCGTAATCTCCGACAGCGGGTTGGTCTGGTCCATGAACTGGGAGAGCTGTGAGGAACCGAAGAATTCCTTGACCGAGGCCATCACCGGCTTGGCATTGATCAGTTCGTGCGGCATGATGGTGTTGAGGTCGTTGTACAGGCTCATCTTTTCCTTGATGGCGCGCTGCATGCGGACCAGGCCCACGCGGAGCTGGTTTTCCAACAATTCGCCCACGCTACGCACACGACGGTTGCCCAGGTGATCGATATCGTCGATCTGGCCTACACCGCGGTGCAGTTCGAGCAGGTAGCGAATGGTCGCATAGAAATCGGTCGCGGAGAGGATGCGCTGGGTCAGGTCCTTTTCCAGGCCCAACTTGGTGCAGAACTTCAAGCGACCCACGCGCGAGAAGTCGTAGCGCTGGGGATCGAAGAACATCTGCTGGAACAGCTTGCGCGAAGAATCCACCGTCGGGGGATCGCCGGGGCGCATCTTGCGGTAGATTTCGACCAGGGCCTCCTCGGGACTGCGGATGGTGTCCTGGGCCAGGGTGTTGGAAACCAGTTCGCCGGTGACATCGGTTTCGGGGAAGAAGACTTCCAGTACGTCGAACTCTTCTTCCTGCAATTGCGCCAGTAGTTCCTCGTCCAAGACGGTGTTGGCCTCGGCAACGATTTCACCGGTCATTTCATTGATAGCGTCGGTCAGCAGGATGACCTTGGGCGCTGAATCGGGCTGTACGGCGTACCATTCCACCCCGGCCTTCTTCATATTGCGCAGGCTGCTCTTGGTCACTTTTCGGCCGGCGGCCAGAACCACTTCGCCGTTTTCATTGACCACGTCCTCGGCCAACTTGGCGCCGATCGCTCCGGTGCTCTGGCCGAAACACAGCTTACCGTCGCTGACCTTGATCTTGGCGGGTTCTTGGAAAAGGCGCAGGATCGATTCGTTATCGCTGATCTGGTTGTCAATACAACCCAGGGAACGGAGGAAGGTGGTGCCCAGGAACTTACGCTTGCGGTCGATGCGCACGTAGAGCAGGCCCTTGGCGTCGGTTTCGAACTCGATCCAGGAACCGCGATAGGGAATGATCTGGGCGTGGTAGGTGCCCTTGACATCCGCGTTGGAAAAGAAGACGCCGGGTGAGCGGTGCATCTGTGAAACGATGACGCGTTCGGTGCCGTTGATGATGAAGGTGCCCTGTTCGGTCATCAGGGGGATGTCGCCGAAATAGACTTCCTGTTCCTTGATGTCGCGCGGCAGGGACGAGGTTTCGCCGGACTCCTCGTCCTTGTCCCACACCACCAGGCGCACGGTAACTTTCAGAGGGGCGTCGAAGGTCAGACCCCGCTCTTTACACTCGTTGACCGAGTACTTGACTTTCAGTTTGACGGAGGTGCCGCAAACATCACAAATCGCTTTTTGGTTCGGGTTCGACGCACCGCAAGCATCACACGTAAGGGTATGGCTGGAATATTGATCGGAAATGATCATATGACCGCAACTCTTACACTGGGTCCGGTTGTGCCGGATGCCTTGCAGTTTCCCGCAGCGGCATTCCCAGTTGCCGATAGTGTAATCGACAAATTCCAGCGAGCAGGTTTTTTTGAAATCCTGAATCGGGAAGAGAGATTCGAAAACAGCTCGAAGCCCCTGGTCCCCACGTTCATCCGTCAGGCGGTCCATCTGCAGAAAGCTCTGGTAAGACCGCTTTTGGATATCGATCAAGTTGGGAACGGGGATCGAGGTGGAAATTTTGGCAAAATCCATTCTCTCCCGATAGCTATGCTCTATATTGCCCATCATATGACGTTCCTCCCAATGTTCTTCCAGGCTCAGCCACCAGTTTACCAGCCTGTAGACACAAAAAGACCGGAACTCCACTCTTGGAAGCCCGGTTTCGAACAATCGGTTGCATTTTTAGGGTTGTCATCCAGCCCAAGTGAACCCTCGGGACGGAACGGCGCCGGTTGTGAAAACCGGCGCCGCGCGCCAGATTTGCGAAATCAGGCCAGCTTGACAGATGCGCCGGCTTCTTCCAGTTTACCCTTGATTTCTTCTGCTTCCTCTTTGGAAACGCCTTCCTTGACGGGGTTGGGGGCACCGTCGACAAGCGCTTTTGCTTCCTTGAGGCCAAGGCTGGTGATACCACGGACAGCCTTGATAACGTTGATCTTTTTCTCACCCGGGGATTCCAGGATGACGTCGAATTCGGTCTTTTCTTCGGCAGCGGGTGCACCGCCGGCGTCACCGCCGGCAACGACCACGGGTGCGGCAGCGGCAGCGGCGGACACGCCGAATTCTTCTTCCAGAGCCTTAACCAGCTCGGCCAGGTCCATGACAGTCATGGACTTGATTTGTTCAATCAATTCTTCTTTGGTCATCGTAGCCATGATGGACATGCTCCTTTAACACTACTTTAATTATCTTCTGATTTTTTTTCCTTGACCTGGTCAAGGACGACTGCGAGATTGCGGATGACACCGGAAAGGCTTGTCACAAGACCCTGTACCGGGTAGTTCATCATGAACATCAACTTGGAAACCAGCACTTCCTTAGGCGGCAGGCTTGCCAGGGCTTCCAGGCCGTTTACGTCGATGACTTTGCCCTCGATAACGCCGGCTTTGAATTTAAAAGCCTGGTTATCCTTGGAGAAGTCGCGGATCAACTTTGCCAGTTCGACGGCGCTTTCCCTGTTATAGGCAAGCGCGGTGTTGCCGGCCAGGTGGTCGTCCACCTTGTCGAAGTCCGAATCGACAATGGCCAGTTTCAACAGCGTGTTTTTGACGACGCTGTAGCTGGAACCCTGTTCACGCATGCTGCGGCGCAGTTGCGTGTCTTTCTCCACCGTGAGACCTTTGAAGTCACAGAGGAAGATGCTGGACACGCCGTCCAGGTCGGTCTTCAGTTGTTCGACGATCTGTTTTTTAGTATCGCGATCCATACTCTGCCCTCCTTAAGTCGCACCGAGTGAACCGGGATCGATTTCGATACCGGGACCCATGGTAGAGGAGATATGTACGCTCTTGACGTACTTGCCCTTCGCCCCGGGGGGCTTCGCCTTGAGTACGCTTTGGACGAGACTCTCGGCATTTTCCAACAGCTTGGCCAGATCGAAGGATTTCTTGCCGACGGGACCGTGGATGATCCCGGTTTTGTCGACCTTGTAGGCGACCTTACCGGCCTTGATTTCCTTGACGGCGTTTGCAACGTTCATTGTGACGGTGCCGGTCCGCGGGTTGGGCATAAGACCACGGGGACCGAGTACCTTACCGAGCCGGCCGACAACCCGCATCATGGAAGGGGTCGCGATGACCGCGTCGAAGTCGAGGAACCCGTCCATGATCTTCGCAACGATCTCTTCGCCGGCTACAATATCGGCACCTGCTTCCTCCGCCTGCTTCATGGGCTCGCCGTCGGCGATGACCAGAACACGCTTGGTTTTCCCGGTGCCATGGGGGAGCTGAACCGTGCCGCGGACCATCTGGTCGGCGTGCCGCGGGTCAACCCCAAGTCGCATCGAGACCTCGACGGTCTCATCGAACTTAGCGGTGCTAAAGGATTTGAGAAGCGTCAGCGCTTCTTCCAACACATAAGGTCGAGATTCGACTTTGGAGGAAGCGTCGCGAAGCTTCTTTCCCTTCTTCGCCATAAGACCTCCTTTAACAAACCTCTCCCACCCCATTTCTACCGCGCCTGGTGGTGACTGCGCCCGAGTCGGTTTCCCTTTAGGACGCCAACTCGACCTCGACACCCATGGAACGCGCGGAGCCCATGATCATGGACCTCGCGGCTTCCAAGCTGCCCGCGTTGAGGTCGGGCATCTTGGTCTGGGCGATCTCGGTAACTTGCTCTTGAGTCAATTTGCCGACCTTGGTTTTGTTGGGTTCGCCGGAACCCTTTTCTAAACCCAGCGCCTTCTTGATGAGCACGCTGGCGGGCGGTGTCTTGACTTCAAAGGTGAACGAACGGTCGGCAAAAACGGTGATGACAACCGGTACGATCAGGCCGGGATTCTGGGCCGTCCGCGCGTTGAACGCCTTGACGAACTCCATGATGTTGACGCCGTGCTGACCCAAAGCGGGACCCACCGGGGGCGCGGGCGTAGCCTGGGCGCCCGGTAACTGCAGCTTGATGAAACCTGTGATCTTCTTTGCCATTGTTTTCCTCGGTCTAAATCTTCTCTACTTCGTGGAAACCCAACTCTACCGGCGTGGATCGGCCGAAAATGGTAACCATCACTTTCAGGGTACCCTTGTCCTCGTTGATCTCGTCGACGGAGCCGACGAAGTTCGCGAACGGGCCGTCGATAATCTTGATCTTCTCGCCGGTGTCGAACATGAATTTCGGTTTGGGTTTCTCTTGGGCCATGTGAACCTGGTTGAGGATCTGGTTGATTTCTTCCTCACTCAGCGGCGCGGGGTTGCGGCCACCGACAAAACCCGTCACACGGGGGGTATTCTTGACCACATGCCAACCTTCATCGGTAAGTCTCATGCGGATGTAAATATAACCGGGAAACAGCTTCTTGGTTGTGACGACCTTCTTGCCGTTCTTCATCTCCAACACGTTTTCGGTCGGGATGAGAACCTCGCCCAGAAGTTCATCCTTCTCCAAGGCGGTAAAACGCTGCTCGATGCTTTCTTTAACCTTGTTTTCATACCCGGAGTAGGTGTGTATGATATACCACTGCATCTGTTCGTCAGCCATAGCGCGCCACCTTGGAAAGAGTCGATGTCCGGCAGGAATCGGTTTAGTAGAACAGGACGTCAAGGAGCCGGGTGATGATCTGATCAACGCCCCAAAGGTAGAGCGCGAAGACCGCGGTGCAAGCACCGACCACGATGGAGGTTTCAACCACTTTGGGCTTGTCCGGCCAATGTACTTTTTTCAGTTCTTTTCTGGCGTCTTGCCAATAGGTTACCATCTTGGACACGTATTTCTCCCGGGCTTGTTCGGTTGTTCGTTTGTATGGCAGGGGCAGTAGGACTCGAACCCACGACCTGCGGATTTGGAATCCGCTGCTCTACCAACTGAGCTATACCCCTATAGACAGAAAGAGACCCTTGCCGACCTTGGGGTCAAAATCGACAAGGGAATTTTCAAGTGGATTATTCGACGATTTTGGCAACGGCGCCGGCGCCGATGGTACGGCCGCCCTCGCGGATTGCAAAGCGGAGACCCTGGTCCATGGCGATCGGGGTGATCAGCTTACCCGTGATGGTGACGTTGTCGCCGGGCATTACCATTTCGGTGCCCTCGGGCAGTTCGATCACACCGGTCACGTCCGTCGTACGGAAGTAGAACTGGGGACGATAACCGTTGAAGAACGGCGTGTGACGGCCGCCCTCGTCCTTGGACAGGATGTAGACCTCGGCTTCGAAGATGGTGTGCGGCGTGATGGAACCGGGCTTGGAACAAACCTGGCCGCGCTCAACATCTTTCTTGTCGGTACCGCGCAGCAGCAGACCCACGTTGTCGCCGGCCTGGCCGCTGTCCAGCAGCTTGCGGAACATTTCCACACCGGTGCAAACCTTGGTTTGCGTTTCGCGGATACCCACGATTTCAATTTCTTCACCAACTTTGATCTGGCCCTGCTCGATACGGCCGGTAACAACGGTACCGCGACCGGAGATCGAGAAGATGTCCTCGATGGGCATCAGGAAGGGTTTGTCCAAAGCACGCTCGGGCGTGGGAATGTATTCGTCGACGCTATTCATCAGTTCCATGACCTTGGCGCGATGCTCTTCGTCGCCTTCAACGGCTTTCAGCGCGGAGCCCATGGTGACGGGGATGTCGTCGCCGGGGAATTCGTAATCGCTCAACAGCTCGCGAATTTCCATCTCGACCAGTTCCAGCAGTTCTTCGTCGTCAACCTGGTCGGTCTTGTTCATGAAAACAACAATGCTGGGAACCTGCACCTGGCGGGCCAGCAGGATGTGTTCGCGAGTCTGGGGCATGGGGCCGTCAGCGGCGGAAACAACCAGGATCGCGCCGTCCATTTGCGCGGCACCGGTAATCATGTTCTTCACATAGTCAGCGTGACCGGGGCAATCAACGTGAGCGTAGTGGCGCGCTTCCGTCTGGTACTCCACGTGGGCGGTGTTGATGGTGATGCCACGCTCGCGCTCTTCCGGCGCGTTGTCGATCTGGTCATAGTCTTTGACTTCGGCCAGGCCCTGGGAGGCCAGGGTCATCGTGATAGCGGCCGTCAGGGTGGTTTTGCCATGGTCAACGTGACCGATCGTGCCGATGTTGACGTGCGGCTTGGTACGTTCAAACTTCTCTTTAGCCATTACGCCCTTCTCCTAATGTTTTCTGTAGCAGCTGCGCTGTGCTTTCCAGGGATTCGTTGCTTGCGAAAGAAAAAAGGGGTGGAGCCCTTAATCGGACTTGAACCGATGACCTCGTCCTTACCAAGGACGCGCTCTACCACTGAGCTATAAGGGCATAACCGTTTATTCTTTGGAGCGGGAAACGGGATTCGAACCCGCGACCCTTAGCTTGGAAGGCTAATGCTCTAGCCGGCTGAGCTATTCCCGCTTCTAACATCTATTTTCGAGAGGATGGTGGGGAAAGGCGGATTCGAACCACCGAAGTCATAAGACAGCAGATTTACAGTCTGCCCCATTTGGCCACTCTGGAATTTCCCCATTTCCTCTAAAAATAAACGCCGCCGCGCCTCAGCTTTTGACCTAAGCGCAACGAGGTCAAATTTATATCAGAAAAGCCTTGGGTGTACAACAAAAAGTTTCAAAAAACATTTGCCTCTAACTCACCCGTTCAACAGCACTCCGTAGACCAGTGTGCCGCCGAGTGATGCAGTATAAATGACCAGCGCCGAGACTGCAAGCACCAGGATGATCCAAATTATTCCGGGCAGGGGACGGGCCCCTTTTCGCAGGGTGGTGTGCACCTTCAAAACTACCAGGATGCCCATGAGCCAGGGCAGGAGATTGCCCATGTCTTGATGGCGTTCCATGGCCGGGCCGCTGAGCGCTCGGGCGGTCATCTCATTCTGCCCGGTCAGGGCCGCGGGAATAGCCAGGACAGCCGCCGTTGCCAACGGCGCCCACGCCGCCTTTTCCCATTGGGGTTTGCCCCGCCACACGGCAATGGTCAATTGGACCGAGCCGAACAGCCAAAGCGCAACGGGAAAGTGGACCAGGAAGGGATGCCAGGGCATTCCGGATAGCTCACTCATGGATCGAACCTCCTTCTATCGAGGCTTCATTATATATAGATGTGGGCGGCCCTTGCTAATAACCGACATCCAATTTCCAATGAAGACGATTGCGCATCGGGCCGGCCGTGTGCAAAATAGAAACTTCGGCCGCTGCAAGCGGCCCGGAGGCGTGATGATCATCGAGGTAGACCTGATCGACGAGGTCGTATTGCTGTTGGACGGAGACCTGGCCGTGGTAGACGCCTTTCGCGCGCGCGGCGCAACCAGGCACGAGGCGCCCTCATCCGTGCGCTTCTACACTTTTCGCGGCCTGCTGATCATGCCCGGCTCCTGCGCCGTCTGCGGCTACAGCCTGGACCGAATCGGGGAGCGGTGCAGCAGCAGCGGCGGTTTCCACGCCTTCACCGGGGTCGATGACAACTCCGACGTACCCGAGGGTCACAAGGCCGGGAACCGTAGTCTGACCTTGCACGCGCTCACCTATGACGAGCTGGTTTTCTACGTTGTGCCGGATAATTTGTTCCCAATTGATGACGCCGCATCGTCGCTGATCGTGTAAACTAGGGTGTTTTGCCGCATCGGCGGCAGGGATCTTGCTTCGGCAGAATCCCAAGCAGGGGAGGACCGACGTTTCGGTTATGATAAGCGCCAATATGACAAAACCCGCCGTTTCCGTCGCCATTTTGACAGCCCTTCTCGGTTGCACCGGCGGCAACAACGAGAGCGGGCGCAACCACAATCCGGTGATCGCGGAAACCCGCGGCGGTCCGGTTCATCTGGACGAATACCAGTATTATGTGCGCTCTTTGTACCCCGAACTGAGCGGGGAGATCGATGATGATATCCACTCGCGCATCTTCCACGCGTTTCTGCGCGAACTGGTCATTGCCGAGTTTCAACGGGTAACCGACGAGGAAGTGGAAGCCGTGGTGGCGGGCAACCTGGAAATAGCCAACCAGATTCCCCTGCTCTCTCCCGAGGACCAGGAAATGCGTCGTCGCCTGCTTCGGCGTCGCCTGGCCGTGCGTCAACTGCTGTTGCGCGAGATCCAGGAGGCCGCGGCCGTTCCCGATGAAGAGGTGGCCCGCTATTACCAGGACCACGAGGAACAATACAAACGCGATGCCCGTTACACCCTGCGCTTCGTTCAAACCGCCGACAAAACTCAAGCCGACGCGTTACGCAAGGCCCTGGCCGCTTCCAAGGACCCCTTCACGCGGGTGGCCGAGCCATTCGCGGTCAACGACGGGCACCAGGTCGCCGTGGCCATGTCGCTGGATGAATTGCCGGAGCCTTTCGCCCAAGCTCTCAACCCCGGTAAGCGAGGCGCCTTGAAACCCGGCCAATACAGCCGCGTGATTCCCGTCAAACTGGGGGAATCCGAATCGTATTACGTCCTGTACCTCGAATCGATCATCGAGGCCGTACAGCAGCCGTTGGAGGAAGTTTACTTCCACATCCGCGAGAAGTTGGAACGGGAACGGGCCGTTAAATTGTTCAACCAGAAAGTGAAGCGATTCCGTGAGAAGATACCCGTGAAGGTCCATGCCGACAAACTGCCCTTCACCTACACGGAACCCGACACCCAGGATGAGGTATGACCATGACACTTCTTTTATTGATGACGTTGCTGTTTCAAGACAGGACCACAAGTGTTTTCGTGGATCGGATTGCGATCAAGGTCAACGATAAGATGATGACCGAGCAGGAGTTGGTGAACCTGTACCAGGACATCCGCAAACAGGCCCTGCAAGAGGCGAGCGGCGCCGACCTGGACGCCAAACTGAAGGAAGCCTGGGATGCCGCGGTGTCCGAGGCCGAGCAGACCCTGCTTTTATATGAAAAAGCAGTGGAATCCGGCGTGGCCTTCTCGCGTGAGGAAACCATCAGCCTGTTGGCGGGCATGCGCGAGCAGGCGGGTCTCAGCGAGGCCGAGTTCGAGGAAGAGGTCAAACGTCAAACCAACCTGACCATGGATGAGTTGGTGGACAAACGCATGCGCGAAGACAGTGCCCGCGCGGCCATCCAAAGCCTGGTTTTGAACAAAATCACTTTCGAAGACAATGAGATCGCCAAGTACTACGACGAAAATAAAAAGGATTACATGGTGCCGGCCAGTTACCGCATCGCCGAAATCGTCTTCCGCAAGGACGTGGGCACGCCCGCCGAGATCCAGGAGCGCATCTCCAAATGCCGCGCGGATCTGGCCGGGGGGATGGACTTCGGCGAGGCGGCCAAAGTGCACAGCGACTCCTTCTCCAAGGAGAACGGCGGTGACCTGGGCACGGTCAACTACGGCGACCTGCTGAAAGAAATCGAGGACATGGTCAAGAAACTGGACGTGGGTCAGGTCTCCGATACGTTGGAGACAGAGGGTTCGTTTTTCATCCTGAAGATTTTGGAGAAGACCGACGCCACCCCGAAACCGCTGGACTCGGTTCGCGAACAAATCGTCAACGCCATGCGCGCGCCGCGGATGGAAAAGGCGGTCGACGAATTCCTCAAAAAGCTGCGCCAGGAGTTCGTCGTCGAAACCTACGTCAAGACGCTGCCCGAATACCTGGAGCATTGAAGCAAGGCCGGCGGAACAACATATTAAATGTGGACGGGGGACCGAAGTTCGGTCCCCTTTCCTTTTTCCAACCTCGAATCCCAGCCCTGCCTCATGCGGCTTTGCTTGACAAACAGCTCGAAGAGGAACTAAATAAAGAAGTAGGAGAAGAGAAAATGGAATATCTAAACCGATGGGAACTCAGAGGGCTAAAAAAAGGACGACAGGAAGGCGTTGTCGGTTTCTTTCTGGAATTAGCTGAAGACCGTTTCGGTCCCCTGCCCGGCTGGGTTCTCCAAAAAATCTCCGGCGCCGATGAAAGCCGAATAAAAGAATGGGGCAAGCTGCTTATAACCAAAAACTCTTTGGAAGAAGTCTTCTCCTCCTGACAGCTTCCAGCCTGTAGATTCCCGGTTACTTTCCCGGCACCTGTCCAGGACATTCCTCCGACATCAGTTATATCGATGTGGTGAGGTGCGTATGGGCAAGTTTACCAAGGTATTGTTGTGGATCGCGATTCTTGCGGTGATCGGCATCGCGATTTATCCACGCCTGTTCAAGGCGAAGGGCGACGGAAACGCCGCCTCGGCGCCGCCTCCCAAGCGAAGCGCGTTGCCGGTGGAAGTTACACGGGTTATGCCCTCCGTCATTCAAGACAAGATTCTCGTCAACGGCAACGTCCTGGCCGATGAGCAAGCTGAATTACGCGCCGAATTCGCCGGCCGCGTTACCGAAATCCACTTCGAGGAAGGCAGTCCCGTCAAAGCCGGCGATGTGTTGGTAAAGATCAACGATACCGAACTACAAGCGGATAAGCGCCGCCTGAAACACGAGTTGGAACTGGCCCGGGAAACCGAACAACGCCAGCGCAATCTGCTGGCTAAAGGCACCACCAGCCAGGAGAATTTCGACCGGGCCCGTAACCGCTTGCAAACCTTGAAAGCAGAACTGGAAGTGGTGGAGGCCCGCCTGGAGAAAACCATCATCCGCGCCCCGTTCGACGGCGTGATGGGCTTCCGTTACATCAGCCTCGGCAGTTACCTGACGACCAATACCCGCATCGCCGGCATCCAAAAAATTGATTCCGTGAAGATCGGCTTTGCCATCCCCGGGAAATACGCCGGCAAGGTGAGCGTGGGCAAAAACATTCGCTTTACCCTGCCGGGTCGCGAGCGGGTCTACCAGGGCAAGGTCTACGCGGTAGAACCTCGTATCGACGCCGCCACGCGCACCCTGCCCATCCGCGCTCGCACCGGCAATCCCGACGGCTCCATCTTGCCGGGGACCTTTGCCTCGGTGGAACTGATTTTTGAAGAGTTCGACAATGCGCTGCTGGTGCCCAGCGAGGCGCTGATCCCCGCGTTGGGCGGCCAAAAGGTGTTCGTGGCCGTGGACGGCAAGGCAAGCGAACGCAAGGTGAAAACCGGCATCCGCACCCCGTCGACCGTGCAGGTGATCGAGGGGTTGCAGCCCGGTGACCTGGTCATTCGCACCGGTATCCTGCAATTGCGCGAGGGGGCGGCTGTCCAGGTTGCCGAACCCTCGGCGGAGGTCGTGGAATGAGGTTGTCCACCATCAGCATTCGCCGGCCCGTGCTGGCCATGGTAATGTCCATTGCCATCATCATCTTCGGCTTTCTCGGCTTCAACTTCCTGGGCGTTCGCGAATATCCCTCGGTAGATCCGCCCATCATTACCGTTTCCACGTCTTATACCGGCGCCAATGCGGAGATTATCGAGTCCCAGATTACCGAACCCCTGGAAGAAAGCATCAACGGCATCGCCGGCATCCGCACCATTACCTCGGTCAGCCGCGAGGGACGCAGCACCATCACCGTTGAGTTCAACCTGGAGATCGACCTGGAAGCCGCCGCCAACGATGTGCGCGAGCGGGTTTCCCGCGCCGAGCGTTCGCTGCCGCCCGATTCCGAAAAACCCATCACTTCCAAGGCGGATGCCGACGCTCAGCCGATCGTGTTCCTGAATGTGAAGAGCGACAGCCGCAACGCCATGGAATTGACCGATATCGCCATCAACCTGTTCAAGGAACGTCTCCAAACCATCCCCGGCGTCAGCGAGATCCGCATCTGGGGCTCCAAGAAACCCTCCATGCGCCTGTGGATGGACCCGGTCAAGCTGGCAAGCTTCGGGTTGACGCCCCGCGATGTGCGCACCGCAATCGACCGCGAGAATGTGGAACTACCCTCCGGCCGCATCGAGGGCGACAATACCGAGCTGACCGTGCGCACCCTGGGCCGCCTGCAAACCGCGGAGGATTTCAACGACCTGATCATCAAGGAAACGCCGGACAGCGTGGTGCGCTTCCGCGACCTGGGCCGCGCCGAGTTGGGTCCTGAAAACATGCGCACCATTCTCAAACGGGACGGCGAGCCCATGGTCGGCGTGGTGCTGATTCCCCAGGCCGGCGCCAACAACATCGCCATCACCGACGCCTTCTATGAACGCGTGGAATCCATCAAGAAAGATCTTCCCGTCGATATCGAAATCGGCGTGGGCTTCGATATCACCAACTACATCCGCGCCAGTATCCTGGAAGTCAAGCAAACCATCATCATTGCCTTCTCACTGGTTGTATTGGTGATCTTCTTCTTCCTACGCGATTGGCGCACCACGGTGATTCCGGTCCTGGCCATTCCCATCTCGCTGATCGGCGCCTTTTTCGTGATGTATATCGCGGGTTTCTCCATCAACGTCCTCACGCTTCTGGGGATTGTTCTGGCCATCGGTCTGGTGGTGGACGACGCGATCGTGGTCCTGGAAAATATCTACGCCAAGATCGAACGCGGCATGAACCCCATCGAGGCAGGTATCACCGGCACCATCGAAATCTTTTTCGCGGTGGTTGCCACGACCGTCGCGCTGGTTGCCGTGTTCCTGCCGGTGATCTTCTTACAAGGGCTTACCGGACGACTGTTCCGCGAGTTCGGCGTGGTGGTCGCCGGATCGGTGATCATCAGCAGTTTCGTGGCCCTGACGCTGACGCCGATGCTGTGTTCGCGCATCCTGAAGCAACGCAAGACCCACAACTTCCTATACAACGCCACCGAACCCTTCTTCAGTATGTTGACAAGGGTCTACCGCAAGATGTTGACAGGGTTCATGCATGTGCGCTGGTCCGCCTTCCTCATCATAGCCGCCTGCTTCTATCTGGCTTGGGACTACTTCCAAAAGCTGCCCCGCGAGCTGGCGCCCCTGGAAGACCGGGCAAGCCTGGTCATGATCTCCACGGGACCCGAGGGCGCGACCTTCGGTTATATGGACCATTACCTGGACCGCCTGATCTACGGCATTCAACAGCGCGTACCCGAGACGGACGCCATCATCAGCGTCACCTCCCCGGGATTCGGCGCCTCCAGTTCGGTGAACTCGGGTTTCGTGCGCGTGATCCTGAACCAGGCGGATGAGCGCGAGCGCAGTCAGCAGGAAATTGCCGATGTCCTGAACGGGTTCGTGAGAGGCGAGACCGGGGCGCGCACCTTTGTGTCGCAACCGCAGACCATCGGCGGACGTCGCGTGCGCCTGCCGGTACAATTCGTCATCCAAGCCCCCGACCTCACCCGTTTGAAGGAAGTACTGCCCAAATTCCTGGAGAAAGCGCGGGCGCATCCCACTTTCCAAGTAGTCAGTGAGGACCTGAAGTTCAACAAACCGGTTTTACGGGTGGATATCGACAGGGCCAGAGCCAGGGACATGGGCGTCAGTGTTCTGGACGTGGCGCAAACCCTGCAATTGGCCTATAGCGGTCAACGTTTCGGCTATTTCATCCGCAACAGCAAGCAATACCAGGTCATCGGTCAAATGGAGAGCGAGGACCGCGATACGCCTACCGATCTGACCTCCCTCTATGTGCGTGGCGCGAACGGCGAACTGGTGCAGATGGACAACCTGCTCGCGGTGCGCGAGGAAAGCCGCCCGCCCACCCTCTACCGCACGGACCGCTACGTGTCCGCTACCGTCAGCGCGGGACTGGCGAAGGGCAAAACCCTGGATGAGGGTATCCAGGCCATGGAAGCCATTGCCGCCGAGTTATTGGACGACAGGTTCAGCACCGCCCTGGCCGGACCCTCCCGCGACTTTGTCGAGAGTTCCTCCAGCCTCACCTTTGCCTTCGGTCTGGCCTTGGTCCTGATCTACCTGGTCCTGGCCGCGCAGTTCGAGAGTTTCCGCGATCCCTTCATCATCCTGTTCACCGTGCCCATGGCGCTGACCGGGACGCTTCTGTCCCTGTGGTACTTCGGTCAGTCGCTCAACGTGTTCAGCCAGATCGGCATCATTATGCTGATCGGCCTGGTTACCAAAAACGGCATCCTGATCGTGGAGTTCGCCAACCAGCGCAAGAAGACCAAGGGCCTCAGTCTGACCGAGGCGGTACAGGAAGCCGCCGTCGCGCGCTTTCGACCCATCCTGATGACCTCCACATCCACCATCCTGGGAATTATGCCCATTGCCCTGGCTTTGGGTGCGGGCGCGGAAAGCCGCGTCTCGATGGGCATCGCGGTCATCGGCGGCCTGGTCTTCAGCGGCGCCTTGACCCTGTTCATCATCCCGGCCATCTACACATTCTTCTCGGCAGAACACGCCGTTGAACGAGAACGCGAGGTCAACCGCGTCATCGACAAACTGGCTCAAGGTGAAACCGCGCTGGAGTTATAACCCGGAACCTGTCGGTCGGACGAGCGTTCGGGTTTCGATACGAAAGGAAGGCTCTCGGCCGGTCGGGAACCTTCCTTTCACCCTGAAATGCCGGTTCCAGTTCGGTTGAGCGGAGTCAATTCACCATGGTTTTGACGTAGTCGGCGGAGCGAGTACTGTGCTTTCCATGTGAAAGGAAAGCAGTCGACCGGGCGAGACCTTTCCTTTCACCCTAAAATTGTGGTTCCCGGTCGGTTGAGTGGGTTCGTTTCACCGTGGTTTTGACGTAGTCGACGGAGCGAGTGCCGTTCTTTCCATGTGAAAGGAAGGTAGTCGACCGGGCGAGACCCTTGCTCACACCCTAAAATGGTGGTTCCCGGTCGGTTAGGTTACCTTCTTTCACCATGGTTTTGACACTGCCGGCTCGCCGAACTGTCTGATTTCCGGCAGTTGGCGGCGCTATTGCTTCAGTGTAAAGCCTTGCTCTACCGTGTAGTTGCGGAAGCGCCAGGCGAAGAGAGCAACGCCGGTGAAGCAGAGGACGGCCGACACCAGGAAGTTGCCGTCGTAACCCAGTGATTGGGCGACGAAGCCGGCCAGCACATTTGCCGTACCCGTGGAGACGACCACAAGACTGGCCTGAATGGTGTAATCGGTAGCGCCGGTTTTGGGTCGGCAGGCGTCCATCATGACCGTAAAAATGGCCACCGTGGAGGTGCCGCCGCTGAAGTATTCCAGCCCGATCAGGTAGGGCAGCAAGTCCTCGGAGAACATGCCGCGCACGAACAGGAAATAGGTCAGTACGGTCAACCCCTGAAAAATACCGAAGAAGATCACCGCCCGATATCGGCCCAGAAACCGAACCAGCCAGCCGCCGATTAAGGCGCCCAACAGGCCGGAGACCACCCCGATCGTGCCCAGATAGAAGCCGAATTCCTCCACGCTGAGACCGCGATCGCGCAGGTAGGGTTTCAACATGACGGTCGCCATGGCGTCACCGAATTTGTAGAAGCTGATCACCAACAACCAGCCCCAAATCCCAGGCCGCTTGAAAAAGCCGGTAAGAATTTGCAGCATCGGTTGACGTTGCTTGTTGTCTTTGGGTTGCGGCTCCTTGACGAAGAAAATAGGTATCGAAGCCAGGGCCAATGCGGCAGCGATGGTAAGGAAGGAACCCTTCCATTGCAGTGCCGTGAAATACATCAGGATGAAACCGCCGCCGAAGGCCATGCCCAATCGATAGCCGGCCACCTGCAAGCCGTTGCCCACCCCGCGTTCCGATCGATTGAGCAGCAGCACGGCCAGGCCGTCCGAGGAAATATCCTGGGTGGCCGCCACCAGGTTGGCGATCAGGAAACCGATCATCAGGTAAAGAAAACCCTCGTACCTGGGCAGAAGTCCCAGAACCAGGAAGAGCATGACCGCCGTGGCCTGAAGCGCCAGAATCCAGATCTTCTTGGTGCCGTAGCGGTCGACCGGCGGCGCCCACAAAAACTTGAGCGCCCAGGGCAGTGAAAGCAATGACGCCGCACCGATCTGCGGCAGACTTGCGCCCATATCGCGCATGATGATGGGCAGGGCCTGTAAAAAGAAGCCATACGGAAGGCCCTGCGAGAAATAGAGGCAGGCCAGCACCAGGTATTTAGATAGAGATTTCATCGATTGCTTCCACGGGTTTCAGGTTACGGCATTAATTATTGAGGAAATCGGCCAGGTCGGGACAGGTATCCAGGTTCTCCTTTCGTAGCCTGGCGAAGGACGGGTGACTGAACAGGCGAATCTTGCGAACGCCGTGCAGAAAGGCATTGCTCAACGCTTCGATCACCGGGCTCTCACGGGCAATGGGAACCTCCTCGCCGGAGTTGAGGCGAATGGGAAAGGATTCCCAGGTACGCGACTTGTAAAGCGGGGGCACATCCCATATCAGGTGATGCGGCTTCAATTCCAGGCCGTGTTCAGAAGCCCAGTTCCTCAGTTCGTCGGTGATGGTCTTGCGCAGCCCTTCTCCCTGCAACAACTGATAGGTCTTGGGCTTGTGATGGAACGAAATGGTAAACACCCTTTTAAACGGTTCCCGGCGGTGGTGCACCATTTCGATCAACTCCTGGCCGGGCGGTCGGGCGTGTCCGTGCAGCCAGTTCAGGAAGTTGTGGTCGTTGAAGTGCAAGAGCCGGTCGGCCCAATCGGGCCCCAAGTCGTCCGTTTGCAGGTAGTCGACGGCCGTGGACAACATGGTGATCAGGGCGCGGACCGTGTGCCCCCAGTACACCGAGCGGTACATCCAGTAGCGGGCAAGCTGAAAACGTTCCGCGCTCATCAGGCCCTTTTCGTGGACACACAAGTGGTCGCCCGAGGGAATCAGGTTTTGGATGAAGCGGTCACGGTCGAAACCGGTACCGAAGTCCAAGCCGCAGAAGTAACTGTCACGCGGCAGATAATCGCATTTGTCGGCATCGATGGGAGAATCGATCAACTGCTTCATCAAGCGGTGGTGGGATTCCAACTCGTCGGCCGGTCCCAGGAACCGCGTGATATTGACCGGGGCCAGGTCGAAATGTTCGTGCAGCAGATCCGCAATGTTGACCCCGTCCAGCTGAATATCGCCGTTGATGATGCCGATGGTCAGTTCCTCGTGCGCGGGGAAGGCGGGCAGGTGATCCAGTTGATGCGAACAGGGATAGTGACCCAGGTCGTGCAACAGGCCGGCCAGCATGATCCCCAGGTAGTCCTGTTCGCTGAAGCTGTTGTAGAACTGGGGAAACTGGTCGAGCTGCCGCAAGTAATCGATGACATTGCTGTAGACGCCGAGGGCGTGTGAGAAGCGGGTGTGCGTGGCCGAGGGAAAGACCTGGTCGCTCATACTCAACTGGCGAATGCGCCTCAGGCGTTGGAAAGGTGCGGAATCGATAAGACGCAAAAGCCTGTCGGTAACCGGAACGGATGTATTGGGCGCGATTTTTATGGATTGCCTGGTTTGAAACTCAGGAATGCGGGACAGCAGCGCGCCGGGTCGGGACATTAGACGGAGATCCCTTTTTCTTCCAGGTCTTTTCTGAAGTGATAGGGGATGGTAAAAGCCAGGTTCTCTTCCACGTGGTTGAACTCCTCGAACTGGTCGAAACCCTGCTCGGTCAGATAGGCGATGATCTCCTGAACCAATATATCCGGTGTGGAGGCGCCGGCGGTGATGCCGATGGATTGGTAATCGCTCAGATCGTGTTGTTTCAATTCATCTACGCCCTGGAACAATTGAGCCTTACAGCCCGATTCTTTGGCAACCTCCACCAATCGTTTGGAGTTGGAGGAAATGGGCGCACCGACCACCACGAAAAAGTCCAGTTGTTCCGCGACGGCCTTGACCGCGTACTGACGGTTGGTGGTGGCGTAGCAGATATCGTCATTGGGCGGACCCACCAGGGTGGGGAAGCGCAGTTGCAGGGCATCGACCACGGCCAGGCAATCGTCTACATTCAGCGTGGTTTGGGTGAGGTAGATCAACTGGTCGGTGGGCGGTTCGGGCAGGTGACGTATGGCTCTGTGCAAGGCTTCGCCGCGATGGGGCTCCACGATGGTAATGCTTTCGGGAACCTCGCCGTAGGTGCCGATCACTTCAACATGGTCGGCGTGACCGATTAAAAAGATATGGTAACCGCGTCGGGCGAAACGCACGGCTTCCATGTGGACCTTGGTAACCAGCGGACAGGTGGCGTCCAACTCGCGCAGATTCCGGGCCTTGGCTTTCTCGCGGACTTCCGGACTGACGCCGTGAGCGGAATAGATCAAGCGCTCACCCACGGGCACCTCATCGAGATCGTCCACGAATACCGCGCCCTTGGCGGTCAGGCTGTCGACGACGTAGTGATTGTGCACGATTTCATGGTTGACGTAGATGGGCGGACCATAGGCGTCCAGGGCCAGGTCTACGATTTTAATGGCGCGGTCGACACCGGCACAGAACCCATTAGGCTTACACAAAACGATTTTTTTGCTCATGGCAGTGCTACGCCTCCCTCATTCGCCCCCATCATAACAACAGCCGGGCCCCGGAACAAGGCGGCTTATTACGAGAAAGTCTCAAAGTCAAAAGGCGGGACCGAAGTTGGAACCGGGCAGAAGTTTCAGACCTCAAGCAACCGCAAAGCCGGTGTGGATTCTCATTTCGGGAGGCCTGAAGGCAAGAACGATGTGGTCCTTGGGAATACCGGCCCTGGTTAACGCTACCGCAATACCTTCCTCGGTACCGTCACGCTGGATCCAAAACTTACCATCGATGATATCGATGTGGACGAGGCTCCCGTGAATGCGCTTCCCTTGATCCCAGCCGACATTGACGAGGAGGTAACGGTCTTTGTCATGGTCGAAAACAGCCTCAGTGGTGATGTCTCCGAAGGCATAGGGGATCTTCGTGTATTCTAATAGAATTTGTTCCAAAACTTCCCGGTAATTCAATTCAGCCATTGGGTGACCTCCTCTTTGATCGGGTCAAAGCCCATCACGCGGGCCAGGTTCTTTTTGAGAAGCAATTCCTCATGTCTTGTTGCCTTGCCGATTGTATCACGGTTGAGCACGTAACCGTTCATCAGCAGATGGGAGGATAGGATGGCAAATGCCTTCGAGGCTCTCATGATCGTAAGGGTCGTTTGCGCTCCGCAAGGTTGACGCAGCCGTATTGAAAAGGGTCGTTCGGTCCGGGTTGCGAACGGCCTCGACCGGAAACTCCGGCAGGACTATGCAAGTCCTTGGAATGTTGTTACAATGCCTGCCCAGCCGTGGTAGACGAAACCTTTCTACGAGGTGACTTATGAAACTGGCGAACTATATCGGCGGCCGCCGGGTCGATCCGGTCGAAGACCAATGGTTGGACAGTTACAATCCCTCTACCGGCGAGGTCAGTCACCAGGTGCCCTCCTCGACGGCCGTGGATGTAGACAACGCGGTTGCCGCCGCCGGCTCTGCTTTTCCCGATTGGGCGGCTACGCCCGCCGGGGAGCGGGCCGCTGTTTTGAACCGCATTGCCGACCTTTTGGAACAGAAGCTGGAACTGTTTGCCGAGGCCGAATCAAGCGATCAGGGCAAGCCGGTCTCGCTGGCCCGTGGTGTGGATATCCCCCGCGCCTGCACCAACTTTCGGTTCTTTGCGGGCGCCGTAATCCACCAAGAGGACGCCGTCCACATGACGGAGGGTTCCGCGCTCAACTATACCCATCGCAAACCCGTCGGCGTGGCCGGCCTGATCTCTCCCTGGAACCTGCCGCTTTACCTGCTCACCTGGAAGATTGCCCCCGCGCTGGCCGTTGGCAACACCGCCGTCTGTAAACCGTCCGAGTTGACGTCGTTGACCGCGTACATGCTGACCGAAGTATTCGACGAGGCCGGCCTGCCGCCCGGTGTCTGTAACATGGTTTTCGGCGCCGGTCCCCAGGCGGGCGCGGCCCTGGTAGCGCATCCCGACGTACCCTTGATTTCCTTTACAGGCGGCACCGCGACCGCGACGAGCATCATCCGCGATTCAGCGCCCTACTTCAAAAAGCTGGGCCTGGAATTGGGCGGTAAAAACGCCAATATCATTTTCGCCGATGCCGACCTGGACAATTGCATTCCCACCACCGTGCGCTCGTCATTTGCCAACCAGGGCGAGATCTGCCTGTGCGGTTCGCGCATTTTCGTACAGCGCCCGGTTTATGAGGAGTTCCTGGAGCGCTTTACCCAGGCCGCCGGCGAGTTGGTGGTGGGCGATCCCAAGGACCCCGACACCAACCTGGGCGCCCTGGTCAGCGCCGCCCATCGCGACAAGGTCGAAAGCTATATCTCGCTGGCCGGCCGGGAAGGCGGCACCGTGATTCTGGGAGGGAATCGACCCGGGGTAGACCCCGACCTGCGCGGTGGTTATTACCTGGAACCCACCGTGATTACCGGCCTGACGCCCTCCTGCCGCGTCATGACCGAGGAGATCTTCGGTCCGGTGGTTACGGTGACGCCTTTCGATACCGCCCAGGAGGCCGTTGCCTACGCCAACATGACCAGATACGGCCTCTCCGGCACGGTATGGACCACCGACCTGAACCGCGGTCACCAGGTGGCCCAGGCCATGGACGCCGGTGTCATCTGGGTAAATACCTGGTTGCTGCGCGATCTGCGCACCCCCTTCGGCGGCATGAAGGCTTCCGGCGTCGGCCGCGAGGGCGGTAAGCATTCTCTTGATTTCTATACCGAAACCCAAAATATCTGCATCAAACAGGAGCCTCTATTTTAGTTCGGAAGGTGAATCATGGCTGAAGGCAGCATTGTTGCGGGCGTCCTGGCCCCTCATCCCCCTCATCTGGTCTACGCGTCCAACCCGCCCCAAAACGAGCCCAAGGCCGAATGCGGTTGGGAAGTCCTGCGCTGGGGATACGAGCGTTGCAGCAAAGACATCCTGGCTCAAAAACCCGATGTCTTCCTGGTGCATTCCCCCCATTGGATGACCGTGATCGGTCACCATTTCCTGGGCCTGCCCCATTTCAAGGGCCTCTCGGTGGACCCCATCTTTCCCAACCTGTTCCGCTATCACTACGAGTTGAACGTGGATGTGGACCTGTCGTTGATGATCGCGGAAGAGGCAAAGGACCTGGGCCTGACCACGCGCATCATGCGCAACCCCGATTTCCGCATCGATTACGGCACCATCACCACCTGCCACTTGATGAATGCCGCCTGGGACATCCCCATCGTCAGCATTTCCTCCAACAATTCGCCCTACTACTTTTCCAACGAGGTGGGGCAACAGCAAATGGCCGTTCTGGGCGAAGCCACGCGACGGGCGGTGGAAAAGTCCGGCAAACGCGCCGTGCTCCTGGCCAGTAACTCCATGTCGCACCGTCACTTCGTCACCGAACCGGAGATTCCCGAGGACATGAGCCACGAGCATGTCTATCATCACGGCCAATACCTGTGGGACATGGAACTCCTGAAGCTGATGAAGGCGGGCAAGGCGCGCGAGATGTTGGACATCCTGCCTGAATTCATCGAAATGACCGTGGCCGAGGTCAAGGCCGGCGCCCTCACCTGGATGCTGCACGCCCTGGGCGTTCCCGATTACCCCGCCGAGGTCTATGCCTACGGCACCGTCATCGGCACCGGCAATGCCGTCGTCGCCTGGCATCACGAACAGAACCGGCAGGAGGTCGCCGCTCATGGCTGAATCCATTGTTTCCCGCGCCTTCATCGTATCGGGCATGCCCCATATCCTACTCGGCGGCGACCGCTCGCCCGGCTGGAAGTCGCTGCACGACAGCTACGCTCAGGTGCGCGCCGATTTGGAAGCCTGCGACGCCGACCTGATCCTCTATTTCTCCACCCAGTGGTTGTCCGTAATCGGCTACCTGTTCCAGGCAAACCCCAAACCGACCTGGACCCTGGTGGACCAGGAATGGCACGAACTGGGCTCCATTCCCTACGAATTCGCCGTGGACACGGAATTCGCCCCGTTTTATGCCGAAGAGGTCAAGCAGGCGGGACATCACACCGCGCTGGTCAACTATCACGGCTTTCCCATCGATACCGGCACCGTGGTAGCCCAAAAACTGTTGAACCCGGACAATCGACTGCCCGCGGCCATGGTGAGCTGCAATATGTACTCCGAGAAAAACGAAATGCTGACCATCGGTCAGGCGGGTGCAAGAGCCCTGGCGAAAGCGGGAAAGAAAGCCGTGGTCGTACTGGTCAGTAACCTGTCCAACCGCTTCCACGTCAAGGAAATCGATCCCGCCCAAGACTGTTTTTCCAGCGCCAAGGACCACGAGTGGAACCTGAAGATTCTGGAACTGCTGGGCGAGGGCCGCATGGAAGACGTGGGCCAATGCGCTCGTGACGCGGCGCGCGAGGCCAACGGCGACATGGGCTTTCGCGGCATCTGGTGGCTGAACGGCCTGCTGGGTCAAACCAACAAGTTCACCGGTCATGTCTACGACTACCAACCGGTCTGGGGTACCGGGGCGGCCCTGGTTCGCCTGGATCCCGCCGCGCCCGTTCTGCCGTTGGCTCATTTGGAGCTTGAATCCGAGAGCGAAGTCATCGAGGCCGCTACCCTGCACGACCCCAAACTGAAAGCGGGCGCGACCGGCGTTGCGGGGGAACCCTTGTCCGCACAACCGGCAAAGCCGGCGGCGGTTTCCGCCGCGCCGCCGAAACTCGTGGTCTCCGCTCCACCGCCCAAGGCGAAACTGACCGCCGACCTGATCAATACCGCCAAAGCGCCGGCTCCCGTGGGCGCCTATCCCCACGCCCGTCGCGAGGGCGATTTTCTGTTTCTGTCCGGCATCGGCCCGCGCGAGGCCGGCACCAAAGAAATACCCGGCGTCACCCTGGACGAGGACGGCAATGTGATCGCATCCGACATCGTCGCCCAAACCCAATCGGTGATCCGCAATGTGAAAACCATCCTGGAAGCCTCGGGCAGTAGTATCGACAAGGTCGTCGATGTCCAGGTTTTCCTCACCAACATGAAGCGCGATTTTGCCGCTTTCAACAAAGTCTATGCCGAGACCTTCGGGGACATCGGCGCAACCCGGACGACCGTGGAAGTGTTGTCACTGCCCACGCCTATCGCGGTCGAGTTCAAAGTCATCGCAAAGGTCTGACGGACCTGTTCCGGCACCCACTACCGCCAAAACATTCCCTCAAGGAGTCGGAAATGAGCAACGCACCTGCCTTCCTTACCCGTTACCTGGAAGGGTTGAACGGAAAACCGGTAAGCACCGCGGCCGCTGCCGTCTATGCTTCACTGGACCAGATCGCGGCGTCCTCGCCCACGATCGCCGCCTCGATTATTCGCGAGTATCGCGACCAGAGCACTAATCTGAAGCTGATCGCATCGGAGAACTTCTCCTCGTTGACCACGCAGCTGACCATGGGCAACCTGTTTACCGACAAGTATTCGGAAGGCTACCCCAAACACCGCTTCTACGCGGGTTGTGACAATGTGGACGACGTGGAGAGCGAAGCGGCCGCGCTGGCTTGCGAGCTGTTCGGCGCGGACCACGCCTATGTTCAGCCGCATTCGGGCGCCGACGCCAACCTGGTCGCTTTCATGGCCATTCTGGCTGCCAAAGGTCAGGCGCCGGCCCTGGAAGAACTGGGCGCAAAAAGCGTCATGGAGTTGGATCGTCAAGCGTGGGACAAGGTTCGCGAGGCCATGCAGAATCATCGTTTGATGGCCCTCGACCTTTACTCCGGCGGGCACCTGACCCACGGTTACCGCCTCAATATTTCGGGCTTGTTGTTCGACGCCTACTCGTATTCGGTAGACCCCGAAACCCAAATATTGGACCTGGACGACATTCGCCGCCAGGTGCTCGAAGTCAAACCCAGCGTTTTGATTGCGGGTTACAGCGCTTATCCGCGTAAGATCGACTTCGCCAAAATGCGCGAGATCGCCGATGAAGTGGGCGCCGTTTTCATGGTGGACATGGCGCACTTCGCCGGTTTGGTAGCGGGCAAGGTCTTCACGGGCAATTACGACCCGGTGCCGCACGCGCACATCGTGACCTCTACCACGCACAAAACCCTGCGCGGACCTCGCGGCGGCATCGTGTTGTGTAAGCAGGAATTCGCGGAGTATGTCGACAAGGGATGCCCCGCCATTCTGGGCGGCCCGCTGCCTCATGTCATGGCGGCCAAGGCCGTTGCCTTCCGCGAGGCGCTTTCGGAGGAATACAGGGCCTACACCCGTCGCATCGTCGAGAATTGTCAGGCCCTGGCCGCACGCCTGATGCACCACGACATGCCCGTCATCTCCGGCGGCACCGACAACCACCTGCTGCTGATCGATGTGGACAGGGGCTTCGACCTGACCGGCCGTCAGGCCGCGGCTGCCCTGCGCTCGTGCGGGGTTACCCTGAACCGCAACAGTATCCCCAACGACCGCAACGGCGCCTGGTACACCAGCGGCCTGCGCGTGGGCACCCCGGCGCTCACCTCGCTTGGCATGGGGGCCGAGGAGATGGTGGAAATCGCCGACATCTTCCAACTCGTCCTTTCCAATACCACCGCATCCATCAAAACCAAGGGCAAACAGAAAGGACAAAAGAGCCAGGTCAAGTACAAGCTGGATGAGGCCGTAATCGGGGAGGCAAGAGGTCGGGTGAGTCACCTGCTGAGCCGATACCCTCTATATCCCGAACTGGACGTTTCCTTTTTGACCGAGTGGGTCGATTCTCAGGCACAATAAACGAAAAAGCGGCCCGTCCCTTATAGACGGGCCGCTTAACACAAAATGTCAGGTGACGCTGTTAGTAGTGCCAATAATTGTTGATTCGTGAAGATGCATCGCGTCTAATAGACTGTTAAGATTGCCTTTGGTGTTTGAGCATGGGTTTTGCTAGATTGCCTGTTCGAGCGTAGATTCTGACGCAAAGGCTCTTATTCCCATGAAAAAAAAATGTGCAGCAGCGAAAGGTTTTACCCTGGTAGAGCTGATCATGGTCACCGCAATTATCGCCATTCTGGCAGCGGTTGCCCTGCCGATGTACTCTACCTTTAAACAGAAGAACAGGGTCGGCACCGTTTTGAACGGTTGCGCGGGCGCCATGCGCGCCCTTCAAGGTTGGTACAACCTGGAGCAAAATTTCTCCGGTATCAATGTGGCCGGGCCCGGCGGCGGTTCGCTTGGAACAGGCACCGTCAAGATAGGCGCGGGTTTGCCGACCGTGGAAAACCTGGCCTGGTCGGTTCCCGTTGCAACCGGCGATACCATTCGCATTGCCTGGACCTTTAGCGCGGGCTGCTCGGCCGCATGCAACGGTTATTACGAAATGACCTGTAACGACCTCAATGACGTCTGTGGATTCACTATCTTTTTGGATGCTCAGAATACCTTGGGCTTCAATCACCCCTGATCGTCTTGACCGTTCGAAACTCCCCCGAAAATGCTAGGATTACACTTGGGTATGCTTGAATGTAGCTGAAGGGGGCCTTTTTTTGAAAAAGCGTTTCGGGAACGATGATCTGCTCGTCGTCGCGGGCTTATGCGTCCTTGTTTTATCGGCCTATTGGGCACTGCAATACAGCCAGTTCATTCCTTTCGACACCGAATTCTACGTGATCCACAACCCGATCGTTAAAGCGGGCCTTACCTGGGATACGGTTGCCTGGGCGTTCCGTAGCTTCGAGGTTGCGAACTGGCACCCGCTTACCTGGATTTCGCACATGGTGGACACTACCTTGTTCGGTCTGGAACCCGCCGGTCATTTCATTCACAACCTGTTACTGCACCTTGCCAATACCCTTCTGCTCTTCTGGTTTGTGCGACAGGCGACGAGCCATATTTGGGGCGCCGCTCTGGTCGCCGCCCTTTTTGCCGTCCATCCCTTGAATGTGGAAAACGTGGCCTGGATTGCGCAACGGAAGTCGTTGATCTCCACCTTCTGGGCCTTTGCGTGCATGATCTGTTATGTCCGCTATGTTCAAGCAAACAGCAAGGCGGCTTATGCCGGCGCTCTATTGTGCCTGGCCGTTTCCCTGTTGGCCAAACCGATGATGGTGACCATGGCGCCGCTCTTATTTCTTTTAGACTTGTGGCCCATGAATCGGCTGCCGCTCAAGGAAAAACCCATCAAGGCGCTCATTGGCCCGGCTTTTCGCTTGATCGTGGAGAAAATCCCCTTCCTTATCCTGGCCGTCATTTCCAGTTACCTGACGGTTTTGGCCCAAGGCGGCTCCGGGGCCATTCAGTCCATTTCCCGCATCACGCCGGAAATGCGCGTCGGGAATGTGCTGATCTCCTACTTTCGCTACATCTACGGCCTGATCTGGCCGAAGGATCTCACCATCTTCTATCCCCACAACTACCAAATGGACCCGTTGTGGCAGGTGGCGACCGCCGGCGCCCTATTCTTGATCATCGGACTCCTGGCTTTCCTTCTGCTGCGGCGTTATCCTCCCTTCTTCGTCGGCTGGTTCTGGTATGTGGGCACCATGGTTCCCGTGATCGGCATCGTGCAGGTCGGCGAGATGACCCACGCGGACCGTTATGTCTATTTCCCGGGAATCGGCTTGTTTATCCTTGCGGTTTGGGGAACCATGGCGCTTCTAAAGACCGAGAAGGTGCGCAAGGCGGCTTTCGGCTTTGCGGTTGCGGTCATCCTGGCTTTTACCCTGGTCACCCGAGCCCAGGTCGATTTGTGGGAGGATCCCGAAATTCTGTTCCAGCACACCCTGGACCACACTACCGACAATATCGTCATTCAGAATGTCATGGGCACCATCTACTACAATCGAGGCGACATGGAAATGGCGCTGAACCACTTCCTGCAAGCCAGCTCGGATGAAATCGTCAATACCCGGGCATTGCGCAATGCCTCCAAGGTCTATTACAACTGGGGTCTTTGCGACGATGCGATCAGGCAGTTGCTCAAGACCGCTGAATTGGAACCCAAGGAGCCCAAAAACTTCCTGGAACTTGCCAATGTTTATCTTGATATCAACGAAAAAGAAAAAGCGCGCAGAGCCTTGGACTATGTAACTCAAATAGAACCTAACAACACCATGGCCTTCATTCGACTGGCCCGTATATCCGCGGAGGAGCACGTGGATTGGGGTCTTCTCTACCTGGAAGATGCCCTGAATAAAAATGCCGACAGTCCCGACATCTGGCGTGAAATGGGCGTTCTGTACACCCAAAAGGGCGAGATCGGCCGGGCGGTGGAAGCTTACAGCAAGTCTTTGAAATTAAGGCCCATGCAGCCGGAAACCAATTACTTCCTGGGCAGGCTCTACGCCGATATCGGTAATATGATGGGAGCCAGGAAGCAGTTTGAAAAGGAAATGGAGATCAACCCGGGCCATGCGGAAACCTATCATGCCCTGGCCATGACCTATATACTGCAAAATGACCTCCAGAAAGCCGGCAACCTTCTGCTTCGCGCGGTGGAATTGGAACCCGACCTGGTCGTCTCCAACTACGAACTGGCTTTCCTCTTTTTTCAGTTCGGCCAGATCGAGAAGGTGGAGCCCTACCTGAAAACCGTGTTCCAATACGAACCCGACCACCTGGACGCCAACCTGCTTCAAGCGCAGGTAGACCTGCGCCAGGGTCAGGCTCAGGCGGTGATTGACCGATTGACGCGTATCCAGCCGAGCCATCCGAAGGATTCCAATCTTTTGATGCTGATCGGCGAGGCGCATCTCGCCCTGGACCAAAGAGAACCCGCCATGGCGGCCTACAAGGAAAGCCTTCAGCTGAACCCCAGGGCGCCGCGCGCCATCCTGGGCCTGGCTTCCGCCTACCTTGCCGACAGCGATAAAACCCTGCGCACCAAAGGCTTCGACCTGGCCAAAAGCGCCAACCAGATGACCGGCGGAAAGAACCCCGAGGCCATGAACCTGATGTCCCTGGGTTTGGAACAGCAGGGCAAGCAGGCCGAAGCTCTGGCCCTGGCCCGACAGGCATTGGATCTGGTTCAAAACGATGAGAAACTGAAGGAAACCCTGACCGAACGCATTGCGCGCCTGGGAGCGGACAACTGACATGGAAACACGGGCTCCCCGTTCCATTCACGACCTGCTGATCGCCGGCGGTCTTGTGCTGATCGTCGGTATCGCCTACGCCGTGCTGCCCGGCGGCGATTTTATTCTGTTCGACACCAATTTCTACATCACCGACAATCCCCATGTGTCCGGCGGCCTGAGTTGGCAGAATATCGCCTGGGCTTTTACCAGTTTTGAAATAGCGAACTGGCATCCGCTCACATGGATCTCTCACATGATCGATGTCAGCCTGTTCGGGCTGAATCCGGCCGGTCATTTGCTCCACAATATGGTCTTGCACGCGGCCAATACCGTCCTGCTGTTTCTTCTGCTGCGACACGCTACGGGGTCGCGTTGGCGCTCGGCATTGGTGGCGGCGCTGTTCGCGGTTCACCCGCTGAATGTGGAAAACGTGGCCTGGGCGGCGCAACGCAAAAGCCTGCTAGCCATGTTCTGGGGCCTTACCTCGATTTGGCTCTACCTGGCTTCGGCGCAAACCAGGCGTCGTGGTTTCTATATGGGGTCCGTGGTCTGTTTTGCCCTGTCGCTTATGGCGAAACCCATGCTGGTGACCATGCCCTTCCTGTTGATCCTTTTGGATTTTTGGCCTCTGAACCGATTGACCCTGTCCAAGCTTGACTATCGGGAACTACTATCTCGCGCCGTGCAAAAGGTGCCGTTCTTTCTACTCTCCCTGGCTTCCTCCGTCATTGCCTACCTGGCTCAAGCCGGTTCCGGGGCCGTGAAAAGCGAAACGATTGCCGGATTGACAACGCGTCTAGGCAACGCCCTGCTTTCCTATGTCCGCTATTCGGCGGATCTGATCTATCCCGACAAGTTGGGCGTGCATTACCAGAACCTTTTCGAAACCCCGCCGACGTTGCATTGGCTCGGCGCGCTCGGTTTGCTCGCGGCGGTTTCCCTGGTGGTGACGTTTCGCTTCAAGCACCGGCCCGTGCTGTTCGTGGGATGGTTCTGGTTTGTGGGCACCCTGGTTCCCGTGATCGGCCTGGTCCAACTCGGCGAAATCACCCACGCCGACCGCTACACCTATTTCCCGGCAATCGGGCTGTTCTGCGCCCTGGCTTTTTGCCTCCCGAAACCACGCACCCAAATGCAACGTACGCTGTCGGCGGTCGCGACCCTTTCAATCTTGGCCCTGCTGACCTATAAGACCCATACCCAAGCGGGCTTGTGGCACAACTCGGAAACCCTTTTCACCCACACCCTGCGGGTGACGCCCTTCAACCCGGTCATCTACAACAACCTGGGAACGCATCTCATGTCCCAAGGTCGGTACAGCCGGGCGGAAGCTATGTTCCAACAGGCTTTGAAGCAACGGGATACCTACCTGACCGCCTATCGCAACCTGTCCCGCTCCCAGCTGAGGCAGGGTAAATGCGACCGGGCGCGCGACACCTTGCGCAACATCCTGGCGCGGCACGAGGCATTTATCGGCGCCTGGCTGGACCTGAGCCAGGTCTATGTGGAGATGCAGGATATTGAAGGCGCACGCCGCGCCCTGGAGCGCGTTGTCGATTTGGAACCCGAGAACATTCCCGCCTGGCTCCAGTTGGCGGAACTCATGGGCACGGAACGTATCGACGAGGCCTTGTTCTACCTGGAAACGGCCATGACCGGCAATCCCCGGCAACCGCTCCTTCTGCGCCAATACGCGGCCTTCCTGTCCTTCGACGGGGAGACGGGGCGGGCCGTTGCCGCCCTGCAAACCGCCTTGAAGGAAGCCCCGGACCTGCCCGGCGCCCACCTGCTGATGGGCAACCTGTATGCCAAAGCCAATAATTACCGGGCTGCCAAGGAACAATTCCGGCGGGAGTTGGAGGTAGATCCCAATAACTGGGAGGCGATGCATACCCTGGGAATGACACTGATCACGGAGGGAGACAGCCGGCGGGGGATCTCCATGCTGCGCAAAGCCGTTGAAGTAGATCCCAGCCGAGAGGTTTCCTATCTGGAGTTGGGAAGGGCTTATTTCAATGTCAATGACCTGAAGCGGGCCGAACGTTTTCTGGGCAATTACCTGACCATGAGCCCCAATGATGTCGGCGCCCTGGTGTTGCGCGCCAATGCGGCCCTGGGCTTGGAAAAACCCTTGCGCGCCCTGGAATATTACGACCGGGCCGTTGCCTTGAAACCCGACAGCCCCAACCTGCTGGTAGCAAAAGGCGAGGTTTTCCTATTTCAAAAGAAAGTTGCCGAGGCGGCCACGATGTTTCGTCGGGCACTGGAACTGGACCCGAAATGGGCCCCGGCCCACTTCGGCCTGGCTCAAGCCGCCGAAGAAAACCCGGAAACAGCGCGCACCCATATCGCGGAGGCAATGAAGCTGGCCAAAGCCGCCGGAGACAAGGAAATGATGAAGAAGCTGGAAACATTCCTGGCCGAGTTGGCGCCCCGATAATCATTCTCCTCTACAACCCGCAAGGCCATGGCGAAATGCTTCCACGGTGTTTCCTGGAATTCATCTGCTAGAATATACATGGATGGAGGTTGACGCCATGGGTCGTCTCATTCGGCTGGATTGGGCTATTAAGAAGATACTTCGCGACAAAGCGAACTTCGAGATCCTGGAAGGATTCTTGACCGAATTGCTGGGATTCGAGGTCTCCATTCAGGAAATCCTGGAAAGCGAAAGCAATCGGGAAAGCGTCGACGATAAATCCAATCGCGTCGATCTACTGGTCAAAGATCAACACGGTCGCCTCATCATTATCGAGATTCAAAACGAGTCCGAGGCCGATTATCTGCAACGCCTGATGTACGGCACTTCCAAGGCCATGGTGGAGCACATGCAGGCAGGTGAGATCTATGCTTCGATCAAGAAGCTCTATTCCGTGAGCATTGTCTATTTCGATCTGGGTCGGGGAGAAGATTATCTCTATTACGGAAGAACGCAATTCAAGGGCATGAGACGTAAGGATGAGCTGTGCCTCACCGATACCCAGAAGGAATTGTTCAACGTACAAAGCCCCGGCGACCTGTTCCCCGAATACTACCTGATCAAGGTTCCCAAATTCGATGACAAGATTCGCGATGCCTTGGATGAGTGGATCTTTTTTCTGAAACACGAGGAAATCAAGGACGAATTCCAAGCCAGGGGCCTGCGTAGCGCCAAGGATAAGTTGGATATCCTCAAATTAAGCGAGGAGGAACGCAAACGTTACCGGCGTTACCTCGAAGATCTTAGTTACCAGGCGAGCATGTTGCTGTCCACGTATGGTGTGGGACATTTGGAAGGGAAGAAGGAAGGCAAAAAGGAAGGCCATGAGGAAGGTCACAAAAAAGGCCACAAGGAAGGCCGTTTGCTGACCGCCGAGCGATTACTCCGTCGCGGCATGGCCGTCGAAGAGGTCGCGGAAGTCACGGATCTTTCTCCCGAGGAATTGAAGGACATCGCGGACGGTTTGACCTAACCCGTGCCGCCGCTGGTGAAGACATAGCGCAGTTGGCTGAAGATGCGTTCGATCAGGCGCAGGTCTTCCGTGATGATGTCCGCCGTGCCCGCCATGTCGAATTTGAACGCCAGTTCCTTGCCGTAGGTGGTCATCAAGCCGTTGGGCAGGTCTACGTTGACCAGGTATTGTTCCTTCTCGGCGATTTGCGAGATGGTGCCCACCTTGCCCTCGACCACGCCGAATTCGTTGTAGGGGTAGGACGAGAACTTGATGTGTACCTTCTGGCCCGTCACCACCTTGCCGGAACCGGTCATGGGCATGAAGATGCGGCCCACCAGTTCGTCCTTTTCCGGGATGATGGTCAGCACGCGTTCACCCATGTTGACGTACTGGTTGGGGCTCCAGAACTGGAACATGGAAACCTTGCCGTCCAGCGGCGCCTTCAGCACGAACAGTTGCTCCCAGTTGCGGTATTGGTTCTCCAGTTTCTTGTAGGCCGTCTGGGCGCGCTGGGCCAGGGTACGGCGATCCTCGCGGTCCTGCTGCTCCAACTCCATGAGCGTGCGGCGCAGGTCGCCGATGCGAATATTGTTGTTGACCAGGGCGCTGTCCGCGTTCGATAGGGAGATGCGCCGTTCCAGGACCTGGGTTTCCAGGATGCTGAGCTGAGATTCCGGCACCAGTTTCTTTTCGAACAGGTCCTTGTTCTTCTTGTAGGTTTCCTGGGCTACTTCCAGTTCCCGGGTCAGGAGTTCCCTCTGGTTCTCCAACTGCTTGGCCACCAATTCATAGCGCTCGATCTGCAGCCGGGTCGCCCCGATCTTCTGGCCGTTGAAATCCTGCTCGATATGCGCCTTGTAATCGTCGAAACGGTCGAAGAAATCGGCGTAGGCGGTTTGCAGGTCGCCCAGGCGGACCATCTTCTCCAGGTCATTGCCCAGGAACTGGTCCGGCTCGATCAGGAAGTCTTGAAACTGGTCCATCAGGGCGCGCAGGCGCATGATCTGGTCATAGTCGGCGGCGTTCTCCAGCAAGACCAGGTATTGGTCCTGCTTCACATCCTCGCCGTCGGCGACGAATAATCGGGTCAGCTTGCCGCTGGTGCGCGCCACCAGTCCGGCCGGCGGGTTGAGCGTGGTGATGCTGATGCGCGCGACGACCACGTCCGGGTACTTGATGATCCAGGTGCCCACCAGCATCAGGAGCACCGAAATGAACACGACCGTAATGCCCCAGCGAATGATCCAGTTGGGTTGCTTGCCGATGATCTCGTTGACCGGCTCGTGGTCCAGGCCCAGGTCGGTTCTGGAAAGCTCCAGCTCCTCGTGCTGCTCCTGTTCCTGCTCCTGTCGTTCTTGAGTGACTTCGGTATCGCTCGGCATTTAACTCCCCAATTCCAACTGGTTCTTGACCAGGTTGAAATAGTAGCCGCGTTTGGCGGTAAGCGTCTCGTGATTGCCCATCTCAACCAGTTGGCCGCGCTCCAGGACGATGATCTGATCGGCGTTTTTGACCGTGGAAAGGCGGTGGGCAACCACCACGGCGGTTCGTTCGCGGAAGAACTGGTCCATATTCTCCATGATGATCTTTTCGTTATTGGCGTCCAGGGCGCTGGTGGCCTCGTCGAAGAACATGTATTTGGGGTTCTTGTAAACCGCCCGTGCAATCAGAATCCTTTGTTTCTGGCCCTGGCTCAGTCCGTGGCCGTCGCCGCCGATCTTGGTGTTGTAGTGCAGCGGCAGCGAGGTAATGAAATCGTGGATATTGGCGACCCGCGCCGCGTTCAGCAGTTTCTCGAAATCCACCACCTCGTCGCTCAGGGCGATGTTCTTGGCGATGGTCTCGTTGAAGATATGGCCGTCCTGCATGACCACGCCGCATTGCTGACGCCAGAAGTCCGCGTTGTAGCTCTGTAGATCGATATCGCCCAGCTTGATCGCGCCTTTGCTGGGTTGGTAGAAGCGCAGCAACAGTTTCACCATGGTGGTTTTGCCGCTGCCGCTGGTGCCCACGATGGCGGTGACCTTCTTGTAGGGAATGGTCACGCTGATATTGTCCAGCACCTTTTCCGAGATAGTGCCCTCGTAATGGAAGTCCAGGTTCTCCACCACCAGGTCGCGGTCCCTGGCCGGCAACACGGTCAGCTTTTGGATATCCTCGGGTTCCTCGTCCTCCTGGTTGTGGATTTCGCCCAGGCGCTCCAAGGACAGCTTGGCGTCTTGGGCCGAACGGATGAAACCCAGCAATTGGGTGATCGGGCTGTTCAACTGGCCGATGATGAAGGTCACCGCCATCATCATGCCCAGGGTCATTTCCCCGTTGATGACTTCCTTGGCGGCCAGGAAGGAAATGAAGATGTTCTTGAACTCGTTGAGGAAACCGGTTCCGGCTTGCTGGTACTGGTTGATGGCCAGGCTCTTCAGGCTGACCTTGAACAACTTGGCCTGGATGTGCTGCCATTCCCAGCGCTTTTGCTTGGCGCAGTTGTTCAGCTTGATCTCGGGCATGCCGGTGATCAACTGCACCAGGTTCGATTGGTTCTCGGACATCTGGTCGAAGCGCTTGAAGTCCAGCTCGGCGCGCTTTTTCAGGAAGATGAAGATCCAGACGAAGCTGAGCACGCTGCCCACCAGGAAGACCAGGAAGATCTCTTCGCTGTAATAGAAGAGCACGGCGCCGAAGATGACCAGGTTCATCATGGAGAACAAGGTGTTCAGCGTTTCCGAGGTCAGGAAGTTCTCGATGCGGTTGTGGTCGCCGATGCGCTGCAACAGGTCGCCCAGGTGCTTGCCGTCGAAGAACGATAACGGCAGGCGCATCAGCTTCATCAAAAACACCGAGAGGATGGATATATTGATGCGCGTCCCCAGGTGCAGCAGAATCCAACCGCGGATGAACTCCACCGAGGTTCGGCTGAGGAAGAGCATGATCTGGGCGGCCAGAATGGTGTAGACGAAACCTATATTCTGTTTGTTGATCCCGTAGTCCACCAGCGATTGGGTGAGGAAGGGCAAAATAAGCCCCAACAAGCTCCCCAACAGCAAGCCCAGAAACAGCTGGGTCAGGAAACTCTTGTAATTGAACAGGTGGCGGAACAACAGGCGCAGGCCGGTATTGTCCTTGAGGCGGTCGTCGTCCACCTCGTAGAACTCGGGGGTGACCTCGAAGAACAGGGCCACGCCGCCTTGCGGGTCGACTTCCCAACCTTCCAGGAACTCTTTTTTGCTGTAGGTCACCAGGCCGTGGGCGGGGTCTGCTACATAGACCTTCTTCTTGGTGGTTTTGTAGACGATGACGAAGTGACGCTGGCGCCAGTGCACGATGGCGGGCAGCGGCGCCTCCTCGAACAGGGTCTCGGCCGAAACCTTGGCGGACAAGGTACGGAAGCCCAGGGATTCGGCGGCGTCGCTGATGCCCAGCAGGGAGACACCGGTTCGGCTGATAAAACAGCGGTCCCGCAAATAAGGCAGGGAAAAGGTCTTGCCGTAATATTTGCAGACCATCTTGAGACAGGCAGGGCCGCAATCCATGGCGTCCAACTGCCTGACCACCGGAAATCTCAATCGAAATTTTGGCTCCATAGTCGATGAATCGAGAGCACGAACCGTTAACGGACCGATACTTCCTCGGTATCCTCCCTTTTAATGGCGCTGCTTTGGGGCCGCGCCGCGCAAAGCGCCATTCTACCACGGTGGATACCCGGGTACCCAGTAAAATGAAGACGGTGACGCGGACGCCGGCACGTCTTCAAACATACGTTTTCGCTCAAAAGATGTTTACAACGACAGTCGAAGCCGGGAGGAGCGGACCCCTCCCGACGATTCGAGTCCCGGTTCTATTTGGGCTTTTTCACCGCAAACTGTTTTCGCTTCAGTTTGACGCCGGCCTCCAGCTTCTCGTATTGGATGACCGTCTTGCCGTTTTGCTCGTTTTCGCTGATCGTACGGAAGGGAATGCGCAGGCCGTTCACCTCGCGAAAGTCCTCGAAGTGATTGACCACGGGCAACTCGCCCATACCGGCCAGATAGGCCGTGGTTTCCTGCTTCAGGACATCGCCGGTTTCGGGGTCCAGGTAGAGGATGCTCGCCATGGTGTCGCCGCCCTTCAACGACAGCAAATGCGTCTGCTTGTCGTTCAATTTGCGGTTACCCAACACCTTGACCTCGGTGTACAACTCGCTCCAATCGCTGAACAGCAGCAGGGGGTGAGACTTCCTGCCCTGCTCCAACATTTTGCCGCCCAGGCTCAGGTAAGGGGAGAAACTGGAGTTGGTCGCGCCCTTTTCCGGGGTGACCACGGTTTCGGTATGACCGTATTTGCCGAAGTCATGTTTCAGACTGTAGCGCGCAAGGCCGTCGCCGAAAATCACCGTCTTACCGGTCACGCCCGCCTGGGGGAAGCTGACCGTGCCGTCAATACGGTAGCCGCCCATTTCGGCCAGCGCCGCCGCCCGTTGTTCGGTTTTGCGCAGGGCATGGATTTCGGCCAGGGTGGGCACTCGGTCTTCTTCTGCCTCGACCCGGGGCAGGGTTCTCGGTGCGTTTTGACCCTCGAAGGAGGTCATGGACACCACGCGGCCGTCATCGTCCTCATCGAAACGGACAGCGGCCCTGTCGATGATGCGGAATCGGCGTTTGCCCTCTTCGTCGGGCAGGTGCAGTTCGAAAACCATTTGACCCGGCACGTCCAGGGCCAGGCGGCCGTTTTGGATCAAGACCTTGATATTGCCCAGTCGTTCGGAGCGATAGGTGCCGGTGTATTTCAACAGCGCGCTTTCCTCGATTTCCGGTTCAATGGGAACGCCCTTGCGGGGGATTTCGAAATTGGCGCCGCCCTGTTGCATGCGCAACATGTTGTACTTGCCGTCCTTTTTATTTTCGAACATGACCGATATGGTGTCGGTGAGAGCGAAGTACCACTTGCCTTCCTCGTTCGGCGGCTTCAGTTCATAGGCCATTTGACCCGGTACGTCCACGGCCAGCTTGCCGTTCTTTTCCAAAACGGTAATGGTGGCTTCCCTGAAGGTGGCAAAATTGGCGATGTACTCACCCAGATAGGGTTCGAAGTCGGTTTCCGCTTCCGTTCCCGCCTCGGCTACGGCAGGTTCCGGCTCGGCGCCTTCGCCGGCCAGGTGATCCCATACCATGTTGACGGACATCTGTTGCAAGGGCGTGGCGGTGACATTGGTCAGCAGTACGAAACCCATATTGCTGTCGGGCAACAGGGCCACCATGGCGCCGAAGCCGTCGATATTGCCGCCGTGCTGCATCACGGCTTGTCCGTTCCAGGTTTGCAACATCCAGCCCAGGCCGTAGTCGACGTCGTCGGTAATCGCGATTTGGGGCTTCCAGGTTTCCAGGAGATGTTCCTCGGCCATCAGGCGTCGGCCCGAGTAGGCCCCTTTGCCCAGTTGAAAACGAATCCACTGAGCCATGTCCAACACGTTGGCGTTGATGGAGCCGGCCGGCCCGATATTGGCCAGGTTGCGCATGGGCATCCGTACGAAATCTTCTTCATGCTCGTCCCAGATGTAGCCCTTGGAGAGACGGGGGTTGCGCTGCACGGTCTCAAAGGAGGTAGTGGCGTCGCGCATGCCCAAGGGGAGGAAGATGCGTTCTTCCAGTAGTTGGTCCCAATCGGAACCGGCTGCCTTGCCCGCGGCCACGCCGGCGGCCATATACATGACATTGTTGTAGTAGAACTTCTCGCGGAAGGAGGCATAGGGCTCGGCCTTCACCGAATCGGCCAGGATCTCTTCCCGACCGGTCTTACCGTTGGCCCAGAGCAGGCCCATGCGGGCAAAGCCGGTGCGGTGACAGAGCATGTCGCGAATGGTGACCCTTTCATCATCCGCCTTGCCGTCCACGGGGAACTTCAGCTCGGGCAGGTAATTCGTAACCGGGTCGTCCCAGTCCATTTTGTCTTCTTCCACCATCATGCCGACCAGGGCGGTGGTAAACGCCTTGGTGGTGGAACCAATGGCGAAGATGGTTTCGGTCGTGACCGGAGTTTGCTTTTCCACATCGGACACGCCGAAGCCTCGGGCGAAGACGATCGCGTCGTCCTTGACCACGGCTATAGCCATACCGGGAATATGCAATTCCTTCCGTTTGGCCTCCAACTCGGCCGACAGTTTCTCCAGCCCGGCCAACAACGCGGGATCGGTAGGTTTGCGGTAGTCCTTTTTGCCGGAACGGACCTGGGGAGGTGCGACATTGTCGGACTGAACGGTTTCACGGTGCCCGGAGCAGGAAACCAGCAGGCCGAGCGCCAGGGCAGCAAGCGACAGGAACACGAGGTTCACTTTCTTCATCGATTATCTCCATAGCGAAGCAGGGCGCGCCGACGCCGTACAAGGCTCGGTATAGAAGCGCCCCCTAATTTGATTTGTGACAGTTCGGGCGTTTGATAATGGGGAAACCGAAATAAGCCCAAGCTCTTCGCTAGCACGCACGGGAACTTCCGGGTCGCCGCCAAAATAAAACGCAAGTTCCCCCCACCAGGGTATACGGTAATGGAGAAAGGCCGGTTCACATTGTAACACCGGTTGCACCGTGTTGTTCCCAGGTTTCTTCAGCGGCCGGGGCTTCGTCAACTGGCATGCAAACCACCCTGAAAATTCCTTATGATCGACACGCCGGAGACTTTATCGGTCGCGGGTCAGGCTTTTTTCAAGGCTTCGACGGCGTCTAAAATGCCCTGGATCATGTCTTCAAGTTCTGGTCCGGCGCGTTTGCTTTCCTTGGGGTACCGATCCTGGAGCAGGTGCATCAGGGCGCTGTAGAAGGGCTTGAAGCGGTCGCGCAGGTCGTCGGGATTCTCCCAGAACAGGCGGTCCAGCAATTGGAGTTGGTCGCGGGCGCCCAGTCGCAGCAGGTAGTCCAGAACCTCTCGCGGGTAGCGCTCCGCGAAGCCCTCATCCAGCAGGTCTCGTAGCAGGGTTACGCTTTCCATCACCTGGCCGTTCCACAGCCGAATCATCATCAGGTTGTAGCGGACCTTGGGGTCTTCAAGGGATTCGGCCGCTTTTTTGGCCAGAGCCAGCGCTATTTTTTTGCTGCCCCCGTGTACATAGGCGAGCTTGGCGAAACCGTTCATGGCATGGGCGTCGCCCTGCTCGATCCCTCGTTTGTAGGCGACTTCCGCCTCGTCGATTCGATCCCGGGCCTCGTAATAAGCAGCCAGGCGTAACCAACCGTGGTTCTTACCGGCTTTGGCCGCTCGGGTCAATTCCACCTCGCGCGTCATGTCCTCGTCCGGTGCTTCCGCTTTTTTGGGCGCGTACCAGACTTCCATGAAGCGGACCAGGCCGCGCAGTCTTTCACAGTCATGGCGCGTGCCGTGACGTTTCAGGAACCACAGGTTCATGAAGCGGTCGCGCAGGAAGTAGAGGTGGTTCTTCTTGTTGGCGCGCCGTTTGCTCACCGCGCCCGCGGTGAACAGTTGGCCCAGTTGTGCCGAGACCAGTTTGCTGGGCAGCCGCAAGCGGGAGGCGATCACGCCCGCGTTGATCAGGTCCCAGTCCCTGGCGATGACATGGGTCATGGCCTGTTGCTGGGCGGGCAGACGGTCCAGACGGGCCTGGTAGTCGGGCGTCACCCGATCCATCAGGCGTACCAGGTCGGCATAGGTATCGTCTGCATCGGGGTCGATCAAAGCGCCCAAATGCACGATCAAGCGCGGTAATCCGCCCGTTAAACGTTGCCAAACCTCGGGTAAACCGGGCCTGGCCTTGAACAGCGGCGCCAGGTCGCGTCCGTGCGCGCGGGCGGTTTCCAGTAAAAGGGTGCGCGTGTCTTCGATATCCAGCCCGCGCAGGGGTAGCGTTTCGAATTGGGGCAGCAACGGAGCCAGGTGCTTGGGCGCGGGGTCCAACAGGCAGTTGGTGCCGGCGACCATGCAGATCGCGTTTTCATTGGTCAGGATGTCCAGGAAGGCTTCGCGTTCGGGAATGCTGAACTTGCGCACGAGCCTGTCCAAATGTTCCAAAAACAATAACAGCACCTGTCCGTGGGATTCCAGCCTGTAGCGCAGCAGTTCCAAACAATCGGCCGGGTTATTGGACAGTTCCACCCGGTGGCGCATTTCCGAGGCCAGCGCGGCATGGGCCGGGTCGCGCCGAGCCAGGGTCTCGGCAAGGTATTCCCAAAGCGTGCACAGGGAGAAGACGGGATAGTGTTCCTCGCCGATCAACAGGGGTAGGTAGTTTTGACCCAAAGAGGGGGCATGGGTCACCTCCTTGGCCAGGGCGGCCAGTAACTTGGTTTTTCCCGAACCGGACGGCCCTTGTATGAGCAGGTGAGGCGGGGGACGCTCCGTCTCGTAGCGCTTGCGCAGGTTCTTGACCCTTAGGGAAAAGGAATCGAGCGGCGGCAGAGATGATTGTTCCGGGAATAACGGGTTGTAAAGCATGATTTGAGAATCCTGAGGCAAAAGGCGCGCTACCCTGTCCGGTTAACAATGTTCCTGTTGTCAGCTGATCCAACAGATAAAAAAACCGGGACCCCCGAGGGGATCCCGGTCTTTCCAGGGTTTTTAAATTTGGAAACGGCTGACGACGCCCTGCATGGTGGCAACCATTTCAGAGAGCCGCGTCGAAGCGTTGTTGATATCGGCGGCGCAGGCGGCTGTATTACGGGAGGCGTTATCCACGCGAGCCAGGTTGCCGGTGATCTGCTCGTTGCCCTCCGCGGACTCCCTGACGCGGTCGCTGATCATCATGATGGCGTCGGACTGTTCTTGGATGGAGAAGGCTACCGTGGCCTGGATATTGTTGATTTCACCGATGATATCGGAAATGCGCTTGATGGCCTTTTCCGAGTTTTGGGTTTCGCTTTGAATGGCGCCGATACGGTCGCTGATCCCGCCGGTGGCCTCGGCGGTCTGTTTGGCCAGGTTCTTGACCTCGGAGGCAACGACGGCAAAGCCCTTGCCCGCGTCGCCGGCGGAGGCGGCCTCGATGGTGGCGTTGAGGGCCAACAGGTTGGTCTGCTCGGCGATACCCTTGATCACGTCCATCACATTGCCGATCTCGGTCGAGCTCTTACCCAGGTTGGAGATGGTGTCGTTGGTGGTTTCACCCAGCCGGGCAGCGTTCTCGGCCACCGAAGTGGCCTCCTCGGTGTGGTTGCGGATCTCACCGGTTTTGCTGGAAACCTCTTCGACGTTGCCGGTCACGCTCTGCATGGCGTCGCGTACCTGCTGAGCGGCGGAAAGGGCTTCACCGGCCAGTTGCGAGGTTTCCTCGGTGTTGGTGCTCAGGCGTTCGCCCACGGCAACCAGTTCGCCGGCGGCATCTTTCAAGGCCTCGGAATTCTCCGCGAAGGTGCTGACACTTTCACGCATACCAGCCAGGAAACTGTCTAACTCGGCGCCCAGCAGGCCGATGGCGTCATCGCCCTTGACGGGAACGTCACGGCTCAGGTTGCCCTTGGCCGCGTCTCGCATGATGTCCAGCAGGATATTGACCTTTTCCCGCAACTCTTCCGACTGTTGCGTATCGCGATCGCGCAGTTCCTGCATCTCCTGGGCGGCCCTGTTCATACTTTCCTGGTTGGTCTCCAGTTCTTCCACGTTTTTGCGCAGTTCTTCCTTTTGACGCTCGGCGAGGGGGATGATGAACAGCCGCGTCAGCAAGCCGATGATCAAAACCGCGGCAATAATAGTTATCCATAAGAAATTCAACAGGCTTCGGCGCAAATCATCGGCGGGGGCGGTGATATCGGCGACCGGGGCAACCGCGACGAGCGACCAGCCCAACGCTTCATTGTTACCGATCTTCTTCAGGCGGGCGTAACCGGCCACGACCTCGTCGCCGGCGCTGTCGGTGTAGACTTTGTAGCCGCTCTTCCTGGTGAAATCCTTTTTCAGATCGGGTTGGCTCTTCAGGTCATTCATCAGTTGCAGCCGTTTTTGTTGCTTATCCTTGGTAGAGACGGCTTTGCCGGTATTATCGATCAGGTAGACGTACTTGTCGCCGATGATGGTTTCACCGAATCTGGCAATGACATCGTCGACCATCTGCATGTTCAATTCCGCGACCAGGGTACCGACGGGGCCTTCATCACCCGCGATGGGTGCGGCCATCAGGATTCCGGCGGCGTTCTCCCCGGCAAAGACCTCGCTGACCATGACATCGCCGGGTCCGACGCTGCCGAGTTGGGAAAGAAATTCCTCGGAGCCCGGAACCAGGTCCGGCAACTTGGGCGGCGGAGCGTCTTCCTCCGTGGGAAGGTCGACGGTGGCGGCAAGTGCGCCGCCCTCCGCATCCAGCCAGTAGAAAGCCGATAAAAAGTCGGCCAGGTTGTTCATTTCATCCAGATAGGTCTCGATGTCGTCGGCATTTCCGCTCTTCAGCACGGATGCCCCGGCGATCACCTTCAGGTCGGTGACACGAGAAGCGAGCACATGGTCGATATCCGCACCAACCAGCTCGGATTTCTCTTTGAGCACCACGGCCATGGTATTTTTCACACTGGTTTTGGTCTTGTCGGTTGCGTACCACAAAAAGGCAATCAAGCAAACCAGAATCATTCCTAACGAGATCAGGAGGAACCTGGCTGTCAAACCGGCACCTTTAAAGAGATTCATGTGAGTAGCTCCTTGTCCGGACATGGGCGTAAATGTTCTACTTCACCTTGGTTTGTCGGCGTTCCCATGGCAATCTTGAGCTTTGGAAAGCATCGATGTTTTTCGACTTGACCGTAAAGAACTGAACAGAAGTCGGCGCGAGGCTCGAGACAATGCGTTTAACGCCTGCTTCATGAGCCTGCAGACCGGCGCATCTCCTCAGAACCCCGATGCCAGAACAGCCTTTTCGGAACCAGTGAAGGCCGGTCTGCAAAGCCGAACCGACCCCGCGACCCTCGTATTCCCATTCGCGTGATTCTCGGTTGAGACAGATCGGGCACCGGGATTCCCGTGCGCCGGATTATCTTGGATCGAGGGGCAACCAGTGCTTGGCGGAACCGTCCAGAATGTCGTCGATAGGCGCACCGACCAGCCTTATGTAAACCTGCCGACCGTCACCGGACGGAGAAAACAACAGCTTTGCGGCCCTGTCGGTCTCCCCGCTTCTCAGCGGATGAATCAGTAGAACTTCCCGTGGATCGGGCATATCGTAGGCAAGGCCATAGGTCGTGAGTTGATATAACTCCGCGGTAGTCGGCGGATGGTCAAAGCGATTTTTATACTTGGCGTCAGCAACAGCGATTACCCGGCGCCTTCGGCGGAACACAAAGTCAGGACGGATGGTCGGCTGTTTCCAACTCCCGGCATTTTCCAGGTAGCTGAATACATCGGAGCGATTATCTTGGGCGCTGATCTCGATGTAATCGGGAACCGATTCGCGAAAATGACGTTCCAGAAACCGCTCGAAAACCTTGTTCATGTCCAGAAGAAAGCTCGACAGGGGCATCTCCCCGCTCTCCTGGTGATCACCCAACCTGGCCCCCTGGTGAATCAATGCGATCAGCGAGAGTGCGGTGCGGTAATGGCTGGAACGCCGGTCCAACGCCCGGACAGCCGCACGAATGGTTTCGGCGTCCAGGGGACAACGCGAAATGTCGCCGAAAAACCGATCGGCCGCACGCGCCAGATCCAACCGGAGGTCAGGTGATTGCATCATCACGGACGCAAAACGCAACCCGGCGGCAATCACCTGGTTAAGCGGATGATCGACCGTGAGGTGATCATAGGTGCAGCGCAGTACAGCACCGCGTGGATGCGTCGCAATATGCCTCATATCCAAGCGTCCGCGAGGCGTTGCCAGATCCTCGGTCACGCGTCGATAGGTTGGCAGCAACCCGCCTCGGGCAATCCGCTCCACCGACCTGAGCAGGGACAGGCCCAGCAGGTCGATCAGGCCCTCTTCGCCGGAAGCATAATCCGTGCGTGTTTCGGTCACGGTGATTTGGGTCAGATCGAAGGCATAGGCGATCATGGCCATGAGATGGTCGAGGGGAATCTTCGGCATGATGACAATGCGAAGCCCGCTGAGCGTCACCGTACCCACATGTTGGCGAATCGACACTTTCAACCCGGTTCGAAGTTCGGTACAGCGAAGCGACTGCTTGTCCAACTCCGCCAGTAGCTCCCGATCGGCGGCTGTCAGTCGCAGGCCGCGCAACACGGCCCCGTCGCCGACCCCGGCGGGGGAGACCTTCGTCCATTCATTGATGCGCAAAGTAGGGCGGCTTGTCATTCAAGCTCCCCGTCCGCATCCTCTTCCATGTCTTCGTCATCTCCCGCATCTTCACCCAGCACCGCTTCGTGCTTTTTATCGTCCGGTGTCACAATCGCTTTCAGGGCGGCAACGAGATCGCTTTCTCGATTCGCTTCGAACAAATCGAACCGCAGGTCGGCGGTTTCGCGATTATAAATACCGCCCTTATCCGCCGCGAGAATATTGGCAAGCTTGTTCGGATCCTCGTAGCAATACTCCTGCAGTAACGGCCACAACTCGTCACGAACGATTTCACCGATACGGGCCGCCGTCGCGGCGGGCTTTCCACCCGGCATCAGGTAGGCATGGCCCACTTGCAGGTTGCGTCCGTCACGGCCCAATTGCTCCACAATCCGCCGATTCAGCGCCCGCAACCAACTGCCCAGCGTGATGTCGCCGATGGCGCCGCCGCGCAACAGGTTCGGCTCCGGCATCAATTCCTTGAACGCGAAACGACGCCGCAAGGCCGTGTCCAGCAAAAGAATCGATCGATCGGCCGTGTTCATGGTGCCGATAATCAGCAAGTTGTCCGGAACGGTAAAGGGTTTCTTGGAAAGCGGTAACCAGGCGCTTGTCTTGCCACGCTTGGAAACCTCCAGAAGGGTGATCAGTTCGCCGAAGATCTTGGGGATGTTGCCGCGATTGATCTCGTCGATAATCAGCACGAATCGCCGATCCGGCTTTGCCCGCGCGGCAATGACCATTCTCTTGAATATGCCGTCGTCCAGCTTGAATCCATTTCCGTCGGGCCGGTAACCCTCGATGAAGTCCTCATAGGAATACATGGGGTGGAAGGTGGTCGTGGTAATAAAGGGATCGCCGCCGGTCCGACCGTAGATTTGGTCGCGCTTCCGGTCGGAGAGTTGGGACGGCAGGCAGCGATAGTTCTGCCGCGCCACCACCTCCAGGGCAATATTCTCCGCGTGGTAGGTTTTACCGGTTCCCGGCGGGCCGTAAAGAATGACCTGGCGTTTGCGTTCCAGCATTTCCACCACCTGGCGGGCGATACCCTCCAAGGGGAGCAGCGGCTCGTGCGGAGCTTCGATACTTCCACGATCGGCGTCCTGCCGCACCCGGCCGGCATCGGCCCGGTTCCCGACGGCGAGGTTGAAATTCGGCCAGGGTCCCACGCCGATACCCAGCAGGAAACTTTCGATATCGGCCACCACCGGTTCGGTCGGGTCCAATTTGCGCAGGTTGGTTTCTATATTCACGGAGGAACCGGTTTCAAACGGTTCGGTATGATACCAGCGAACCGGAACCTGATGGGGCCGCGTTCCGCCGGGTCGATAGCGGTAAGCGCCCGTCACTTCTCCGACCGCCACCACCGTCGCCCTATCGGAAAACAAGGCGACCAGACTGCCTTCCTTGAGGCGGTAGACCAGCTCGACCAAATTGCGGCGATCGGTATCCTGATGGTGGAGCCCTACTTCTTGAAACAAGGTGTCGACAGCCAGGCTGATATCCCGTTTTTTGCTGAGTGAGAGCACCTCGGAAAGATCGCCTATCTTATCCGGCCCCAATGACAGGCACTCCTGCGCCAACATTTCCTTCCACGCGGAAATGGCGCCCCCAAGGCCCAGGCCCCAATGATCCCTGGGCGCCAGGTCCTTGCCCAACCGGTAGCGCAATGGTTCGGGAACATCGGCCGGGGCCGGCAAGCTGTTCCAAAATTGAATACTTTGGATATCCAGCGCATAGGGCCCCGCTGTTATGGGTACCACCCCCACGCGGTAAAGGTGTGCCTGCAAATAGCGTAGGGTCGCGTTCCAGGTCACCCGTTCCGGGCAATACAAATGCAGGTACTTATGCAACCACACGCTGTGATGCCATTGAGGCGCCGCTGTCTCCACCGCCTTCTGGAATTCGGTCGGGTCGATCTCGTTTACCGACACTTTTTGGAACGGCTCAACCGCCCGCACCGCGCTCAGGATTTCATCACGCCTGGATTTAAGAGCTTCCAGCGCCTCGTCTTCCGAAATGGTTTTGGGCTTGTGCGAACCTTCCTGTTTGGCCTGCCAGGTACCGCCGGCCTTTTCCTGCCAAACGCCGAATTTCTTGGATGACCCGCCCGAAATACTGCCGAAGAGTTGGTAATTGAAGGTATCGTCGTTTTTGAACTCCAACCAGTAATCCATCGGTTGGTCTTCGGTTATATTGTAAGGCAGTTTTCGCAATAATTCCGGCCCGCTCAGGGATGCCAGTCGCTCCGGCCCGAAGAGCGCCAGGAAGTTGTCGCGCTGCCGGTTCAATTCGGCCGGATCCGGCAGGGAAAGCGACCGGCCCGGTTCGGAGGCCAGATATTTGTTCAGTATGGCGTGCGCCTGCTTTTCCATGATCGCCCCTAACTCTCTATTTTCAAATCCTCATCGGTGCGGTAGATGTTGAACGGGCATCCACCGACCCCGTCCCCTGACAGAGCGCGAACTGACCGGCTCGCACACCGTCGGCAACGGCTTGTTTCAGCACATCATCGCCCTTCAGGATGGGCAGGTGTGTAAAGTTGCAAAAAGATCCGGGCAGACGTTTTAATTCCAGAACCGGAGCGTCCCTGGCCTGGATGCACGGGAAAATAGCTACAGTGACTATTTTATCGGTTTGTGAGGTATCTGTAAATTTTTATCCTCGCGGGCTTGTTTGCTCACGAAACCCCGGGCATGCAAGCCGAGAATCGCCCCCCGGGCGAGGCGAGGCGGAAACCCTGGGCGCGCACGCTTCCAGCGTGCATTTTCATGGGCTGAGCCTGTTTTTCCGGTTTGATTTCAACACCTTAAAAGCAATCTGCCTCGTCCCCAGGTAAGGCCGGGCAGATCGTGTGCCTGAGTTTTTAAGTTTTTTTAATTTAACGCGATAACTTTCGCCCGTCCCTGGGAAGAGCACGCGGTATGCGTGCGCGCCCAGGGGGTTGCACCCCCCTGGGCATGCAAGCCGAGAATCGTCCTCCGGGCGAGGCGGAAACCCCGGGCGCGGTTTGGGTTGCGTGTCTGTAACGCCGGACCTCTCCCGTGGGAGTTGTGATAGGCTCGACATGAATGAGAGGGCGTCATGAAATTCTTCAATACGGCCGGACCGGTTATACCTGAAAAGCACTATTGCCTGCCTCCTTTGGGACGGATCGATCTCCCGAAAATCATGAACCTGATTCATCAGGAAAAGTTTTTTGTCCTGCGTGCGCCGCGTCAGACCGGGAAGACCTCCGTCCTGCTCGCCTTGATGCATCACATCAACGCCCGGGGTCAGTACCGATGCCTGTATGTCAATGTGGAAGCAGGACAGACCGCGCGGGAAGACGTGCGTTCCGGCATGGAAGCTGTCTTGTCCCAGCTTGCATCACACGCGCGGGAATATTTAAAGGATGATTTCATCAAGGAGCATCGTGCGGCCGTCCTGGCTGAGGAAAATGCCAATACAATGCTTTACGCCATGTTACGGGCCTGGTCGGTCGACAATCGGAAACCCCTGATTCTACTGATTGATGAAATCGATGCTTTAGTCGGTGATACGCTGGTCTCCGTTTTGCGCCAATTGCGCAGCGGTTACACACAACGGCCCGAAAGCTTTCCACAAAGCGTGGTCCTATGCGGCGGTCGCGTAGAGCGCGAATACGGGCTGGGTCGCGGCCGGACCGACCTGTTGGTGATCCTACCCCATGCCGCCGGCGTTCAGAGAATCGTTTTGGAACTGAAGGTTCAGAAAGGCAGCCGTGAGAAGACGATAACCAACGCCTTGCCTCAGATTACGGGTTATATGGATCGTTGCGGCACGAACGAGGGCCATCTGATCATTTTCGATCCCGGCAATCAGCGCGACTGGAATGAAAAGATTTTCAAGGACAGCACGACCCACAACGGAAAGCCCGTTCAACTCTGGGGACTCTAAACGGGCATCGTAGGGACTGTACGCATCCCGCGTGCATGCAAGCCGA
>JAAUYB010032361.1_pt1 | contig 75594 bp, 50 predicted proteins | sample 7278071 | NCBI WGS metagenome assembly JAAUYB01 (sample SAMN14350121, study PRJNA611818) | marine sediment metagenome | isolation source: surface marine sediment (1.8m) | place: French Polynesia: Moorea | collected 2018-08
CATATTTTTGCCGATGGATGAAAAGACCGGCCTTTTCAGCATGCTCTCGGCCAACGAAATCCAATTCGAATAACGACTCAAACCATGCCTGGCGGTCTTATGTTCTGAAGCTTGGAAAAAGGAGGGAACAAGGAAATGGAGGCTCGAGGTGATCACTCCCTTTCCAAAATCGCCCTCTCCGTGGTTTGGTTGACCCTTTTTTTCTTATGCCCCTCCGCAATGGGGCAGCAGCAATACAGAATCACCCGAATCGGCGCCGAGCAGGGCCTTTCCGAGGGCCATGTTTACTGCGTTCTCCAAGACAGTCGAGGATTTATGTGGTTCGGAACCCGCGATGGGCTCAACCGCTATGACGGCTACGAGTTCAAAATCTACCGCCATGATCCCGACGACGAAAATTCTATCTCCAATAACTTTGTCTATGCACTCTGGGAGGACGCCCGCGGCGATCTGTGGATCGGAACCAACGGAGGGGGGCTCAACCGCTTTGATCGGACGCGGGAGAGGTTCATCCGATACCGTCACGATCCTAACGACAGCAACAGCCTGAGCCACGACATCGTTCGTGTCATTGCCGGGGATTCGCGGAAGCGGGGCGCTCCCTTGTGGATTGGTACACTGGGCGGGGGTCTCAACCGTTTCGATGTGAACGAGGGTCGGTTCACCCACTATCGTCACGATCCGAATCGGAACGACAGCCTCGATTCCGATGACATCTGGAGCCTTACCTGGGCACGAAACGACACGGTTTGGGTTGGATCCAACGATGCCGGTCTGAACATGATGCGCGCTTGGGAACCTGGCAAATTCAAGCGCTTCGGCTATAATCCCGGCAACCCCGGCGGTCTTACCGAGAGCGGGATATGGTCTCTGTATAGCGATGTGGAGAACACCCTCTGGATCGGTACGGAAAGCGGCTTGAAACGCTTGGGAGTCGGCGAGGACCGTATTGAAGCCATCCAACTGCCCGCGGGCCGGGGGGTCAAGAACATCGATTTCATGATGCAGACCCAAGACGGCGCCCTATGGATGGGTACCAATATCGGCCTATTCCGTTACGACCCGGCCGGCGGCGACCTATCCGAATGGCGCCATGACCCGGGCGATCCAAACACACTGGCTCAGAATGATGTCTGGGGTCTATATGAAGACAATAGGGGCAATATTTGGGTAACCCATTTTGGGAATGGGATCAGTCTCATGACCCTCAATCCCTTCGACAGCTACCGGGCGGGGGACGCCAGGGAAGTCGCGAGCGCCCTGCTAATGGATCGTGCGGGAGATCTCTGGCTTGGAACCTCAACAAGCGGCTTGCCGCGCTATGAAAACGTCACACTGGGAAACAAAAACAGGCGGGATCATCCCTTCGAGCAGCCAATTCCTTCCATATCGGCGCTCCTCGAGAATCGACAAGGCAATCTTTGGATCGGTACCCGTAAAGACGGTTTGTACTATTATGATCGAGCCACTGAAGAGCTAACCAATTTCAGGTATGATCCCAAGATACCCGACAGCCTGAGCGGTAATTGGATCAACACCATTTTTGAGGATCCGCACGGAGTGTTATGGGTGGGAACCGACGGCGGCCTGGACCGGATGGAAACTGACCGGCCGGGTGTGTTTACCAACTACCGCCCCGATCCCCGCAACCCCAAGAGTTTGAGCGATTTCGAGATCAACTGCATTTTCCCCTCCCCGGAAAACACCCTTTGGCTCGCTACCTTCTACGGTGGCCTGAACCGAATGGCGCTCGAGAGGCCCGGAGACTTTGTCAGCTATCGGCGCCAGGCGGACAATCCGGCTTCGCTCAGCTCCGACACCGTGTTTGCCATTGCCCAAAAACAGGCAGGTACACTTTGGCTTGGTACTTCCAACGGCCTCAACCGTTTCGATACCGCGACCGGGGAGACCAAAGTATTCTTGAAACAGGAAGGGCTTGCCGGCAACATTATCTACAGCATTGTGGCCGATGATCGGGGCGATCTGTGGCTGAGCACACCCAAGAGTCTGTCTCACTTTGATCCGGTGACCGAGAAATTCAAATCATTCGATCGCAACAACGGCCTGGCCGTGGACGATTTTCGCGAACGCAGTGGATTTCGCGACGCGAACGGACGCCTCTACTTCGGTGGAGTGGGTGGAGTGGTTGCCTTTTCTCCCGAGGATATTATTGCCGACCCCCACCCGCCGCAAATTGCACTCACCTCTTTCCTACTGAACAATCAACGCGTCAGACCAAGGCACCACGACCCCCATTCTCCCTTGCTGAAATCCATCGAAGAAACCGATTCCGTGGACCTCTCCTACAAGGACCGGGACCTGACGTTTCGTTTTACAGCCATGCACTATACCGCCCCAATGAAAAACCGGCTCATGTATCGCCTGGAAGGCTATGATGAGGATTGGATCGAAACCAGGGTCGATGACGGCCGCGCCAACTACACCAACCTGGATCCCGGCAGCTATACGTTTCACGTCAAGGGCAGCAACCCGGACGGTGTCTGGAGCAAACAGAAGAGTCTGGAGATCCATATTCCGACGCCGCCCTGGAAGACATGGTGGGCTTTCGGGCTCTACGGACTCTTGCTGGGCTCCCTGGTGGCCGCTTACCTACGCGGCCAGCGCCGCAAGTTGCGCTACGAGCGCTCCATCGTCGAGCATCTTCAACAGGTAGATCGGCTCAAGGGCGAGCTCAATCGAAGCCTGGAACACAAGGTTGCCGAAAGGACCCAGCAGCTGCAAACCCGGACCAGGCAACTGCAAGCCCGGAACCAGGAGCTGGAAACCCTGGACAGGATCGTCGAGGTGATCAATCGGGAACATGACCTGCAAGACGTCCTGGAGACCATCTTGGGAGAAGCACTGTCGCTGATTCCCCGTGCGGTAAAGGGTTCCGTCCTACTCCGCAACCGGCATAAAGCTCAAATCGATATCGTCGCAACGAAGGGTTACGGTCCGTACAAACCCGCTCCCGTTTCCCTTACCTATGAAGAAATGGTTTCCCTGTATACGCGCGACTCGAGAGAAGTCGAAACGGGAATCTACCTGCTGGGCCCGGATGCTGGAAACCCCGGTGAACATGGCCTCGCCTCCCATTCCGGTCCGGCCTCGATCCTGGCCATGGCGCTCTACCTGGAGGGTGAATTGGAGGGTTTCCTGACTTTGGCCAACAGCTCGATCACAAACGCTTTCAAGGATGCCGATTTCCGCAAGATATCTCGCTTTCGCGATCACGCGGTAACCGCGATCGCCAAGGCCGGCGCCCTTCGCGACCTGATCGATGCACAGCGGGAACTCACGGCATCCGCCCATGAGGCGGGCATGGCCGAAATCGCCTCCGAGATGCTGCACAACATGGGCAATGTGCTCAATAGTGTCAGGACCTCAGGCTCCATCATCAGGGAAGGACTGCAAGACAATAAATGGCAAGGGCTGCTGGAAAGGGTCAGCACGTTTTTCAGCGAGGAAACTGACCATCCGTCTCATCAACGAAACGAAAAACTTGTCGCTATTTTAGCAGCGGCCAACGCGGCTGTCAGTAAACAGCAAACCAGGATGTTGACCGAATCAGCCCGAATGGACACGGGCCTGCAAAACATCATGGACATGCTCGAGAAACAGCGCCGCCTGACGTCTTCAGCCAGGGCCGTGGTTGAGATTGTCGACCTCAACAGAATTGTCGAGGAGACTTTGCAAAGCCACCTGCCCCCCGACAAAAACATCGTCGTAAGGAAAGAGCTCGAGCCGCTGCCCCCTCTCATGTTGGAAGTCATGAAGCTGCGTCGGATGGTCATATTTACCTATGAGAACGCCTATAAATCGATTGCCGGTTCAAAATCCGGACAGCAGGGCGAGATTCGCATTGTCACCTCCACGAGCAAAGACGATATAAGGCTGGATGTTTGGGACAACGGTGTGGGTCTCGATAAAAAGGAAACCCAAAAAGTGTTCAGCCAGGATCCGCTTTCCGAGAGTTTCGGACTGCATTATTGCGCCAACGCGATCAAGGAAATGGGAGGCCGCATAGAAATCGGCCGCGGACAGCGATCCCACAGCCGAGTAACCCTGCGGTTCCCCATAGAATCCGAGGTAAAGTAGTAAAGTAGTACGGCCGGCAGCTTGCCGAAGTCAATAAGCGTGGTTGCCGTTCCGGAAGGTGAGCAAATTTACCGCGAACGGGGTACAGAGGAGTGTTGTTGATGGTCGCCGGGCGGATAGGTTTCGGTTGATCCTTTGGGTACATTGTAATAGACCCGGACCGTGTCTCTTTAATTGCCCCGGCGCACGCCTCTAACATTTCGCTGATGAACGGTTCGGCCTTCCCAGTCCCGGCTGAACAAGCCTTGCTACTTGCGTTCGGCGAACGGCAACTTGTATACTACGACCGTTTGCCTGACGCGAGAGGGGAACCCATTTGGCCGACCGTTTTGAATCGATGCAAAAGTTCCAGCTCGGCTTTTGTTATGTAGCCTTGGCCGGGTTCTCTTTCGGCATTGTCCTGCAGCAGAGTTTGCTGACCCTTTTCGCGATTTTTTCTCTGGTTCTCGGCGCCATGCGCGGCGGATTTCCCACCTACATGCTCTCCCGCGCACGCCTGGCCGTTTTGTTATTCCTGGGCGTCTTGCTTTTGACCACCTGGATCAATAAGGATCTCTATCCCTCGCCTGAACGGGTGCGCATTCAGTGGCCCGTCTTCGTCTATTGGGTGCTCGCCCCCATGGTGGTCGCCGGAATCGACTATCGAAAACTGCATCGCACCCTGGTGATCTGCTCCGCGCCCGGCCTGCTCTACAGCTTTTACTGGCTGCTGCAACCCGACGAGATCCTGCATGCCCTGAAGGTCGGTTTCACCATGTTCCCCAGGGCCCACGGTTTCGAGAGCAACGCCATCACTTACGCGGAAGGTCTGACCGTAATCGGCGCCTGGAGCCTGGCGCGGTTGGCCTGGGATGTGGACCCCAAGGAGCGCCGTTGGATCAGGATTCACCTGGCCCTGTCCGTCCTGGTCATCGTGTTCTCGCGCGTGCGGTCCGGGTTGTTGGGTTTCGGCATCCTGTTCCTTCTGCACGGATTATTGACCCCGCATTTGCGCAAGAAGAGTCTCATCGCCCTGGCCGCCATGATGACGCTTTTTGCCCTGGGAACCCTGTTCTTCGGCTTTAACGTGGCCTCGCTTCAGGAACGCGTCGACCTTTTGAACGCCAACCTGGATTTGATCAAGCAGAGCCCCTGGATCGGTATCGGCCCCAACAAGTTCATGCTGACCCTGGAAAACGGGCAGGTCATACCGGAGCATCCGCACAATACCCTGATCGGCATCCTGGTCGAGGCCGGCGTGGTCGGCTTATGCGCCTACCTGGCGATGATTGCGGTTCTTGCTCGGCAACTGTTTCATGTCTACCGGGCGCGGCACCGGCCCGGCGATCCCCTGGACTGGCCGGTTCGGGCCCTGCTCTACGTGTTCGTGCTCTACCACATCTTCGGGATCTTCGACTACAACTTCAACGATACCGAGAGCCTGTTGATGCACGGTCTCCATTGGGGCATCATCACGGAACTGTGGCGCCGACTTCCGCAAGCCGGCGCCGAGAGAACCGCCGATCAGGAAGAGACCAACTTGTCTTCCGAGGCGGATTCCGTCAAGCCGTACTTCAGGGCGAATTTATCGGGCACACAGAAGTAGGTCATGGAGATGCTGGGGTTGCCGTGCCGGCCCTTACTGTAGGGATAGATGGTGCGTGTACGGTTGGTGTATTCTTCCTGGACGAAGTACCCTGCCTTGCTCGCGCAACGCGCCCAACTCCAACGGCCGTGGCGGCTGTCCGCGGTTCTGGCGGGTCGCAGGCCCTGGCCGCTCATCTCATGCACATAGCGGAAGCCCGCGTGGTAGGTGTTCCAGGCCGTTTGCAGCAGGTCCTCATCACTCAAGCCGGTCTCTTCCGTGAAGATGAGGAAGATACCCGCTTTCTGGTAGCCCTTGAACACTTCTACCATCTGTTCATTGGTCTGGTTGCGGACCTCGTGGAAGCCGTTGCCTACCATCATCACCGCGCCGTCCGCCGAGACCTTCCTTTCGGACAGGAAAGAGGTGACCAGATCGGGATGACCGATATCGGCGTTGCGAATGAATTCCATGTTGGCGGGTAACTCGCCGCGTTCCTTCTCGGCGAGGGCGGCATCGATGGCCGCGTCTTCCAGGTCGGCGCCGAAGTAACGGATACCTTCCCGACCTGACCGCTCACAGCGCTGTCGGGTGGCTTCGCCTTTGCCCACCGCGTGTTCGATAAACACGTCATAGGTGAATCCGGTCACCTGGCAAAACCGATCCAAGGCATCGTTTGCGGTCGCAAAGGTTTTGGCGTTGGCGTCCTGGCTGGCCGCCACGTTCTCGCCGCGCGAGACCCAGGGCCCGTCGCGGTGCCCGTGCAGCAGTTGGTTCAGGCCGTTCAGATAGCCGTCGTAGGCCGCGATGATGCCGAAAGGTCCCGGACCCCGCTGAAAAACACGCTCGCCGAGGCGGTTGATCTTACCGTCCCTCAGCAATCCGGCTTGATCGAGCAGGTTGAGCATATTGCTCTGCAGGAAGGTCACGTGATCGGTAGGCGCGGCGCCCCGTTTCATTTTAGAGGATAGCAGGTTGGCGCGCAGGCCGAGGACCAGGGGCACCAGGCGATAACCCAGTTCGATCTGGTCCCAATCGGGAACCCAGGTTCCGGTGCGGCGTCCTTTTACTTTGTAGCTGAAGAAGCGGCCCAACAGTTCGGAATCACCCTTACGACCCTTGGAAGCGATCCAGTCGCGTACCATGTGGGTCATGCGGATACGGTAATCCCCGTCCAGAGGGGTTGCGGCTTCCAAAGTACCGCGCGCGGCGGCGTTTTCGCCCACGTGGAAGACGCCTTCGCCCAAACGCAGCAAGCCGCGCGAGTGGAGGAAGTGCAGGTCGATGGAAAGCTGGTGCGCATCCAACCCCTTTTCTGCGGCCAGGGCCTTCACGTCCAGACTGCCGTGTTCCAGCAGGATATCGATCAGGCCCAGTTCCCGGTGCACGCCCAGCACCTGGCGCAGTAACCAGAGGTCCGGCGGCGCGGTAATGTTGGCGGTGTAGACCATATTGTGGATGACTTTCCTGGTCCGCTTGATGGACAACTGTTCATCCTCGGTGAGGTCGACACTTTTCAGGTAGCTGTCGAAACGACCCAGCCAGCGTAAGATGCGGGTGCCGTCGGCAAACAGATGCGGGACATGATCCGCGAACAGCCGGAAACTTTCCTCGACGATGTAGGGAAACCCGGCGCTGGAGAGATTGGAGCCGCCTGTCGCCACGCGGATCAAAGGCCAGGAATAGGGATCCTTCAACGTACCGCAAGCATCTAATTCGCCGCGCAAGCGCTCCGCGTTCAGGTAGTGTGCCGTAATTGCCATATTGCCTCCTCAACTGTTGGGGGTGACCGTCCCTGTAAGTCGAAAGGGCCTACCATATATTATACGGCATCGTTGCGCAACGGCTATTCTCTTCCCAAGCATGTTTCAGGCATTGCAGACGATACCGCAATCGAAAAATGCGGTGGTCGATTCATTCCGGGCAAGCTTGCCTCTCGTCATCTCGCTTGCGGTAAGCGCGTGATGGATGCGGGATCGGGAGGGCCGGAAATTACAATATTTTACATCGCGGGTCCTTCCCGGAAACCTATGATGAGGAAACCGTAGTGTTTTGCTTGCGCCTTGGCGCTGCTGAATAACGACTACAAAATGCGATCGGAAGGGAAACCCTGTTCAACGCCGACACGGGTGCTGCTAAGATAGTGCCTGTTCGTTTTCCCTTCGTAGGGCTTAAACTAGGAGGATCTGGATCGTTATGAGCGCTCTCCGAATGTTGCTTCCCAGCCTTTGCGTCTGCCTGGCCGTCACCGCGACCGCCGGCGACTGGACCCACTGGCGCGGACCGGACCAAAACGGTTATTCCACCCAGAAGAACCTTCCCTCAAGCTGGTCGAAAGACGGCGAAAATTTATTGTGGCATGCTAATGTGGGCACCCGCGCCACCCCCATGATCATGGGCGACCGGGTTTTTATGATCGGTCGCGTCGGCTCGGGCGAAACCCTGCAAGAGCGGGTCATCTGCCTCAGCCTGAAAGACGGCAAGACCATCTGGGAACACCGCTTCAACGTGTTCCTCACCGACATCGTGGAGCACCGCCTGGGCTGGGCCCATATCGCGGGTGATGCCGCTACCGGCTATATCTACGCTCACGGCGTCCAAGGCCTGTTGTGGTGCTTCGACAAGGACGGCAAGGTGATTTGGAGCCGCTCGCTCACCGAATCCCTGGGCCGGATCTCCGGTTACGGCGGCCGCACCCACTCTCCCATCGTGGTCAACGACATGGTGATCATGGGCTCCAGCATCAGTTCCTGGGGCAAATTCGGCCGCGCCCTGCACCGCGTGGCCGCCATGGACAAAATGACCGGCGAGATTCGCTGGTGGTACACCGCTCCCGGCCGCATGCTGGACACCACCTACTCGGTGCCCGTGATTGCCGACCTGAACGGGCAACTGGCCATGATCGCCGGTTTTGCCGACGGCTCCGTGCGGGCGCTGCAAGTGAACACCGGCAAAATGATCTGGAGCTACCAATTATCCAAGCGCGGCATCAACACCTCCGTGCTCTATCACGACGGCAAGGTCTACGCCACGCACTCCGAGGAGAACCTTGACACCAACGTCATGGGCGCCATCGTCTGCCTGGACGCTACCAAAACGGGAGATCTCAGTAAAACCGGCGTCATCTGGCGTAGAGACGGTTTGGGTCTGGGCTCTGTCACGCCCACCATGGCCGACGGCATGCTGTTCGCTGCCTCCAACAAGGCCAATCTCTACTGTCTGGACCCGAACACGGGCGAGAAGAAGTGGGAGTTCAATTACGGCACCGCGGCCAAGGGCTCGCCCCTGATCGCGGACGGTAAGATCTACATCGGCGAGGTTGCCGGCAAGTACCACATTCTCAGCTATGACAAAAACGGCGCCAAACGCTTGAGCGAGGAAACCTTCCTTACGGAAAACGGGTCTCCTATCGAGATCTACTCCTCGCCCTCCGTCGGCGACGGCCGCGTTCTGCTGGCCACCAAGGACGATGTCTATTGCATCGGCAGCAACCCTACCGCAATCACCGAAGCAAAACCCAAAGTTTGGAAGACGCCCAAAGGCGGCAAGGCCGCACAACTCCAGGTTCTTCCCAACGAGACCTGGATCGACACGGGTGAATCCCAAAATTACCGCGCCGTGGCCTTCGACGCCAGGGGCAACCGCGTCGGTGAAGTCAAACCCAAGTGGAGCGTCACCGGTATCGACGGCAGTTTCTCAGGCAGCAAGCTGACCACCAAGGCCTCCAAAAACGCTCAGGCCGGCGAGGTCAAGGCAACTTTTGACGGCATGGAGGGCACCGCACGCCTGCGCGTTTTCCCGCCGCTGCCTTATGAAGAAGACTTCGAGGACATCCCCGAGGGCAAGTCGCCCCCAGCTTGGATCACCTCGCCCGTCAAGAGCAAGATAGTCGAAAAGGACGGCAACAAGGTGTTGATGAAACTGGCCGACCGCATGCACCCGGCTTTCGCCCGCATGCGCAACTACATGATGCCGCCCCTGAAGCCCGGTTACACCGTCCAGGCCGACATCTACGGCCAGTCCAAGAAGCGCCGCTTCTGGCCCGATATGGGTCTTATCAACAGCCGCTACATGCTGCGCGTGATGGGCACCACCAAGAAACCGGTGGTGCGCCTGGTCTCCTGGGACCCCATGCCGCGCATCCAGAAAGATGTGCCTTTCGATTGGAAAACCGATGCCTGGTACACGGCCAAGCTGTCCTATGATTTCGTGGACGGTAAAGGTATGGTACGCGCCAAGGTATGGCCCCGAGGCGAAGCCGAGCCCAAGGACTGGACCATCGAGATGGTGGACCCCAGCCCCAATACGGGCGGCAGCCCCGGCCTTTACGGTTATTCCGTGGCCATTTCCGAAAAATCACCGGGAACCCCGGTTTACTACGACAATGTCAAAATCACGAGGAACAAATGAGGAGCGCCATGATGAAGCCCGCCGTTGCATGCGTCCTGCTGCTAGGCAGCCTCGGTGTGTTTGCCGGTGACTGGCCCACCTGGGGCGGCACTACCGAACGCAACATGATCAACACCAAAGAGAAGAACATGCCCACGGACTTCGATATCAAGTCCGGTAAAAATATCAAATGGGTCGTCGACCTGGGTTCGCAGAGCTACGGCAACCCGGTGGTCTACAAGGGCAAGATTTTTGTCGGCACCAACAACGAGGGTCTGCGCGACCCGGCCGTCAAGGGCGACAAAGGCAATATCATGGCCTTCAACGAAGCCGACGGTAAGTTCCTCTGGCAGGCGATCCACGACAAGCTGTCCGCCGGCCGCGTCAACGACTGGCCCTTGCAAGGTATCTGCTCCGCACCGCACGTCGAAGGCGACCGTCTTTATTACGTGAACAACCGTTGCGAGTTGGTAGCGGCCGATACGGAAGGTTTCTACGACGGCGAGAACGACGGCTACAAGGACGAGAAGTACAACGGCAAGCAGCATGCCGACATCGTCTGGAAGTACGACATGATGGAAGAACTGGGTGTGTTTCCCCACAACCTGGCCACGTCCTCCCCGATCGTCGTGGGCGACCTGATCTTCATCCTGACGGGTAACGGCGTGGACGAAGGGCACCTGAACCTGCCCTCGCCCCGCGCGCCTGACTTTATTGCCGTTCACAAGAAAACCGGCGAACTGGTTTGGGAATTCGCCGATACCGAAACCATCCTGCACGGCCAGTGGTCGTCGCCGGCCTATGCCGTAATCAACGGTAAGCCCCAGGTGGTGTTCCCGGGCGGCGACGGCTGGGTCTACTCGCTGGAGCCCAAGACCGGCAAACTGATCTGGAAATTCGACTGCAACCCGAAAGATTCCGTATGGGAACTGGGCGGGTTCGGTACGCGCAACAACCTCATCGCCACCCCGGTTATCTGGGACAACAAGGTCTACATCGGCGTCGGCCAGGACCCTGAACACGGCACGGGTATCGGTCACTTCTATGCGATCGACGCCACCGGCAAGGGCGATGTCACCAATACGCACAAGGTCTGGCATCGCGGCGGCAAGGATTTCGGCCGCACCATGTCTACCGCCTCCATCAAGGACGGCCTGGTTTACGTGTCCGACCTGGAAGGCTTCCTGAACTGCATGGACGCCAAGACCGGCAAGCTGTATTGGAAGTACGACCTGTTCGCGGCCGTCTGGTCGTCCACCATGATCGTTGACGGCAAGGTCTACATCGGCGACGAAGACGGCGACCTGGCCATCCTGAAGCACGGCAAGGAAAAGAAGTTGCTGAAGGAAATCAACATGGGCAGCACCATCTACACCACGCCCACGCCTGCCAACGGCGTCTTGTACGTGGCTACCCGCAACAAGCTGTACGCGCTTCATAATAAGTAGCGCACAAACCGATCACTGAAGAAGGGGGAGTCACGACCGGCTCCCCTTTTTTATACTCCGGGGCAAACCCCGGGCGCACGTGTGCCGCCCGGAGGGAAAGGACCGTCATGAAGCGTCTGTGCTTATTCATCATCTCCCTGGCTGCATGTCCTCAGCTGTTCGCTCACACCTTCAGCTTTACCGACACCACCCTGAAAATCGACGGTAATCGATTTCAGGTCACCATGATCTGCGACCTGGACGCCCTGGCCTTGGGCCTGCCCCCGCAAGAAGCCAATTCCGCCGAATTGGCCGAGCATCTGAAGGGCTTGGAGCAAGCGGCCCTGACCGAAAAACGCGACGGCCTGATCAACTGGCTCACCCGGCGCATCCGCGTGCGCTTCGACGATCAGCCGCAACCCTTCACGGTAACCCTGCCCGATGAGGGCAAGCCGACCGAGGCGGACGCGGAGCCCACCTATTTCGGCATCAGGGTCATTCTGGACGGCCAGGTGCCGGAGGGCGCCGCCGCCGTTTCCTTCTTCGCCAGCCGCACCTTCCCCGCTCTGCGCCTCACCCTGGAAGGACCGCACGGGCCGGTGGGCGACCCCATGGCGCTGCCGGGCGGACAACGCAGCGCGGCTGTTCCGCTGGAGGACCTGAAACCGCCGGGCGGATTGGCGGTAGCCCGCCAATACCTGCTCCTGGGTTTCTACCACATCCTCCCGCTGGGGCTGGACCATATCCTCTTCGTCCTGGGTTTGTTCCTCTTCTGCCGGACCATCGGCCCGCTGCTGTGGCAGGTCACCGCCTTCACGGCAGCCCACACGCTTACCCTGGCTCTGGCCGCATCCGGGGTCGTCAGCCTGCCCTCGCGACCGGTGGAGGTGCTGATCGCGGCATCCATCGTCTACGTGGCGGCCGAGAACTTTTGGGGCGAAAAACTGAGAGCCCATCGCATTGTGGTGGTTTTTGGTTTCGGGCTGCTGCACGGTCTGGGTTTCGCGGGCGTGCTGGGCGAATTGGGCCTGCCGAGCCATGCATTCACCACGGCCCTCCTGGCTTTCAACATCGGCGTTGAGCTGGGACAACTGGCCGTTATTCTCATCGCCTTCCTGCTCGTGGGTTGGTGGCGAAACAAACCGTTCTACCGCAATCGCATCGTCCGTCCGATCTCACTGCTCATCGGCTTGACGGGCCTCTTCTGGGTGGTCGAGCGATTACTGTAACTTGAATCCCTTCTTTTCCGTAATTCTAACTTTAATGGGTGATGCCGATTGATCAAGGGGGAAACGTGTTTTTGAAGCTTTTACTACCATGTGTCACCGCACTGACGTTTGCCGGTGACTGGTCCACCTTTCGCGGTCCCGATTCGTCCGGCCTGGTCAAAGAGGATCTTCCGTACTCCTGGGATGTCGCCTCGGGTAAAAATATCCGTTGGAAGGTCACCGTACCCGGGCTCAGCCATTCCAGCCCCATCGTGGTGGGCGATCGTATCTACCTGACCACCGCGGTCAACACCAATCCCGAGGACTTCGACCCGGCCCACGGCGGTATCGGGCTCAGCAAACCCGAGGGCGATTACACCTGGAAACTGCTCTGCCTGGACCGCAAATCCGGCAAAACCATCTGGGAACAGACCGCGCACCGGGGCAAACCCGCCACGGCGCGACATATCAAGTCCAGCCAAAACAACGTCACCCCGGCGTCAGACGGTAAATACGTCCTGGCCATCTTCGATTCCGAGGGCCTGTTCTGCTTCGACGCCGACGGAAAGCAGCTATGGAAGGTAGACCTGGGCAAACTGACCGCCGGGTTCCACCAGGACAAAACCCAGGCCTGGGGTCACGCCAGTTCTCCGGTCATTTACAAGAACCTGGCCATTGTCCAGGTGGACCGGCACGAGAATTCCTATATCGCCGCCTACAACCTGAAAGACGGCAGCCGCGCCTGGAAGGTGGACCGCGACGAATTGCCGTCCTGGAGCACCCCCGCCCTTTACCGGGGCAAGCGTACCGAACTGGTGACCAACGGCGTGAATTACATTCGCGCTTACAACCCCGCAAACGGTAAGGAGTTGTGGCGCTTCAAGAACTACGCGTTGGTAAAGACGCCCACGCCCGTGGTATTCGGCGAGCATGTACTGGTTTCCGGCGGATACCCCCAGGGTCAGCCCATCAAGGCCCTGCCCCTGGGTCGCGACGGTGAGCTTTCCGACAGCGACGTGATCTGGTCGACCGAACAGGGCGGACCCTACACGGTGACGCCCGTGGCGGTGGACGGTCGCGTTTATTCCTGCACCGATCACGGTATCTTGAGCGCCTATGACCAGAAAACCGGTAAACGCCTGTTCCGCGAGCGACTGGGCGGCGGTTTCAGCGGTTCCCTGGTCGCGGTGCCCGGGAAGGTCTTCGCAAGCAGCCAGGAAGGCGATGTCTATGTGATTGAACCGGGCGATCAATATAAACTACTGGCCAAGATGGAGATGGGCGAGACAATCATGTCCACGCCCGCCATTGCCCACGGAACCTTGTTTTTGAGAACGCGCGGGCACCTCTACGCGATCGGTAAATAAGAGCAAGCGGTGCGGTTAGCGACAACCGCACCGTTCCTTCCTTCTGAGGGCGGGTGAACCAAACTGTTCCCGACGGCCCGAGGCAGCAGGTTCGGTTCATACCCCGAAGAGGTTTTGTATTGCCGGCCGTTCAGGTCGCTCGAAGGCGTGATCTTTAATTGTGCGTTAACCTGTAATTCCGAGGGGCGAAAGGATGTTCCCCGTTGATACTCGAAGCATGGCTATGTTGAACCTGAGGGCCCCTCAACCAGTAATCTCAAGGTTAGCTCCGGCGATAAGCAAAGAAAAGGGTGAAGATCAGGGAATCGTAGACCCCAAGCGTTCATCGTGTGATTGCTGAACGTGGACGATCAAGTACCCCGGAAAACCCACCGGGTTTGCCGACGATTTTCCGGAGCTACTACCCTATTATTTACAGGTAGTTAACCTGTTTAATCAAGGGATGCCCGATCTTCACTGGGGATATTGTATTCTATGAACGGCTGGTAATGCAAAACCCCTCCGGGGTAAATCATATTCGCATTAAAGGCCCGTCCCGGACCCCCGCTACAACCGACGCATCTTGAAAAGCCGCAAGGCTTTTCCTCTTCCCTTGAAACTTGCAACTTGATTGCCTGCTAATAGTTGGTTGGAACCTCGCCGATGTCCAGGGTTTCTCCCGGTTCCAGGACCAGATATTTCCGCAGGATGACTTCGTCCCCGCCGACGGAACGAATCAACCTGTAATCGCCCGCGTCCAGGTCTACGACCTCGAAATTGCCTTTTGCATTAAATTTTGTCCGCCTACCGGTTTCCTTGTTTTCCAAGACGGCATACAGCCATTTATTTTCAGGAACTGTTCGGCCGCGCACTTTGGCGCGGGGGGTGAAGGCATAGACGTCACCCGATTGGGAACGGGTCAGGTCCAGGCGGATACGGTCCGAGGTGTAACCCCAATGCGTTTGGTTCCGGCCTTCCTTGCGCTGAACCAGCAGGTCATAGGTTCCCGGAAAGAATTTTTCGAAACGGAAGAAACCATTGGTATCGACATCGGTATACTCTTCCTGGAAAAGATGACTCATCCCAAAGGGAACCAAAAAAACCCTATGATCGGTCATGTCCTCATCGCCCAGGGTTACCTGCCCCTCAAAGGTGATCGGGCTGTCTTGTAAATCAAGCGAAAGGTCCTGACCCTCGGCCAGGGAAATCAGGCGGAACAGGGACCCGGTTTCCCATGAACTTGCTCTCAAACCATAATTGCCCGGCGGTAATCCGGGGAGTAGATAGGTGGTGTCCCCTTTTTGCAAATACAGTGTGATTTCGGCTTCGGGGGTTTCCTCATGAACCAGGTCCAGGCGAACCCCCTCCGGGAATGTTCCAGGATCTATTTTTCCGTGTACTCGCGCCTCCTGGAAAAGGGTCAGGTCGACCGGCCGATCACCGGCGGGTGGGAGCTGCCAATCCATCGCCAGATGAAAACCCCGGCCGGCCGGTCCCGTGAACAGGACAAAATGACTGTCCGGCAAAGGATCAGCCACCTTTATCAATCCTTCGGCATCGCTGTAAACTTTATAGGCGAGGCAGTTATCCCAATACTTCATTTTGGATTCGGCGGGACGATATACCTCCCACTTAAAACGAATGGGTTTCACGTCGAAATGAACGGCATCAACCGGTATGCCTGGAAGCGGCCTTTGCGACGAATCAACGAGTCGGAAAGCGCGTTTTTCCAATTGGGGTTCCAATTCGAATTTGAGGGTGCGATTCCAATTAAACCAGAAGAAAGTGATGCTCTTTTCCTGGGGTTGGTAATTGGGAGCGGACACTGTGACCTTGTAGGTAGCCGAGTTGGGCATCCCCGGCACAATCGTACGGCCTGTTGTATTGACCACATCGATGCCGCCTCCAAGGTAGGACTGGTATTGGTAGGGAATCCTGTTCTCACGGTTTTCCCAATCGCGACGAAGCTTATACCGAAATCTTTCAAGCGGCTCACCGGTTCTTTTGTCGCGAACCTTCAGCGTCAGCTTGGCCGCATCCCGCAGGACAACCATCAAGGGATCGCCGTCCTGATCGGCGGCATTCACTTTTAGTCTTCTTTCCTTGTACCATTCGTTCTCAAATAAAAGGCGAACTTTCTTCTTGGGGACATGTCCAAGATAAAAGACCCCCTCGTGATTGGTTTCGGCAACCATTGTCCAGGAAGAGTCATCCTCGATTTTGACGACTACCCCGCTGATCGGGTTTCCTTCGTCATCGAGGACAACGCCTCCGATTTCGGCTGCCGGTTCCAGCTTCACGATTTGGACCTCGGCTTGATTCGGCCGGGTAACCTCGGCCACATACTCTTTCTCCAAATAGCCGGGCGCCGCAATCTCGATCGTTTCCTTTGTACCGACTTGCAGGTTACCCATATTGAAACGGCCCGGGCCTTCCCGTGTAACCGTTGCCCGGTGAACCCATACCTCGCCGTCAACCGATCGGCCGGACGGATCTTGGAGGTGGAGCAAGACCACGCCGTCTTCCACGGGCCTGAGGGTAAGGCGTGTATCCAGGCGAGCTTCCGGTTCTCCGGGTGACAGCATGATAGGAGGGATTCTTTCTGAAATGTAACCCTCTTTAGATACCCACATTTCCAGGTGTTCGTCCAGGGGTAAATGATCCAAGCTGTAGTTACCCTCGCTATCGGTCAGGGTATAGAGATAATCGTTACATTTCACCCTCACTTCTTGAAGGGGTGCGCCGTTTCTATCGGTGACCTGCCCGTACAAACGGCCGGCCGGGTGAAGGACAACGTTGAATACACCCGGGTTGTCGTCAAACATGCTCAAATCCGAACTATAGTACGTGTAACTCCTAGCGAAAACGGATAACTCCCAAAGATTACGTGTTAGGGGGAATGAAGCGCGGCCATGTTCGTCCGTTTGGAACCAAAGCCGGAAATCGCGGACGGCATCGTGAGCCGCCCGAATTCGGGCGTCGGCAATAGCCTCGCCGTGGATATCGTTGACGATAACCGTCAAAGTTTGGGCCCGGTGGAGGTACAGGGTCACGGGGCCGATCCCCGATGTGTCCGCGTCAATACGAATGAAAGTCTGTCTCTGGAAAGTAGGGTCCAAACGGGAGGGAAAGGAAACCGCATCGTGAGTGACGGCCGCCAGGTAGTATTCACCGGGGCGTAGATCGGTGAAGCGAAAGCTTCCGTCCTCCGCGGTGAATTCCTCGTGTTTGGACGAGCCGCTTATCATGACACGGGCATCTGCAACCGGCTCACCGTTACCTGCGGCAAGGACACGCCCGTGCAGTAAGGCGCCCTCATCCGGTGCTTTTCGGGAGACGGGGGCAGCTTCGGTTGTTCGGCGTTCGACAACCGTGTCCAGCTTATTTTCCATGGGGCCCGGAGGAGCGATTTTGGGTTCGGAACGATGTATCACCCACCAGCCGAGGGAGCAACTGAACAGGAGAAATAGACCTGAATACAGCCCTGGTTTTCTTCTCATCCGGTCTCCCAAGATGCTGTCATCTATTTAAGAAGCGAGAATGAGCCGGAAAGGAGATCATGAAAATGGTTCAGAATAATTCTGTCTCGGGCCGCTTGTTGTTTTTCTTTGTTCCAATCGGTATAGAAACGCGTAACAAGTGGTTACAAAGAGCGGCACATACCCGGCGGCCTTTTTTTCACATTGCAAGAAAGGTTTACCCCAAAGGGGTTGTGTACATTGTTGGGGTTGAAAAAACACCCCCGGCTCACCTCATTCCAACCACGTACAGAACCCGGGAAAGTGATAGGAGGAAAGAACAATGACACGGCAAGCGACTTATGATGTTCGTCGAGCAGACACCGCATGTCATGGGTTGGTATCTGTCCTTCAAGCCGTGCCGAATGTAGAAAATGCCTTTGCATATGTACTTGCGGACAAGGTGGCGGTCATCCGCGCACTGAAACGTCATGGGTTTACGCTTACGGCATATTTGCCGCTATGGCATTACACAGCCCGCGGCCGTTGTGACTGCGTGCAAATGACGCGGTATCGAACCGACATCATCCCGACGGACCCGAGGTATGAATCTAAGGCCCGACGAATCATCGAAGCCCTGAATCAGGGTCTCTGAAAAAGTGCTATGACCTGCCGGCAGGATGGGATCAGGCCATGATACGAACATGATTTACCCCGAAGGGGCCGTGGGATGGTGGTGGTCATGCTCGCTTTCGTGATGGTGTTGGTGACCATGATCGTGGCCGTGTTCGTGAGATCCGTGATCGTGATCATGGTGGTGATGGTGGCCATGATCATGCCCGTGTTGGTGCGGTCCGTGATCGTGGTCATGACTGCTTTGACCCAACTCGCTGAAAAAGGCCCGAGCGCCCCTGCGAAACAACGAATAGGCGAAAATAAGACTCAGCAAGGCCAAGGCGACCATTTGGAGCGGCGTACCGTGTACGTGTTCGCCGTCAATTAACTTGGGCTGGAATTGCGGGAAAATCGCGTCCGTGGCATAACCCAGCAACACGGTAATCACCAGGGTTGTGAAGCCGAACAGGGCGGCGATCTTGCGGTTGTGCAATTTGGAAAGCACGCCGAAAGTGGTGATGTTGGTGGCCGGTCCCGTAATCAAAAACGCCAGCGCCGCGCCGGGCGAGACGCCGTTCATCAAAAAGACCGCGATCAGGGGCGTGGCGCCGGAGGCGCACACATACAAGGGCATGCCCAACAGGGCGAACAACGGCACTTCCCAACCGCCGGGAATATTGCTGAGAAAGCCCGAGCCGAGAATCGGCTGGAAGCCGGAAGCCACCACCAGACCTACCAGAATCCAAGGCCCCGTGTGATCTACCAGTTCGCCCAGACCATGGACCATGCCGTACCTGAGCTTTTCCATGAAACTGGCGGGTTGGGCCTCATGGAGATGACCTTCAACCTTTTCCGCTTTTGTTCGGGAGGTGAGGCTGCCCACAATAATACCTACCAGCAGGGCGACAAGGCCGGCGGCCGCAATGCGCAACCCGGTCATGGTCTCGCCCAATAGCGGCAGGGAAATCAGCACGGCATCGATACCCAATTCCGGGGTGGCGATCATAAACGCCATGGCGGCGGTGGGCGGCGCCCCCTTTTTGGTCAGGGTGTGGTAGAGGGGCACCACGCCGCATGAACACACCGGCAACGGCAGGCCCACCAGCACCCCGCGGGCGGATTGTTTCCAGGAGCGGTCGGCGCTCATCCAATCTACATAAGACTGGGGCATAAAGGCCGTGGCCAGGCCGGCGAGAACGTAGGCCAGCAACAGGGCCGGCGCACTCTCCAAGGTGAGGTCCAAGAAGGTGTGGCCCATTTCCCGGAACCAGGTTATTTCGCCCAAATGATTGTGATGCAAACCGATGAAGATCACCACACCGGCGCCGACCAGATTGCCCAGACCTTCAGACCAGTTGCTTTCATGGGAATGGGAACAGTTGCTGCCGGGAGCGTGGGGCCGGTGGAAAATAATGTGAATCAGCGAGCCGGCCACAAAGGCTTGAAAATAGGCCATGCCCGAGGAGCTAAGCGGTCCCAACACCGTCTCCGCCAAGTCGAAACCCAGAATGGTCCCCACCGCCACGATCACCAACACCCCCATGGCCGCCGGGCTGCCGAACCTGGGTTGCGCATACCACCAGATCGTCAGGCCGATGGGAATGCGATGCAGCAGCACCCCCAAAGAGAGCATTTCCTCGGCGGGATCGCCGTGTTCCCCATGAGCCAGCGCGGCCCCGTCTGTAATGGCATGAATGAACAACCCGATGAGACCCAGTACCAAAGCTACCGTGTGGACCTTGCCGACGGAGTGAAAAACCCGCTCTGAAAGAAAGGGCAGTCCCAGGCCCAGAAAGAGAAAAATCAGGGATTTCAGACCGCCGTGGTGGAGCAATTCGGGCAGGATGCCGGTGAGGATCAGCCCACCGATGGCGACAAAGATAAAGCCGTCCGTGAAATGGAGCCACTCGGCCCGTCTCCGGCATAAACTGTACAAAAAGGGAGCCGCAAACAAGGGCAGAAGGCTGATGATCAGGGGGGAAAACCAATCTAACATGGCACACCTTTACCATTAGTTTTCATTCAGTCAGCAAGTTTCCGGCAGAAAATCGATGTATGATTAATGAGGGGTTCCGGCGCCGGCCACGGATAACTCCCAACCACTGCCAACTCTATCCTAGCAGCGATTCATGAGGCAAACACTAATTTCCCACCGACGACCCGGTGGGAAAGGCAGGCGTACCATTGATCGGCCCGCGCTATGCCCGTCCGGTCAAAGCAGGCGTGGACCGGGATCGAACTGGAAGCCGGCGGTCTCGCCGTTGTGCCTCAGTGTTCCTCGCCCGCGTGGGCCAGGGCGTTTCTGATCATATCGAGCACATGTTCGTCGGCCAGGCCGTAGATGATGTGCTTGCCGTTTCTTTTGCGCGAAACCAGGTTCTCAGCGCGCAAGGTGCGCAGCCGTTGAGACACCGTGGAGAGCTGGTCCTGATCTGAAAGCTCCGACACACAGGCCTCGCCCTCGGAGAGAATGGTCAGCAGGCGCAACCGCGAGGGGTCCCCCAAAGCTCGAAAAATGCGCGCGGCTTTTTCGAGTGTGTCGTCGCCGATGCCTTTTAAAGAGCGAACTTGGGCATGCTCGTGATTGTCGCATTCGGGTTTGTCGCTTTGCATGTTGTCGAAACACCTCACTTGATCACTTCATTAAATGATACAACATTCCAGGTCTCCAGACAAATCGAAGAGCGACCGGCGGGGCCGATGAAGCCGGCGGGAAACAAATCACCACCGGATGGACACCGAATTTGCAGAAAAAAAGTACTCAAATGGTTTGACACAGTGGCAGAGTTGTTCGATAATACACTTGAACACTTGTTGAAGTGTTGACTTAACTTTTCCATCTGCCTGGAGGCAACCATGTCTGAATGCAAGAAGCACGACAATCACGCGCACCAGCATGGCCCCGATTGCGGCCACACCGCCGTTAAGCACGGTGATCACGTCGATTATCTGCATGACGGTCACCTGCACAATCTTCACGGCGATCACGTGGACGAGCATGTCCTGGACGTAGACGCCGGCAATCCCGCGGATTGCACCGACGGTCATGACTGCGCGGCCCATGCCGCGGACCACGTACACGGCCCCGGTTGCGGTCATGAAGCCGTTCCCCACGGCGACCACACGGACTACCTGGTGGACGGCCACCTGCACCACCAGCACGGCAACCACTGCGACAACCACGGTCCCGTGGCGCTTGCCTGAACTGATTTAAAGAGCCCGCCGCACCCATGCGGCGGGCGATTGGTTACCTCCCTTCGGGGTAAACCAACCGCCGTTTGCCGGCGGGGCGCCTGCCGGGTTAAGATGAGGTTCACTACCTGATCCGGGAGGTCGATCTTGGCCGATAAAATTGCCAACTTCAAAGATTTTTATCCCTACTACCTGTCCGAACACGAGGACCGTACCTGTCGCCGCCTGCATTTCATCGGCTCCTGGCTGGTCTTGGGCTGCTTGGCCGCCGCGATCTTCGTCGACTGGCGCTTCATCCTGGCGGCACCCTTCTGTGGTTACGGCTTTGCCTGGGTCGGACATTTTGCTTTCGAGAAGAACAAACCCGCCACTTTCCAATACCCCCTCTACAGCCTGATGGGCGATTGGGTGATGTTCAAAGACATCCTCACGGGACGACTTACCGCTTGATGTGATAGAATGGGTGCATCGACACGACAACGCGGCCTCTGGGATAGGAGGAGAACGTGGACCACGGCACCCCACAAGCAAAAGCGGATGAGCATATTCGGCGGCTGACCGCCTGCATTCCCCTCGATGAGGGCGCTTCCGAAATCGACGATGCCTTGAAAATACTCAAGGCCCTGTCCAAAAACGGTTTCACCGAAACCCTCTCCCTGATTCTCGACGGCTTGATGCGTGAAGAAGCCTTCGACCTCCTGCCCCTGGTTCTTCAGGAAGAGTTGCGCGAAAACCCCATTCGCCAAACCGAGTCAGGCTCCGGCGGCCTCATCCACTCGGTTACCGCCGTGCGCTTGAAAGCTTCACCCGAAGCCGTTGCGCGCGAGGTTTTCGACCGTAAATGGTCCTGGTGGAAAAACGGCGAGGTCTTGGATCGCCGCAAAAAGAACGGCAAGGTCAGCTTTGTACTGAAGCCCGTCTGGTCTCTGCCCTGGTACGTCAGCCTGCCCGCTCGCCTGGGTATTACCCTTTCGCCCGCCGAGTCCGAGGAAATCGCCACCCGCGACCGGGCCTATAAACGCCCCATGACCGCGTTCCCGACCGAATTCGGCGAACATTTCAAGGGTCCCGGCGCCTATGAGATCATCCACGTGGCCGGCGGCAGCGTCTTGCGTTCCGTTTGGCGCGGCGTGAAGCGCGTGGGCGGCGTCGTGAAGTATCTGCCCATGGGCACGGTCCTCGACGTTCATCTGGGCGGCGAGGACGGCACCCTGGGTTGGCCCCTGCCGCCCGAAACCGGGTTCAAGGGCCTGATCGAATTATTGGAAAAACCCAAGAAAGCCAAACCCAAGCGCCGCAAGCGCAAGCGCTCATTCGGCAACCCCTTCCTGGCTCCATTCATCACCCTTCCCAACCTGGCCATGTCGGCCGCCGGCGTAAGCGTGGGCTTGGGCGCCAAGGCGGTCGAGATTGCCGCCCGAACCGCGGTTCAGGCAGGTATGCCCATGGCCCCCCGAGGTCTGGAAGATATGGCCGGCCGCATCGCCGAGCGGACGTTGACCGACGCCCGTGAAATGGGCGGCATGGCCGAGGACGGCATCAAAGCGGCCCTGGGCGTTTCCACCGAAAAAACCATGGAAACCATGCTTGCCGAGACCTGGCTGGACAACACCACGCTCACGGCGTCCATCCCGCTGACCATGACCTGGGACGGCGTGCAAGCCGCCATGGATCAATCCAGGCTTAAGGACATGGCGGAAACCGCGGGGATACAGGTCTCTTCCGTCCTGGACCGCTTCAGCGACAAAGGCGTGATCACCGGCTCCATGGACCGCAAGACCAACGCCGATGTGCGCTTCGGCTTCTACTACATGACCACCAAGGGCCCGTTGGGCGCCATCGCCCGTGACGTGCGCGGCATGGTGGGCGGCGCAGCGGCCTTGGGCATGGGCGATTACGCCTGGCTGGAAGAGGGCATGGACGGCTTCAACGAATCGGTCTTTTATGTCTACGACAAAAAGCAACACGGCCAGGCTCAACCCAAATCGGATTTCCCCATCGGTCGCTTCCTGGCTTCGGACAGCGTGCGCATCTGGGACAACTGGCCCGAAACCTTCTTCAAAGCCCTGGGCGGCGGCAAAGCCGACGAGATCATGCGCGATATGACCAAGGACAACCGTCGCCTCGGCATCCTGGCCGGAACCTATTTCCCCTTCACCGCCCGCGTTTTGTGGGATGTGGTGGTATTCGTCCAAAAGGCCATGCGCGACGCGCCCGACGCCCAGAACTACGCCCTTTGCGAACTGGCCGTCATGGAAAGCGATCTGAGCAACGCCGAAAAAGACGCCGCCCTGGAAGAACTGCGGCCGACCGCCCCCAACAGCGTCATCGAATTCGAATACTATGTGCCCCTGCTGGTCCCCTTCGACGGCAAGCCCGAGGATCAATGCGAACGCCGTAATGCGGCGGGCGAACCTATCGACGATCCCAGCAAAGCCGTCTCCGTTTTCAATCAAGAGGCCATTTGGATCGCCCAATCCATATGCAGCGAGGTTTTCAGCCTGCGCTCCTTCATGTGGCTGTACGGCGACGAGAAAACGGCTCGCGAGAAGAATTACCAGGAGACCTGCCGCAAATTCGGACCCCGGGTCGCCAAGCGCCTGGAGGTCGAACCCCGCTACCCCTTGAGCGACGACGAGATTGAAAAACTGGTGCGCGGGGGTCCACGAAGCCAGGAGGATATCCACGATATCTGGAACAAGCTGTTGAAAGATCGCGGTTTGAAAACCCTGGCCGACAGATTGAGAGCGCCCGAAGCCGCGGCCTGATCAGCCCGCTCGCCGAAAAAAAATAAAAAACTGGTAATGGTTTCCATCGAACGTCGCAATTACAGGTGAGACGCACGGTGCAAGCCTACCAAGAGGCCTATTGCCGGCTCCATCCATCATCATGTTTATTCGCGCCTGGCGTGACGAAGAGTACCGCCTCAGCTTGAGCGATGACCAACGCTCCCAACTCCCCGGCAATCCCGCCGGCCTGGTTGCTATCGAGGACGACGGTCTCCATATCACCGGCGGCCGATTCACCTGTTGTCATACCGATGAATGCACCCTGGAAACCGGCCTTTGCGAAAGCATTTGCCAGGTCTTCAGCTGCTGACCCAACCCCATTTCACCACTCACCCGAAATCGAGGGCGGAAGGTCTGACCGACCGCCCTCATTCGGCTACCGGCGGGATTGTAATTTTAAAAAAGGAACACCATGATCACCACGGCTGACATACCCTACCGGTACGCGCTCACCCTTGAAGAATTGACCGTTGCCCTGACTCCCCGGACCCGAATACCCGGTGAAAAAGGACGGGAACGCCTGGAGCGTTGGCGCGAAAGCGGACCGGGTTTCACCGGCGACGGCTTTCATCGACGCCTGCAAACGGCGGGTTTGGAAGCGGACGATCTGGCCTGGCTGTTGGAAGCGCACAACCGCGACCATTTGATCGCGGCCGGCGAACCACCCGCCTGGCTCCACGAATTGACCGAGGCCATGGCCGCTCCCGGCGCCTTTGACCCGCTGCCCCTACCGGAAGCCCTGAAGAACAAGAAGGGTATCGGCTTCGTGCAACCCGCCGCGCCCTTGATCCACCGCGCGCTGCAACACATTCTTGCTCGCGTCCGAGAACTGCTCGCGGACAACCCGAGGCTGCCCTTCGACCCGGAAAAACTGCCCTTGCAACTCTGCGAACACTTATTGCCGGGTCTCGCCAACATCACCGAGCGCACCCTGGTCTTGGAGATGCACATCGCCCGCATGGAGGGCAGCCTGGACGCGGAGACCCCCCGGGAACGCTTCGCGCAGTACATGGCCTCCCTGTCCCGAACCGAAACCGTGCATGCCTTATTTGCCATGTATCCCGCTCTTGCTCGTCAATTGACCGAGCGGATCGGTAACTGGCAACGCTTTTGTCTGGAAACCTTGGAATGCCTGGCCGAGGATTGGGAACAGATCGACGGCCGCTTCTTCCAAAACCCGGGCAAGCTGACCGCCTTCGATTTCTCCGCCGGCGATACCCACCGCCAGGGCCGTTCGGTAGTGCTGCTGCGATTTAGCTCGGGCACCCGGCTGGTCTACAAACCCCGCAATATGGCGGTGGATGTCCACTTTCAGCAACTGCTGGCATGGCTCGATGAGCGCGGTGATTTTCCGGCGCTACGCACCATGGATATTCTCAGTCGGCCGCAACACGGCTGGGTGGAATATTGGCCGGTATCGGCACCCTGCGTCGGCAGTTGGACCGCAACCGGGACCATATCGACCAGATCGGCGCCTTCAACGGATTGGGCGGACCCGTTTACGCCTTGACCCACGCCGCCGGCCTGTTGAACGAACCCGGTTTGCTCGAGGACGCGGTACGCTACGCCGACCTGCTTGCCGAAAAAATAGACACGGACGACACCTACGACCTGCTGGGCGGCAGCGCGGGCGCAATCATGGCCCTGCAGGCGCTGCACGCGGTCAAACCGGAAGCGGGCGCCTTGGAAATCGCCCGTCGTTGCGGCGATCATCTGCTGTCGGGCATCACCCGCACCGAATACGGCATCGGCTGGACCAAGCTCGGCATTACAAGCAGGCCTTTGACCGGTTTATCTCACGGCAATTCAGGATTCGCCCTGGCCTTGATGAACCTGGCTCAAGCAACCGGCGACGAGCGTTACCGGAAAACCGCCGAGGAGGCGCTTGCCTACGAACGGGTCTTCTATTCGCCCGAGGCCCGAAACTGGCCCGACCTGCGCGACTTCTACACCAAAGATCAGGCCGTGGACCCCAACACCCGCGTTTACATGCTGGCCTGGTGTCACGGAGCCGTGGGCGTGGGCATGTCGCGCGTGCGCCTGTCGGACCTGATGGACGATCCTCACCTGAAGGAAGAATTAGAAATAGCCCTGGCAACCACCCTGGAGCACGGCTTCGGCAGAAACCACGCCTTGTGTCACGGCGACCTGGGCAACCTGGAACTGATCAACCTGGCCGCACACCGCCTGGCTTCTGCATCCCTGAAAGCACAAATGGGCGAGATCAGCGGCAGCCTGTTGGATTCCATCCGACGCGAAGGCCCGCTGTGCGGCGTACCTCTGGCCGTGGAAACACCCGGCCTGGCCGGCATGTGTCACATGCTCTTGCGCCTGGCCGAACCGACCCTACCCTCGATCCTGGTACTTGACCCGCCCGGATTACCAAACGATTAACCGGTTCCGGTGACAGCGGTTGCCGGAATCGGTCAGACCCCAATCAGAACTGGAGAAAGGAGACCGGCATGTCCAAAGTAGATATCATTCGCGCCTGGAGAGATGAAGAGTACCGTAACAGCTTGAGCGCCGACCAGCGTAACGAACTGCCAGGCAACCCCGCCGGCATCGTTGCTTTGGAAAACGACGGCCTCAATATTGTCGGCGGCCTGCCCTCTGAATACCGGACCCTGTACACCGCTCGGTGCGACAGCGTTTGCGTGGTATTCAGCTGCTAATTCATCCGGACTCTGATGAGGAAAGCGGGCAGTCTCGGCTGCCCGCTTTTTTATTTTCTACTGGCACTCACACCACATGACAATGGTGCCGCCTTGGATATCGGCGACCATGTTGCACTTCTGGGTATCGTCCTGGCAGCTGTTGATGCAGACCGGCTTCTGCCGACCCGTCCCCGGCTCCAAGAGCAAGGCAATCTGGCAATCGGAATTGCCGTCGGGACATTTGCAATAGAGCAGCCAACCCTCGGGGGTTCTTTTGTTGGCGCGTTCACATCCCGGCGGACAGACCAGGTGCCAGGTGTGCGGGGCATACCAGCCGTCCATGTCGGCCATGTCTTCCGGGTTGCCTTCGTTGGCTTCCAGATAGGTAGAGGGCAGAGTGCCCACGGTGCCGTCACCGGAAGGTTTGATTTCATCCTGGGCATAGAGACCCAGGGCCAGGAACGCAAAAAGAACTAAGAACAGACTTTTTTTCAGCATAGGGGAAATCCTCCGTATTGAATATTGAAAGCTGGTGAAATGGATCGATCTTACGTAATGTCTAAGTATTGAATAGTCGGTATGAATAAGTCAATCATGTAAATCACAAAATACAAAACACCGTGTGATGTTTTCTCGAGCTCTTACTGAAATCAATTCGGATCTCGCGGTTACCAGCCGGCGGCTTGCCGGCACAAAAGAAGGTGTCGACCGCGAATAAAACCAAAACCCATGAGACTCATCTTCCAATTCGCGCCATTCGCGGTCAAATTCTCTTCAATCTTACGGCTCTTTTAAAAACAATTGGGGTTTCGGACGCGGTCGCCCCTGTCTCGGGTATTTGCCGGCTCGTGGTTTTACCGGTAGAATCGAACCTGTCGTCGCCGCGCATCTTTCCTTTTCTCTCGTGCGACGGAACCTCACGCACCTTTCTTCCAGGAGGACCCGGTACCTATGTCTTCACGTCGCTTATTTATATCATCGATTCTTTCCTGTCTGCTCTTCGGCCTGTTTGCTCCGGCTCAAGAAAGCGGGCCCATCTTTGACTACGACAGCCTCTTCCACCCGGTCGTGGGCAAAAAGGGCATGGTTACCTCGCAGGAGGTCCTGGCAAGCCAGGTCGGCCTGGACGTGCTCAAGCAGGGCGGTAATGCCGTGGATGCCGCCGTGGCCGTGGGATACGCCCTGGCCGTGACGTTGCCGAAAGCCGGCAACCTTGGCGGCGGCGGTTTTATGTTGGTCTACCTGGCCGGGGAAAACAAAACCGTGGCAATCAATTTCCGCGAGATGGCCCCCGCCGGGGCGCACCGCGATATGTACCTGGACGAGAACGGCGAGGTCGACAAAAACAAAGCGCGTTTCAGCTATCATTCCGTGGGCGTGCCCGGTACCGTGGCGGGGATGAGTTACGCCCTCGACAAATACGGCACCATGTCTCTGAAAAAACTGTTAAAGCCCGCGGCCGCCCTGGCCCGAAAAGGCATCTTGGTCACCTACAGCCTTTCCGCGGATATTACCCGCGTCCGGAAACGCTTCGAAAAATGCGACGCCACCCGCGCCATCTTCCTCAGACCCGACGGAACCCCCTGGCAACCCGGTGAGATCCTGGTCCAGAAGGATCTGGCCTGGTCGTTGAAACAGATCGCCCGCAAGGGACCCGACGCCTTCTACAAGGGTAAGATCGGGCAACGCCTGGCCGCCGATATGGCCGAACACGGCGGCTTGATCAACATGCAGGATCTGGCCGCTTACCGGGTCACGGAATCGGAGCCCGTATGGGGCGAATATCGCGGTCACAAGATTGCCTCCATGCCGCCGCCCAGTTCCGGCGGGGTGCACGTGATTCAAATGCTCAATATTCTGGAAGGGTTCCCGGTTGCCGAAATGGGTCACAACAGCGCCGCCGGCCTGCACCTGCTGGCCGAAACCATGAAGCCCGCCTATGCCGATCGCAGCAAATACCTGGGCGACCCCGACTTTTACGATGTCCCCGTCAGCGGCCTTATTTCCAAGGACTACGCCGACGAATTGCGCAAGAAGATCTCGCAGGAAACGGCGCGACCTTCCACCGATATCGGTCCCGCCGACCCACTGCCCTATGAAAGCACCGAAACCACCCACTACTCCGTGGTCGACCAATATGGGAACGCGGTGGCCGTGACCTACACGCTGAACTTCAGCTTCGGCACAAGCCTGGTGGCCGCGGGCACCGGTATTCTGCTCAATAACGAGATGGACGACTTCTCATCCAAACCGGGTTCGCCCAATGCTTTCGGTCTGCTGGGCGGCGAGGCCAACGCCATTCAGCCCGGGAAACGACCGCTTAGCTCCATGACGCCCACCATGGTGTTCAAGGACGGCAAACCCATGCTGATTACGGGCAGTCCGGGCGGCAGCACCATCATCACGGCGGTGCTCCAGATCATCCTGAACGTGGTGGACCACAAGATGAATATCGCGGAAGCCGCTTGCACCCCGCGCATGCACCATCAGTGGCTTCCCGACAAGCTGCGCCTGGAAAAAGGTATCAGCGTGGACACCTTGCGTCTGCTGGAAAGCATGGGACACAAGGTAGAACGGACCGATACCATGGGCTCTACCCAGTCCATCCTGCTGAAGGACGGCAAGATGTTCGGCGCTTCGGACCCCAGAAGACCGGGCGCGGGCGCCGCCGCCTGGTAGGACTTCCCTGCACCCGAAGGGCCGTCGGCCGCGTCTATTCTGAAAAGACTGATTGACAAAAAGCAGCCGGCCATTCCCCAAGTAACTGCCTGACCACGGACGATGCCTTTTGGTTAGTCCGTTTAACCAATAAACAAAACGGTGCAGCCTTTGTTGACTTTATGCCATAATTGAGTTTAAGTTCACTTTTGAACTCATGTTCCCATATAGACCGGATCTGTTTCGGTCTTCCGAAGACGGGTGTTTGGATTCATGTATCGATCTTGGGACGTTTTCAGTTGATCAATGGAGTATTTATCTCATTTTCGATTTGTGATGATGCTGAGGAGGTTTTGATATGAAGCGTAGTCTGGTGCCGACCGGCCTGTTGTTGCTGGTTTCCGCCTGGGCGTCCGCTCAGCAAACCGGTTCCATTGCCGGAACCGTAACGACCGATAACGGCGAGGGCCTGCCGGGCGTAGTGATTTCCGCACAGGGCAATACCCTGCCTCAACCCCGTGAAACCGTGACCGCTGCCAATGGGAAGTACCGCTTCAACCTGTTGCCCCCGGGCGAATACGAGTTGACCTTCGTCATGACCGGAATGACGACCGTAAAAAAGAAAGCCGGTGTCTTCCTGGAGCAAAAAACCACCGTGGATGTGACCATGAGCGCCGGTACCGCCGAACAGTTGACGGTGGTCGGTCGCCAGGACCTGGTGGACACTACCTCTACCGAGTTGAAAGCGGCCGTGGATAATGAGGTTTTTGAAGCCTTGCCCTTGGGGAATGAATACCGCGACCTGGTGAAGTTGATTCCGGGTGTTCAGGTAACCGCAAACAGTGTGCGGGGACCCAGCGCGGGCGGCAGCGGCCAGGACAATTTGTACCGCTTCGACGGCGTGGATGTCACCCTGCCTTTGTTTGGAACCCTTTCCTCCGAGCCTTCCTCTCATGACATCGCACAGGTTTCCGTGGTCAAGGGCGGCGCCCAAGCTGTTGGCTTCAATCGTTCCGGCGGGTTTACCATCAACTCCGTGTCCAGATCCGGCACCAATCAATACACCGGCGAGGTCTCCTACAAGATCCAGCCGGACAGTTTCGAGGCGGACCCGGATGTACCGCCTACCGCCCTGGAAGGGAAGACCGAGCAAACCTGGGCGGTTATCGGTTTCGGCGGCCCGATTGCCAAGGACCGGCTCTTCTTCTATGGTTCCTACTACGCCCCGACCGTGGATCGCACCGATCGCAGCAATGCCTACGGCGTGTTGCCCGACGGCAAGTCGGAGCGCGACGAGATTTTTGCCAAGCTGACCTGGTCGCCGCTGTCCAATCTCACCATGCATGCGTCGCTACGCGATTCCAGTCGTGAGTTCACCAATTCAACTGTTTTTTCGGTGTCCGCACCCACGGTGACCTCCGACAGTGACTCCGATCAGACCATTACCATTGTGGAGGGAGACTGGCTGGTGACCGGCAACAGCAGCGTCTCGTTCAAATACACCGATTACGATTTGGATACCTTCGGCGGTCCCAACAATATCCTGAGCGTGCAGCCCACCAACACGCCGGATGCTTTTTTCGACATCGACAATCTGGACCAGATGGGTTACGTATCGCTGGCCAACCTTCGCGACGACTATGACAACTGGAACAGTTACATGTCGCCCTTGTTGAACGAGTACGGCTATATCGACCCGGAAACGGGGGAACGTCGCGCCGGCGTGATCGGCGCCTACTGGTCCATCAACGACCAGGATTTCTCGCGTTCGGCCTTCCAGGTTTCGTTCGACCACTACGCGATTTGGGGCGGCGCCGAACACGAAATCCACATCGGCCTGCGGCGCACGGAGGACGTGGAAGACCTGATCCGCAGTCGTAACGGCTGGGGATTTGTTGACTTCCTGACCGCGGATTGGGGGCCCGACGCAACCAAACCCATCGAGGAACGCGAGTTCATCGAGGCGGAATACCTGCGCGGTGAAGCGGGCGGCGTGGTGCACTCCGAATACGTCTCCACCAATATCGAAATCAACGACAACATCACCTGGGGTAAATGGAACGCCAACGTGGGCGTCTTGCTGAGCAACGACGAACTGTACGGCCAGGACCTGGAAGAAGACAGCAGCGCGGTAAGCGGCTTCCGTATCTCGCGCGGTTCCGATTACAAAATGTATGAAACCGACTTCATGGACATGTTCCAACCCCGGCTGGGCCTGACCCGCACCATCGGCGACGGCGATGCGGTCTATGCCTCGATTGCCTGGTACAATCCGCCCGCCACCTCGCTGCCGCGTGCGGCATCCTGGGCGCGGAACTACCATTTGTTGCGGACGCGCAACTACTTCAATATCAACGGCGAACTGCTGCGCACGCGTGATGTCAGTTCCTCTTCCGGCAAGTTCTTCCAGCCGGATATGGACCCGCGCCGCATCGAGGAATACATCATCGGCTATTCCAACACCATGGAAAACGGTTTGGTATTGAAGACCTCCGTGCGTCACCGCTACGCCCACCACTTCTGGGAAGACACCAACAACGAGGCGCGGGCCTGGTACGGCCTCAGTTCTCCCGCCGGTGACGGCGAGGAGATTGCGGCCAACGGCCCCTACATTCCCGAACTGCCCGAGTATCGTGCGGAAATCGGCGGCTCCAGTTATGTCATTGCCGAACTGGACGGCGCCTTCACGCGCTATTACGAGGCCAATGTGGATGTAGAGAAGGTGACGGAACGCTACTATTTCAAGGGCTCCTACACCTGGAGCCACTACTACGGCAACTTCGACCAGGACGGCACCAGCGGCGGCAACGACGCCAACATCTTCGTGGGCTCGTCCAACATCGCCGACGGCGCGGGCCGTCAACTGTGGGACTACAAGTACGGCGACCTGCGCGGCGACCGCCGCCACATGATGAAGCTGTACGGCACCTACAAGCTGCCCTGGGAATCTACCCTGGGCGTGTTCGCCTTTTGGCAGGACGGTGAGCCTTGGGAAACCTGGGACGTGGAAATCTACCGAGAATTTACCGGTAGCTCCAGTTCTACCTACCGGCACTCGGAACCCGCGGGCAGTCGAAGATCGCCGGACCATTACCAGTTGGATGTCAACTACACCCACGAATTCAGGTTGCGGGATCGCTATAACATCCAACTGGACCTGGACATCTTCAACCTGTTCGACAAGCAAACCGGACGCGATTACAACCCGTATGTGTCGTCGTCCACCTTCGGGGAACCGCGCTCTTATTGGGCGCCCAGGCGCATCCAATTTGCGGCGCGATTCCAATTCTAAAAACCGACCCGCGGGCCGCTTCGGCGGCCCGTCTTCCTTTTCATCATGAGAATTACAGAACAAAGCAACCCTATCACGGCCTCTATCGATGACCAACCGATCCCGGAAATGGTTCGCCTGATCGGGCTGGCCGAGCAGGAGATCTTCGGCTCGAAACCCTGGGGCCCGGCTCTCCGCGGTTCCCGCTTTGTCAAGAAATTGGAGACATTGCGCGAGCGCATCGGTTGGACCCTGGGCGATGACGGAGGCAAGGTCATCATCGGCGGTGCGGGCACCAGCGGTCGTTTGGCGGTTCAGGCGGCTACGCTGCACGAGGACGCGCGCGTTGTCGGCTTGATTGCAGGCGGCATGGACGCCTTTATTACGGCCAAAGAAGGTGCCGAAGATTCCGCGGAAGCCGGGCGTCGTGATTATCTGGAAGCCCTGGACAATGCTCCGGCCTCCGTCTATGTAGGCATCAGTTGCGGCTTATCCGCGGCCTATGTCGCGGGGCAGGTGCATGAAGCCCTGAAAAAACCGGGCGCCACGGTAGCGGTCATCGGTTTCAATCCCCTGGAGGACGCCGACACGCGACCACTGCCGGAGATCGGCGGCAATTTCAAAGAGTTGTTACAGCAGCTGGAGACCACTAATCACGGCGTTTTGCTGAACCCCGTCCTGGGCCCGGAGCCCATTACCGGATCTACGCGCATGAAGGGCGGAAGCGCCACCCGTATCATCCTGGATATCCTACTGGGCGAGGGACCCGCCGGAGGCCACCTGGAAACCTATGCCCGGTTACAGGAAACCCTGTTTCGAGAACTCAACCTGGCCGATCTCATTGAAGGGGCGACGCGGTCTCTGACGCAAGGCAGCGGGATCGTTTACCTTGCCGGTTCCCGCGAAGGCCTGATGACCATGCTGGACGCCTCGGAATGTCCGCCCACCTTCGGTTCTCGTCTCACCCAGGTACAGGCATTCGTGCCGCCCAAGTTCCGCAAGGTCATGCCCGCACTGGATGTAACGGGTTTACTTTTCGAAGAAGCACTCCCGCGGGACTTTTCAGATCATATGCTGATCCCTGTCAGCTTTCGGCCGAGGTACGGCTGGCCTCTCGGATTCGAACCCGGCTTTCCCCTTTTTCTGCCGGAACAGGTACGCGCCGAGCTGGCGGAGATGCCCTTGAGTTGGCGTACGACGGCACAGGACATGGCGCTGAAATGGATGCTGAACACCTTCTCCACCTGTAGTTTTATCGGTGCGGGCAAGGTCTTCGGCAACAGGATGATCGACCTGCGCATCAGCAACCTCAAACTATTCGATCGCGCCCTTCGCATCATTTCCGAGTTGGGCGATGTCACGCAAGAGGAAGCCGGGCAACTTGTGAACACTATTATCCTCGGCGAACCCGTCACCTACCTGAAGCTGCCTGAGATCGTGAAAATGACAGCCCGCCGAGAACGAGTCGTGCCGACAGCAATCCTCATGGCCAGGCACGGCCTGAATGCCATTGAAGCGCACAGGCTCCTGGACCAAACGCCTATCCTCAAACACTGTCTGGCCTGACGGGAGACCTTGTTGATCGGCTTTCTATGCTCCCTACTCGTTCTTTACCCGAGCGATTCACAAATAAGCCGACAATTGGAAACCTTGACCACGAAACAGAAGGTCGGCCAGTTGCTGGTCATCTTCAGTAAGACCTGGTACCGGGCCGCCGATGACCCGGAACTGATTGAGCTGAAAGCCCTGGCGGCGGAATTGGGCGTGGGCGGCACGGCCGTTTTCCAAGGCACGCCTCGCGATCAAGCATGGCTGGTCGCCGAGTTGCAAAAACAAGCCGACATTCCCCTGCTGATCTCACAGGATCTGGAATGGGGCGCGGCCATGCGCGTAGAGGGCGGCACACTACTGCCCTCGGCCATGGCCGTGGCGGCAAGCGGCAAGACGGCGCACGCCTACACCATGGGTTTGATCACGGCCCGGGAGGCGCGGGCGCTGGGGGTTCACCTGGCCTATGCGCCGGTGGTCGATGTGAACAACAACCCCGACAATCCGGTCATCGGCATTCGCTCCTTCGGCGAAGATCCCCGCCGGGTAGCCGAACTGGCCGCCGCCATGGTCAAGGGCCTTCACGCCGGCGGCTTGCAAGCTACCGCCAAACATTTCCCGGGGCACGGCGATACCTCGGTCGATTCCCACTTGGACCTGCCGGTACTGACCTTTGACCGAAAGCGGTTGGACCAACTGGAGTTGTTACCCTTCCGCCGTTTGATCGCCGAGGGCGTGGACAGTGTCATGGTCGGTCACCTGGCTTTGCCCGAACTTGCCGGGAACCGGCTGCCGGCCTCGCTCTCCTATGAAATCAATACAAAGTTGTTGCGCGAGGATCTGGGTTTCCAAGGTCTCATCGTTACCGACTCCCTACGCATGCAGAGCATCGCCCGCACCCATGATCCGGGTGAAGCTTCCGTTTTGGCTTTCCTCGCCGGCGCCGACATGCTGCTGATGACCGGCGACCCGCGAACCGCTTACCGGGCGGTATTACAGGCCGTGCGTTCCGGTCGCATCAGCCGTGCGCGGTTGGATGCTTCTGTATGCCGCATTCTTGAAGCCAAGCACAAAGCGGGCCTGTTCACCGAATCGGCCTCCGAACCAATGGGGCGTATCGTGGCAACCAGGGAACACCTGGCCATGGCCAAAACCATGGCCGTCGACAGTTTGACCCTGTTGCGCAACCCGGGCGATCTCCTGCCCCTGGACGAAAATCCCGGGCGTGTCTTGCTGGTGAATCTGGACGACCGGGATGTTCCCGGACAGACTCGGGTGTTTCACGACGCTCTGGCCTTTCACATGATCGGAGGTCGCATCACGGCGCGCTCCTATAACCGGGAAACCATTGCCGATCATGGTTCCCTGCTCGAAACGGCCGTCGAAAAGGACCTGATCATCGTCGCCACGCGCCTGAAGAGCCTGAACGCGCATCACAAGGCCCTCTTCAACAGCCTGGCCGAACTACCTACGCCCACTATCTTGCTCAACTTCGGCAGTCCCTTCCTCTTCCGCCATTTGCCGCCCGCTCGGGTTGAATTGTTGACTTACGGGGCTACGGACATCGGTCAGGAGGCTGCCGCGGCGGCTCTGTTCGGTAAGGTGAATATCGGCGGACGCCTGCCGGTAACGGTTCCCGATCGTTACCCAAACGGCAGCGGACTCGATCTTCCCCAAAGTCGCCTCTACGCGGGGCTGCCGGAAGAAGCGGGCATGGCATCCTCTCGACTGCGACTGATCGACGACCTGATGACAGCCTGCATTGCCGAAAGGTCCTTTCCCGGCGCCGCGGTCGCGGTGGGCAGACAGGGCAAGCTGGTTTGGTCGAAAGGTTATGGATACCACACCTACCAATCCACCGAGCGCGTGACGCCCGACAGCATCTTCGACCTGGCTTCATTGACCAAGGTCATTGCCACCACTTCCCTGGTCATGAAGCTCTACGATAAGGGCGTCTTGAAGTTGGACGAGCCGTTGGCCGCCTACCTGCCGGAATTCGGCCGGGGAGGAAAAGAGCAAATAACGGTGCGGCAGATTATGACGCACACGGCCGGACTCGAGGCCTGGAGTCCCTTCCACCGGAGAGGACAATTAACCAGGGATGCGGTCCTGGAATACATCTTTGCCATACGACCGGAAGCGCCGCCGGGAACCCGTTTTCGGTACAGTGACCTGGGCATGATCAGCCTCTGGGAAGCCATGGCCGAAATGATCGGGGAGCCGCCGGCCGGTTACCTGAAGCGTGAAGTTTTTCATCCCCTGGGTATGCTCCACACCGATTTCCGTGCAGCGGGCGGCGCCGGTACCGATCCTTCCATTGTGCCGACCGAGATTGACAACCTGTTTCGCAAGCGACTGATACAGGGCGAGGTCCACGATGAAACTGCCTGGATTCTGGGCGGCGTTGCGGGTCACGCGGGTTTGTTCGCCTCAGCCGGCGATCTGGCCCGATTTGCCTGCGCCATGACCAGCGGCGGCGTTTATGGAAAACAAACCGTTTTTGAAGCCGAAACCATCGCTCGGTTCACCACCTTGCAGAAATCACCCCCGGGTCATACCCGCGCCTTGGGTTGGGACACAAGAAGCCTTCAAGGCTACTCATCCTCCGGTTCATTCTTCGGCCCGCGAAGCTACGGCCATACGGGCTTCACCGGCACCTCCATCTGGATCGACCCGGATCAGCGCCTGTTCGTCATCCTGTTGACCAACCGTGTCCATCCCTCGCGCAACAACAGCCGGATGCGCGAGATCAGAGCGGCTCTGGCCGATATCGTCTACGGCGCAATTCAAAACCCCTGATCGCCGGTCCCGGAGCCCTCGATAAAGTTTATGCGGGCGCTCAGGTTCGCAACCTCGGCCGGATCACTTTTACGCCGCGCTGCCAGCAGGTCGCGTAAGCGGGTGAGGGACAAATAATCGAAGGGCCTGTGCGCCAGATTCTCACGATAGACATCGGCCGGTTTACGGCCGCGAGGCATGAGCAAATGCGCACGGCGAACCGGGTCCTCGATCCGCGCCAACCATTGCGGAGCCCGATCCGGATCGCAAACCTCGGCAGCCAGGAAGAGATTTTCGTAGAACAAATCGGCGTAGATGGATTTGGGGGTCAGCGGGGTATAGATTTCCAATAACTGACGTTGCGCCTGTTCGCCCGCCTGATTGAGAATCTTCATGATCCAAATATCGGCCAGGGCGTAACTTGGATTGGATTGAACCGCCATCTTGAGAACGGCAAGCGCCTCCGCGTAACGCTTGCTCCAATAATGCTGCATACCCTCGCGAACCAGGCCGATCAAGCGGCGGCAGGGCGGTAGCTCGGGAAACACGGTTTTGCCGGTTTCGGCAGGTAACAGTTTTTCATAAAAGGCGGCCCGGGCCGAGGCGTGAACACGCGGCGTCCGTTCCCGACAAACATAGGCATGGGCGCGCGCGGCCAGGTCTCGCACAAGCGGTGGTTGTTGGTATAACTGTTCCAGGACATTCAGCAGATCGTCCGGGTCCTTGAATAAACAGGCGTGTTCCGCGTGGCGCCGATAAACCGGTAGATCGGACAACACGGGCGCGGCGCCGTGGGCGGCGTATTCCAGGAACTTGCCGTCGGAACGCGACCGGTTGAAAGGCGTGTCTTCCAGCGGAGCCAGACCCACGTGCAAGGTCCGAATGAAGGCAAACCATTCCTCGATACTGCCGTAACCCACAAAGAGGCGTTGCGCCGGCGGGATCTCGGAGAAAAACTGTTCGTACGGTGCATCGGGCCCCATGTAGGCAAAAACCGCATCGGGATGACGACGGCACATGCCGATAATCGCGGGCGCCGCCCAAGCCAGGTCATGCCGATGTCCCAGCGAGCCGCCCCAGCCGAAGACGAAGCCGGGCTCGCGCTCCGGCGGATGCGGAGAGGGAACTTCGATCTGGTTTTCAAAAACCTCGACCTGCCGGTTCAGAGTTCCGAAAACCCGGACCAACTCCGGTGAAGAAAGCTGCAAGCCGTCACAAATCGCCGCGTGGTGGAGCAGGTTCTGACGTACATATGGATTCCGATGCGGGTTGTCGGCGGCAACCCAATCGCCGGGTTCGAGGAAGTTATCGGGTATTTCGAAAACGGTAGGCAGACCGCGCTCCCTTCGCAGGGCAATCACCCGGGACAACTCCGGCTGATAGAGCATGTGCAAAACCAACAGGTCGGCTTGCAAGGCCAGTTCCGGGAACAGCGGGTGAAACAGGTGGATATTGGTCACCTGAAAATCGGCGTTTTCGGCCAGCGCCTTACCGGGCAACTCGATGCGGTGGGAGAATTCGCCGGTGATTTCATCCCAGTACCAATAAACCTGTAAAACGGAATAGGTCATTTACCCTTGCCCATGGTAAAGGTTCTCAGTTGCCCTTTTTATACCACACGTCACCGGGACATCGTTAGTCAGGCTGCTCTAAAGGAGGGCGATTTAAGGTGAGAGGTTCGCCAACCGGTCCCATCTGCATATTTTTTTGCAATATCCGGGTTTCCCCCTCCGACTATCGACGTATTGGGATCGAAACAAGGTTGGTCACACTCGGATAACCTCATATTCTCCTCGGACGTGGTTCGACACCCGAGCATATGCGGATATGGAATCGAAAAGAAGCATTGGTCCGCCGGGGCAACCCGCGTTTTGCCCAAGATCTCGATCGACCCGGTTGTCCATGGACGTATTCTGATGCAAACAAGCATGGGCATTGAGGTGGATCATAGTTCCGAAATTTTTATGCACTGTTACCGGTTCGTACAACGTAGTTCGAGATCCAAAACGCCGATGTCCGTCCGGGTCCATCGATCTCTATGCAGCATACCTCGATGTACGAGCGGGCCGATCGTTCTCCCAGTCAAAATCACTCGATAGACGAGCGGACCCATCCTTCTCCCAAGTAAATACATCGATAGACGAGCGGGCCCATCCTTCTCCTGTACAAAATAACTCGTCGGCCGAGCGGGTCAATCGTTCTTCCAAGCAAAATATCGCGACGGGCGAACGCGCCTACCCTTCTCCTACGCGAAATAATCGAGGCATGCGACCTCCCACTTTGAATGCATCCGCCCTTGAGCTTCGGGGTAAGTCAGGATGATATTCAACGCCGGCCCGGGGATTCCGGTAATCGTGAATATCAGCGATCCCGGCCGAGATTCTTGACACTGCCGTCGCCGCGACCCAGGATCAGGACATCGGCGCCGCGCTCGGCGAACAGACCGTTGGTGACCACGCCCACGATACCGTTGATCGCGGTTTCCAGGCCTTTTGGATCGGTAATTTGCAGGCCTTTGACATCCAGAATGTGGTTGCCGTTGTCGGTCACGCAGTCCTCGCGCCAGACCGGGTCGCCGCCCAATGCGCGCAATTCGCGGGCTACATAATTGCGGGCCATGGGGATGACCTCCACCGGTAAGGGGAAATTGCCGAGCACATCCACAATCTTCGACTCATCGGCGATGCAGACAAAGGTCTCGGCCACGGCGGCGATGATCTTTTCGCGCGTCAGCGCCGCGCCGCCGCCCTTGATCAGGTTCAGCCCGGCATCCGACTCATCGGCGCCGTCTATGTAGACACCGATGCTTTCCACCTCGTTCAGGTCCAGGACTTTGAAGCCGTGGCCCTGCAAACGCTCGGTCGAGGCTTCTGAGGAAGAGACAGCGCCGGGAATACGGTCTCTCAAAGGCACGATGGCGTCGATGAACATGTTGACCGTGCTGCCGGTGCCCACGCCCAGGATTTCACCCGGCTTGATATAGGAGATCGCCGCATCGGCCGCCGCTTTTTTTCCCGCTTCTTTAGACATGCATCACCTCGTTCTTGTGTGGATTGCCTTACTCTACCCGAAACGGAATCGATTGGGAAATCTTTAGCCGGTCGGCGCCGCGCCTCACATCTTTACCTTGAGTTCGTGGAGGTGGAAATCGCCTTCTTCATCCACCAGGGCGGCCAGCAATTTGCCTCGCGAGGAAAAAAGACCGCCGCCCTCGCCGCAAAGAAGTTGGAAGCGTCCTTTCATCTTGCCGTCGAAGTCCAGCAAATAACCCCGAGCCTTGCCGTACAAGGGCGACAGGTGATAGACCAGGTAACCTTCTTTAATCGTCAGGACATACTCGAAATAGGCCATTTCATCGGGGAAGATGGCCTTGACGTACTTATTGCCCTTCATCCACTCCTGTTCGTTGAACTCGTCGATATCCTCGGGCTGCACCAGGGGTTTGGCGATGGGCAGGGTCAGGGTGCGCTTGAGATTGCCGTCCCGATCAAACACATCCAACAGGGGTTTGCTGCCGTGTCCAATAACCGCTTCGCCGCGCTCATGGCTGAAATCAACGGCCAGGGTGGGTTCCCAGATATAAAGGTTGGTGCGGTTGTTGGCTTCGTCGCGAGACCAGGTCTTGTCCGGCGACTCCCGCCAGGTCTTGAGCAGCTTGCCCTTGTCATCGTAGAGCAAAACCCGGCGACAGGCAGCTTCGCCGCAAAAATAACTGTCGTAAAAGAGAAAGCGATTGGGCCGGGGCACGTGGAAGGTATTGATTTTGCCGCCCAGCTTCTCGAAGGTGATCCTGCGAACGAATTGGTACTGCTTGTCGAAGATGCTGACCTTGCGACTGCCGCCGTCGTAGATGTAAATGAAATCGCCTACCGCGTAGATATGTCCCATGGGCGGACCCAGCGAAGCGGCAAAGGAAAATTCACCCGGACCCTCGCCCTTGGCGCCGAAGGAACCGGCATAGGACCCGTCCTTCTCCCAGTAGTGAACCTTGGCGGTGGGAAAATCGGAAGCCAGGTATCGGCCGGACTGATCGATCTCGATGTACAGTACATTTTGCAGGTAGAGATCCAACTCCTCGGGGACCTCGGCCAGGGTTTTTATGGGCTCCAACGTGACTTTTCCGGTCATCAGCACCAGGTAACAGAATAAGCTCATGGGGCGACCTCGTATACGGTACTGCATGCTACTACGAGGATTATAAACGTTTGGTTCGTGCGTCTCAACCCGGGCAAGCTTCGATACCAAATTACCGCTGATCGTAGTTATCTTAAGCGTGCTCAGGTTGACGTTCCGTCGGCGGGGTGGTAGCATTCATGCTTTGAGAACGTGGTCTTCGAATGGTGAGTATGAGCCGAGATCCCAACAATTTTGAAGAACCGATTCTGGAGCTGAAGGCCCGAATCGAGGGCCTTAAAGCCCAACCCGCGACACCCAAATTGGAACGCGAGATCGACAAGCTGGAGCAAAAATTACGCAAGCTCCAGGCAGATACCTATGCGTCGCTGACCGATTGGCAACGTTGCCTGGTGGCGCGACATCCCAAACGTCCCTATACCCGAGACTATATCAGTAACCTGTTCGAAGAGTTCGACGAGTTACACGGTGACCGCCGCTTCGCCGACGATCCCGCGATCATGGCCGGTTTCGGTACCTTTCGCGGACGCACCCTGGCCGTGATCGGTCACCAGAAGGGACGCGATATCAAGCAGAAGTTACACCGCAATTTCGGCATGCCCCGACCCGAGGGTTATCGCAAGGCCCTGCGCGTGATGAAAACGGCCGAGAAATTCGGCGCACCCATCGTTACCTTTATCGATACCCCGGGCGCCTATCCGGGCATCGATGCCGAAGAACGCGGCCAGGGCGAGGCGATCGCCTTTAATTTGAAAGAAATGGCCATGCTGAAGGTGCCCGTGCTGGTGTATGTTATCGGCGAAGGCGGCAGCGGCGGCGCCCTGGCTTTGGGTGTCGGCGATCATATTTGCATCCTGGCCAACAGCATCTACTCGGTCATTTCGCCCGAGGGTTGCGCCTCCATTTTGTGGAAGGATGCGGACCAGATGGCGACGGCGGCCGAGGCGTTGCACCTGACCGCACCCAAATTACAGAAATTGGGCCTGGTGGACAGTATCTGCGAGGAGCCTCCCGGCGGCGCCCATGATAACCCCAACCAGATGTTCAGCCTGCTCGGCGAACACCTGGCCGCACAGTTGGCCAGGGAAGAATCCCTATCTGTAGAGGAACGTATTGAAGCCCGGTATCAGAAGTTTCGGGTCATGGGCAGCTTCATGCAGGCGGGGTGATCATGGGCAAGTGGCAGGTCCTGCAACCGGATCCCCAGAAGGTCAAAGAGATCGCCGAGTCGTATAAGGTGGATCGGCTGTTGGCCAGGTGTATCCTGAATCGCAATGTGACCGAGCCCGAGGAAATGAAGGAATTTTTGGACCCGGGCCGCTACACGCCGCCCGACCCCTTCCTGATGCCCGATATGGACAAGGCCGTGGCGCGTATCATGACCGCGGTGGAGAACGGCGAACGCATCTGCATCTACGGCGATTACGACGCTGACGGCGTCACCGCCATTGCCATCCTGACCCAGGCCGTCCGCGAGTTGGGCGGCGACGCCTTCTACTATATCCCCGACCGCTTCTTCGAGGGCGTGGGCCTGAACCCCGAACGCCTGGTCCTGTTACGTCAGAAGGAAAACGTTGCGCTGGTCATTACGGTGGACACGGGCGTGCGGGCCTTTAAAGAGATGGAGGTTGCCCGCGAGCAGGGCTTGGATGTCATCATCACCGACCACCACACTCCCGATAATCGGCGGCCCGATGCTCTGGCCGTGCTGAATCCCAAGCTGGAGGGATCGCATTATCCCTTCCTCGGCCTGTGCGGCGCGGGCGTTGCCCTGAAGCTGGTCCAGGCCCTGGCCGCCGGGAATCCCGGCAAGGTGAGTCTGGATAACTATCTGCAAATTGCCGCCATCGGAACCATTGCCGATATGGTGCCCCTGCGCGAGGAAAACCGCTGGATTGTTTTCCGCGGCCTGCGCGCCATGGAATCCAATCCCACCGGGCCCCTGCGCCACCTGTTGCGCCGGGTGGGTATCCGGGGCGATGTCAACGCGATGGATGTCAGCTTCAAAGTGGCCCCGCGCATCAATGCACCCGGCAGGTTGGGTGATCCCGATATCGCCATCAACTTCTTCAATTGCACCGACGAGGAAGAGATCGTGCGCATCGTGGAAATCATGGACGGCATGAACACCATCCGCCAAATGGTCGAGCGCGAACTGGGCGACAAGCTGGAAATGCAATTGCGCCACAGCTTTCGCAACCGGGTACCGCCCTTCATCCTGTTGGCCGGCCGCCATTGGCATCGCGGCATCCTGGGTATCATGGCCTGTAAGCTGGTGCGTCGCTACGATCGGCCCGCCTGCGTGATTTCCTTCGACGCCAACACCGCCCACGGGTCCATTCGCTCCGTTCCGGGTCTGGATATTTTAGGCGCCCTGCGCGAATTGTCCCATCTGTTGACCAATTTCGGAGGGCATCCCGAGGCCGCCGGCGTGACTCTGCCCTTGACCAACCTCCCGCTTTTCAAACAACGTATGAACGAATTACTGGGTCCGCGTTTACAGGCGCGGCAACATCTGGAGCTTTGCTCCATCGACGCCCAAATCGACTGGCAGGATCTCACCGATGACCTGTTCGAGAACCTCAGCAAGATGGCGCCGTTCGGTATCGGCAACGCCATGCCCGTCTTTCTCAGCCCCAACCTGATCCTGGAAACGGATATCTTGCGCAAGGGTCCCTGGTACCACTTCGAGGTAAGCGACGGCAACATCTCGCGCAAATGCTCGTTTTATCATCCTATCGAACTCGAGTTCAAACTCGAGCGTTTCGACTCCGTGGATCTGGTCTACTCCCTGGCCCCGTTTCGGGACGAGTATCAGGTCCAAATCGTGGAAATAAGGCCCTCGCGAGGCGAACACGGCAATACGGACAGCTTATGATCAAGAAACTGCTGACCCGATTGATTGTTCTGGGCACCGCCGGACTGATGGGCTATTTTGTCTTCCTGTCGGTGGATACCCCGAGCCTGCGCGTGGAGAAAAGCGATCCCGCACCCAGCGCCGACCCGCTGGAAATGGGCCGCGGTGATTCCACCCGATACCGCAAGTTCGACACCAAGGGCAACCTCATCACCACGGGCACCTCGGCCAGAACAACCCAAACCGGTGAGCGCGATTTCATTCTGGAAGAGGTCAAGATCAGCCATCGCAAGGACGGCCGCCAGTTCGAGGCAAGCGCCCACCACATGGTCACCGAGGAAAACGGCCTCAAGGTCATGACCTCCGACCCGGAAGATCCCCAATCGCGCGTCGTTCTGGTTGAAACGGGCGGCATTCGCATTTCCACTCCCGGTCCTTTGATGGAAAATAATGACGGCACCATCACTACCGAGGCGCCCACTCGCTTCTCCCTGGGCAACAGCAGCGGTTCCTGCGTGGGACTGCGCTACCGCTCCGGTGAATTTCTGGAGATGCGCGCAAACGTGGTGCTGAACAATCGTACCGCGGAGGCCGATACTCGCGTCGAAGCCGATTATCTGATGATTGACGACCGCAAGCGAACCGGCCTTATTCGCCGGGGCGCCGTCACCACGTTTAACGACCTGCGCCGTACGCTTTTGTTGGCGGAAAACATCGATGTTACCTTTCGCGACAGCCTGTCAACCGGCAGTATGGCCATGGAACGCGCCGTTTTGCGCGGAAAGCCGGCTAACTTCGTGTGGGCCAGCGGCGATTTGCAGGCGTCCTACGTGGATATCTGCTTCGAGGATAACGGCCGTTGGGCCCAGGAATTGAACACCGCGCCGGACGCCCTGTTCAGCAGCGAGACCGATGACGGTTATTGGTTCAACGGCGCCGGCGGCAGCCTGCGCCTGCTGCTGAATGCCTCGGACCCGGAACTGTTGACGGCGACAGACCCCATCAGCATCGTCGGGCGGCGCGACGACGGCCCGGAACTGTCGCTTTTGGGTAAACAAGGTATGGAAACCGAATTTCTGGACGGTGTGGTCACCAGCACGCGCATCTTCGGCGCACCCGATTTCAACTACGGCACCCTGACCGGCAAGGCGGGCAGCCTGCGTGTGATTCACACCCAGCAACAGGTTCTGTTCAGCGGCGGCGCCGACCTCTTCGAGAGGGCGGAAAACTTGCGCATCAAGGGCGACGAGGTGCTGTTGACCAGCTGGGATCAACGCGACCGGGAAGTTTTTGCCTTCAAGTTCGTCGAGATCCTCTACGCCCTGGAGAATGGCGGGCAGGTGCTCGGCAACGGTGATAAGCTGGAAATGAAGATGCCGCGCGAGTATGTGAAGTTGGAAGGGAAGCCCGCCCGCTTCGAACGGGCCGGTGAAACCATCGAGTCCGACGCCATCGAGGTCACCGATATCGACGGCGATGTCTTCAACCTGGCTACCGACAGTCGCGTGTTGCTGACCAAAAAGGTAGAGGGCGGCGATTTACTGGTCGATGCCCAAAAGATGAATTACGCGGGCTCGAAACGGCTGCTGCGTTTCGAAAAGGTTTTGCAGGCGGTCATGCCGGGGCGCGGCGAGATGAGCTGTGAACAGTTGGACTTGGCCCTGAAACGCGGTCGCGGTCGGGACGCGGTGGAAAATATTACGGCTTACCGGGACGTGGTCTTCAAACACACCCTCATGGAAAAGGACGGCCCCAGAAAGATCACGGCGCTGGCGGACAAACTGATCCTGGACCCCGCCGAGGAAACAGCCGAGTTCATCGGTGAGGACCGGGATGTGGAGATCACTTCGGACAGCACCACCAGGGCAAGGCGATTGATCTACAACCTGAAGGATGGTAGTGTTATCGGCATTCCGGTCAAGCAGGGCCGGACCAAGACGACCGTTCCCCTCAAGAAAAAACCATTTCGATAGGTAGATCACTCGCTAATGTCGCAACATATCAACCGGCTGGAAGCATCGGACCTCACCAAAGCCTATAAGGGTAGGCGCGTCGTGCGCGGTGTCAGTTTACATGTGGATCCGGGCGAAGTGGTGGGCCTGCTCGGTCCCAACGGCGCGGGCAAGACAACGACCTTTTATATGATCGTCGGCCTAATTAAACCCGACTACGGCAGTATTCAAATGGCGGGCCGGGAACTGAGTCGGGTTCCCATGTACATCCGGGCCAGGCATGGTATTTCCTACCTTCCTCAGGAGCCCAGCATCTTCAAACGGATGACCGTGGAAGAGAATCTACTGGCCATGTTGGAACTGCTGGACATGAGCGCGCAGGACCGGGTGGACCGCATGGAACAGTTGCTGGTGGAGTTCAATATTCAGCACATCCGGCGCGGAAAGGGTTACGCCTTGAGCGGCGGGGAACGCCGTCGCGTGGAAATAGCCAGGGCGTTGACCAACAATCCCGCGTATATCCTGCTCGATGAGCCGTTCGCGGGGATTGACCCCAAAGCGGTTGGGGATATACAATTGATCATAGAGAAGCTGCGTGCCAGGAACATTGGGGTGCTGATCACAGATCACAATGTCAGAGAAACCCTGAAGATCACGCAGAGGGCCTATATTCTCAGCGACGGCGCTATATTGAAGGAGGGTCACCCTGAGGAATTGGCAGGGGACGATCTTGTCAGAAAAACCTACCTTGGCGATTCATTCAAGTTGGATTAAGTGACCGTGGAGCAAGGATGGCACTAGAGCAGAGATTATCCCTTAAATTATCCCAAAAGCTGGTGATGACCCAGAGCCTGCAACAGGCCATCAAGCTGTTGCAAATGTCGCATCTGGAGTTGGCCGATACCATTCAGGCCGAGCTGCTGGAAAACCCCATGCTGGACGACGCTCGCGAGTCGATGGAGGGCGAGACGCCCACCGGTGAGGGAGAAGGCAGCGAAAGTCCGGCCGAGGCCCTGGCTGAACAGCCGCTCGATAACAAGGACGCCCTGAAAGACCAGCCTGTCGAACAGAATGAAAACTTCGATAACAAGCTGGATGACATTGACATGGAGTCCTATTTCCAGGACTACCTGGGCGATTACCAACCCCGCGCCGAGCGCGAATCGATCGACCCCGGCGAACTCCCCAGCTTCGAGAACGTACTGACCCGGCCGGAAACGCTGCAAGAGCACCTGGAAGGTCAACTGGGCTTGTTGCCGCTTAACGAAACCGCCTTCGAAATAGGCATGGAAATCATCGGCAACATCAACGAGGCGGGCCGCCTGGCTTGTGAGCTGGAAGAAATTGCCGAACAGAGCAATTGGCCCTTAGACATGGTCAACGAGGTTTGGCAGGCTGTTCGCGAGTTCACCCCGCGAGGGGTCGGCGGACGCAACCTGACCGAATGCCTGGAAGTCCAGATTGCCTACAGCGAGTGGGCGGGCACCGAAGTGGAAACCATGCTGTTGGAACACTTCGACCTGTTGCAAAAGCAAAAATACAAAGAACTGATGAATATTCTGGGCATCGATAAGGACACCCTCAAGGAATACCTCGAGGCGATCAAAACCTTCGATCCCGAGCCGGGCCGCTCGTTTGCCCCCCTGCCGCCTCAATACATTCAACCGGACGTTTATATCTTCAAGGTCGATGACGAATACGTCATCCAACTGAACGACGAGGGCACCGCCCGCCTGCGGGTTTCGCCCAGTTACCCCAAGATGATGGAACAGGCCAAGTTGGCAGACAAGGATACCCGTACCTTCATCAAGGATAAATTCAAATCGGCCATGTGGTTGATCAAGAGCCTGGACCAACGCAACCGCACGATTTATAAGGTGGCCGAATCCCTGGTCCGGCACCAACGGGACTTCTTCGACCGCGGCGTCGAATACATGAAGCCTCTAGTTTTGCGTGAGGTTGCCGATGATATCGGCATGCACGAATCTACTGTCTCCCGTGTGGTCAATAACAAATATGTCCACACCCCGAGGGGTGTTTTCGAGCTGAAATATTTTTTCAGGTCCGGTCTGTCCTCAGCCTACGGCGAAGACGTCTCATCCCTCGCGGTCAAGGAGAAAATCCGCAAGCTGTGTAGTGAAGAGTCGCCCACCAAACCCTATAGTGATGCAACCATTGTCAAGATCCTTACCCGTGAGGGTATTCAAATTGCGCGGCGCACCGTTGCCAAGTATCGGGAAGAACTGGGAATCCTCTCTTCATCAAAACGTAAGAAAAAGTTGTAAATGGATGGAGGGCTTATGAAAGTTGATTTCACGGGACGTGGTGTCAATATCACGGACCATATTCGGAGCTTCACCGAGTCCAAGTTAGATCGGGTCAAACGCCTTATTGACGATATGCACGATATCAGCGTTGTTCTTTCCACGGAAAAGTACCGACACAAGGCGGAAATCAAATTCCTCTCCCACAAGCGCAGCTTCCACGGCACCGAAGAAACCAACGATATGTTGCAGGCCATCGATCACGTGGTCAATAAGTTGGAAAGCCAGGTCAAGAAGCACAAAAATAAGATGAACGCCAAAAAACGCAGCACCACGGAGAGTATTCGCGTTAATGTATTGAATGTGGAACGCCAATCCGAGGCGCGGAACGAGGGTGATATCCGAATCATCCGCACGGACAACTCCGAGGTAAAGCCCATGAACCTGGACGAGGCCGTGGAAGAATTACAGAAGTTCAATCGCGAATTCGTGTTCTTCAGGAACCCGGATAGTGACCAGGTCAACGTGGTCTACACCCGCCGCGACGGTCATATCGGTTTGATTGAACCGGGAAGTTGACCCACCGTGAAAAGCAAGAAGGAACGTTGCGGGGAATACCTTGAAATGCTGTCGGGATTCCTCGCGCGCCCTGAAAGTAGAGAACCCCCTTTATTTACCGTGGCCGATTTAATTGAGGCCTGCCCCGGTTTGGACTTCAGCGTTCTGGCGGCCGAACACGCGCTGACGCGCCGGATCAGCGCCGCCAAGGTCCAGCTTCTGGGACTGGCGTTGGGCGGTTTTACCGATGATTTGGACAAGGGCAGCGTTCAGATACTTGGCAAGGCCGAATTGCGTTTCATCCAAGAACGCGCCTCCGCCGAGCCCGAGCGTTTTATGGACCCCGTCTTCCGCTCCGACATCGGCTGTTTCGTGATTCCCGACAGCAACGATGAATGCATCGGCGCGGGCGTTACCCGAGATTTTCTGGTGCGGGCCGACGCGGCCGGCATTCCGGTGCTTTGTTCTGCTCAATCGCGCTCCGGTGTCGAAGCCCGTCTGTATCGGGTTTTGGAAGAGCGCCTGGCCCCCAGCCTCAGTTTCCACGGCGAACTGGTCGTGTTTCGGGGACTGGGTTTGTTGATTATCGGGCCCAGCGGCATCGGCAAGTCCGACTGCGCCCTGGACCTGATCATGAACGGACACCAACTGGTGGCCGACGACGTGGTGCATATTCGCCGCAATCAGTTGGACCAACTGATCGGCAAATCTCGCGAGTTGATTCGCGACCATATGGATATTCGCGGTCTGGGCATCGTCAACGTCCGCGATCTCTTCAGTTCTTATTCCATCATCGAGGAACATCCCGTCGACCTGGTCCTGCTCCTGGAACCCTGGGAGAAGAAAAAAGCCTATGCCTGCTTCAATGAACAGGGACATTTAGATATTTTAGGCATCGAAACGCCTATGATTCGCGTACCTGTTAGCAGAGGACGGAATTGGATCAACCTGATTCACGTTGCCGTGCGACGATTCATCCTGCAATCGAAAGGTTACGACGCCGAAACGGATCTGTCGCGCAAACTCGGCAACCTGCTGCAAGAAGAAAATTGATTCCGCAATTATGCCGGACACGTCCGGCCGCCTTAACATTAGTTGGAGGAAACCGATGAGACCGACTCTCCCGGTTTTGATGTTTCTGTGTCTTTGCCTCCCCGCCGCCGCACAGAATATCAAATACACCGAATTTACCCTATCTAACGGGTTGCATGTGATCCTGCACGAGGATCGCAGCAAGCCCATTGTGGCCGTTACGGTCACCTACCACGTGGGCTCCAAGGACGAAGACCCTGACCGAACGGGATTCGCCCATTTCTTCGAACACCTTTTGTTCGAGGGTTCCAAGCATATGGGCCGCGGCGACTTCGATCGCCACCTGCAGAACGCGGGCGGCACCAATAACGCCACGACCGACCAGGACCGCACGCTTTATTACGAGACTCTGCCGTCCAACCAGTTGGAACTGGGCCTGTGGTTGGAAAGCGAACGCATGCTGCACGCCAATATCCTTCAGGAAGGCGTGGAAACACAGCGAGAGGTGGTCAAGGAAGAACGCCGCCTGCGCGTGGACAACCGCCCCTACGGCACCATGATGGAAGAGACCATGAAGCGCGCCTTCCAAAAACATCCCTACAACTGGACGCCGATCGGGTCCCTGGACCACATCAACGCGGCCACCCTGGACGAGTTCATCGCTTTTTACGAGAAGTACTACGTCCCCAACAACGCGGTGCTTTCCATTGCAGGCGATCTGAATGTGCGCAAGACCAAAAAGCTGGTCAAAAAATACTTCGGCGATATACCCCGGGGCAAGGAAATCGAGCGCAAGAAGATCCAGGAACCCATGAATCCCGGTGAAATCCGGGATGTGATCTACGACAACATTCAACTGCCCGCCGTGATCATGACCTATCGCATCCCGCCGCGGGGGACCCCGGATTTCTACGCGGTAGACATGCTGATGACCCTGCTTTCCCGCGGTCAAAGCTCGCGCCTGAATCGCGAAATCAAAGACAACCAGCAGAAAGCCCTGTTCACCGGCGCCTTCCCCTTTCCCATGGAACATACCGGTGTTTCCATCATGTTCGGCATCTGCAGTATGGGTGTGGAACCGGAAGCGCTCGAGGCCGCTATCGAGGCCGAGGTGGAGAAGGTCAAGAACACGCCCATCACGGAACGGGAGTTCCAAAAAATTCGCAACCAGATGGAAAACGATTTCGTCTCCGCCAACAGCAGCCTTTCGGGGATTGCCGGCTCCCTGGCCGATTACCATACCTTTTACGGTGATGCCGGGCTCATCAACACCGAGCTGAAGCGGTACCTGAAAGTAACCGTGGAAGACATCCAGCGCGTGGCGCGCGAGTACCTGATCAAAGAAAACCGGGTGGTTCTTTACTACCAGCCCAAATCCATGCAGAAGGAGGGCCCGTAATGAAACGCCTGTTTTCCCTTTTATCCATCTCCCTGTTCCTGCTGCTGCCCGCCCAGGCGGACAAAAAGCTGGACCGCAGCAAGGTGCCGCAGCCCGGGCCCGCTCCCGAAATCAAGCTGGGCGATTACGCAACCTTCCAACTGGACAACGGCCTCAAGGTCTTCGTGGTCGAGAACAATAAATTACCCCGGGTTTCCTTCAGCCTGATACTCGATTTGGACCCCATCCACGAGGGCGATGCCGCCGGTTACCTGAGCGCCGCCGGACAACTGCTGCGCCGGGGCACTACCACCCGCACCAAGCAGGAAATCGACGACGCGGTCGACTTCATCGGCGCCTCCCTGTTTGCCGGCAGTGCTTCGGTCTCCGGCAGTTCGCTCAAGAAATATAGCGAAACCGTTCTCGAGCTGATGGCCGATATGACCATGAACGCAACCATGCCGGAAGAAGAGTTCCAAAAAATCAAAAAGGACCTTGCCGACGGTATCCGCTCTTCCAAGGATGATCCCAATACGATTGCCGCCAACCTGAGATCCGTTTTGGTTTATGGCAAGGACCATCCCTACGGTCAGGTCACCACGGAAGAAAGCGTGGCCAATATTACCCGCGAGCACTGTCTCAACTACTACAAAACCTATTGGCGTCCCAATGTCGCCTACCTGGCCGTTGTCGGCGACACCAATCCGGCCGAGGCCAAAAAATGGATCAAGAAGTACTTCGGTAATTGGAAACGGGGCGATGTGCCCAAGCATTCATACCCCGTGCCCAAGCCGCCGGAGAAGACCAAGGTCGCCGTGGTCCACAAAGACGGGGCCGTACAAACCGCGCTCAGTGTGACCCACCCCGTGGTTCTGAAGCCCGGGACGCCGAATGCCCTCCCCGCCTCCGTCACCAATACGGTGCTGGGGGGCGGTTCCTTCCGTCTTTTCAAAAACCTGCGCGAGGATAAGGGTTATACCTACGGCGCCTACAGCAGCCTGTCGGCCGATCGGTTGGTGAGCAGCTTCACGGCGTCGGCTTCCGTGCGGAACGAGGTCAGCAAGGGCGCGGTCAAGGAATTCCTCTACGAGATGAACCGTATCCGCGACGAGAAGGTTCCTCAAGAGGAATTGGACCTGGTCAAGAACTACCTGACCGGCAATTTTGCGCTGGGCCTGGAAAACCCCGGCCGGATGGCTACCTTCGCCATCAACATCGAGCGCTACAACATGCCGCGCGATTATTACGACAACTATCTCAAGAACATTGCCAAGGTGGATGTGGACACGGTGCAAGCCATGGCTCGCGAATACATCATGCCCGCGAACAGTTGGATCATCGCGGTGGGCGATGCGGAACTTTTGGCTGAAGAGCTGGCCGAATACGGCGAGGTTCACCGCTTCGACAACTACGGCAATCCCTACACGGCGCCCAAGACCAAAGCGGTTCCCGCCGGCGTGACCGCTCGGTCCGTGATCGACCGTCACCTGGAAGCCTGCGGCGGTAAGGAGCGCATTGGCGCCATTCAAGACCTGACCATGGAAAGCGTCTTGAAGATGGGTCCTCAAAGCATCCAAATGATCAACCGCTTCCGCGCGCCCAACCAGATGAGCGTGCAAATGTTGATGAACGGCCAGGTGATGGGCGGCCAGATCTTTGACGGCGTAAAGGGCGTCAACCTTCAAATGGGCCAGAAAATGCCCATGGACGAGGCGACCCTGGAAAACGCCAAATGGTCTTCCGTACCGGTTCCCGAGATGAACTATGACAATCCCTACTTCGAGCTCAAGTTGAACGGGGTGGAGCAGGTGGACGGCAAAGACGTCTACCACCTGGAAGTGCATCAGAAGAACGGCGATATCGTCCACCGCTGGTACGACGCCGAAAGCGGTCTGTTGGTGCGCACCGAATCCACCCTGAAGAGCCCCATGGGCGAGGTCAAGCAGGTTGCGGTCGTTTCCGACTATCGCGAGGTGGAAGGCATCAAGGTGCCCTTCGCCCGCACCATCACCCGCGGCCCGCAGAGCTTCGAAATGCTCGTCGAAAAAATCACGGTCAATCAGAAGTTGGACGACAGCCACTTCAAGATCGACTAAACCGCAATCCCATCAATTGATCCGCCGGTCGCGTCCGAAGACCTTGTCACGGACCAGGCCGGCGGTTTCCTCGATGGATCGATTGGTCACATCGATCACCGGCCAGCGACGATGCCGCCGGAAGTAGGCATCGACTTCTTCGATCTCTTCGAAGATCGCATTGGGGTCGCAATAGTCGGACTGGTTGATCGCGAGACCGGTCATACGCCGCTTGCGAACCTCGGCCAGGCGCATGGGATCGATGGTCAAGGCCACGACCTTGCGCTGGTTGATCTCATCCAGCTCCGGCGGCGGCTTCACACCCTTGGCCAATGGAATATTGACCACCTTGTACCCGTACAGGGACAAGTACATGCTGAGCGGCGTTTTTCCCGCGCGGGACACGCCCACCAACACGATATCGGCCTCGTCCAAGCCCAGCAGGCGCTTGCCGTCGTCGTGTTTGAGGGTGAATTCGATGGCTTCCATGCGCTTGAAATACTGCTCGTTGACCCCGTGGAACTTGTCCGGGTTTTCCTCCGGCTCCGAACCCAGGAAATCCGAAAGCACCTGAAGCGGGGTACTGAACAGGTCCAAGCCGCGCAACCCGCGCTCTACGAGTTGTTCGTTCATATATCGGCGCAGCTCTTTGTTGACCAGGGTGTAGGAAACGAACACCGGCCCGTCTACCTGCATGGCGCCGTTCAGCACCTTGTTGACCTGATAGACGTCCTTGATTTTGGGATAACGTCTGGTAAAGATGGCGTACTCTTCCGAAAACTGGGTCAACAAAGCGCGCAATAAATTGACGGCCGTCTCGCCGCTGCCGTCGGAGACAATAAAAAAGTACCGGTTGGTTTGGCTCATGTGTTCCTCTTCAGCCCCCTGTCCAATCCGTCCAGGCGGCGCTTCAAGGAGACCGCCCCGCGTTCCTGCTTGAGGAAATTATCCAACGTCCAATTGCGAGGGATGCGTTCCAGCCAGATGGATTCGTTCTTGCGGAACCATCGGCTGAACACCGGCATATTGGCCCATAACCGCTGACCGAATTGTTTCAAACCCATGGTGACCGTGGGGTCCTGGCCGATATTGATCAGCTTCTCGCGTTGCCCCAAGATCTGGTCGTGCTTTGAGGTTCCCATGACATCCAGCAGTTTCATGACATCCGAAAATGGAAACCAACCCTCTTGCGTCAGCAATTCGTCCAAAGTCCAGTCCCTATTCACCTTGCGAAACATTAACTGGTCCGGGTCGGGCCAATCGGGCAGGGGGACGTAGTCGGTCATGCGAGTTGCCTCCCTCTAAGCAATTGCTCATTTTGCCAAAGGCTTGCACGAGCTGTCAAATACTCATCGGTCCCGGACATGCGATTCATGATATAAAGCACGGAAAAGCCGCGGGGCGGTATCACCACATTATTTGTGCACAGTGGTAACCGTTTGGGGTAGAATATCGCGTATGACTTTGGAAATCCTGTTTCTTTTCTTTTTATTGGTCTCGATGGCCTATTTCTTCTTCACCGAGAAGCTGCCGGTGGACCTGACCGCGTTCATCGGCCTGCTGACGCTGGTGGTGTTCGGTTATGTCTCGGCCGATAATGCGTTTATGGGGTTTTCATCGGCAGCGGTCATTACCATGCTTTCCATTTTCTTCGTCAGCGGCGCCTTGCGCAAAACCGGTCTGGCCGATATCATCGGCACCCGGATTCATCGCATGGTGGGCAGTCGCGAAGTGCCGCTGATGATTGCAGTGATGGGCGTGGCGGGCTTGCTTTCCGCGTTTATGAACAATGTGGCCGCGACGGCTGTTTTGCTGCCCGCGGTGGCCAGTCTTTGCAAGAAGGCCCATATCTCGCCCTCCCGTTTGTTTATGCCGCTCTCTTTCGGTACGGTTCTTGGCGGCACCATTACCATGGTGGGCACGCCGCCCAATATTCTGGCCGCCGAGGTCTTCGAGAAACGCGGCATGGAAGGCTTTTCACTGTTTGACTTCTCGTCGCTGGGCCTGATCATCCTCGCCGCCGGCATTACCTATATGGTCCTCATCGGACGCCGTTTCCTGCCGGATAACAAGGTCAGCGACCATTCGGAAATGCGCGACCTGGCCAAGGTCTATCAGCTTCAGGAGTACCTGACCACCCTTAAGATCCCACCCCATTCCAAGTTGGAGGGCCTTACCCTGAGGCAGGCGCGTATCGGCGCCGTGTTGGGCATCCAGGTCGTGGGCATCATCCGGCACGGCGAGAAGAAACTGGCGCCGACGGCGGAAACCGTATTGCAGGCCAATGATGAGCTGGTCGTCAAAGGCCATAGCGAGGAACTGGAAAACCTGCTCAACATGGCCAATGTCACTATCTCCGAAAGCGAGGACCATCATTTCCGCAAGGCCGGCGAGCAGGTTCGGCTCATCTCCGGCATCATTGGTCCCGAGTCCTCTCTGATCGGCGAATCCTTGCGCTCTACCGATTTTCGGCATCGCTACCACATGTTCACCGTGGGCATCATCCGCAACGACCAGTTGATCCTGCGCGAGATCGTGGGCGAAACCCTACAGGTAGACGACGAACTCTTGATTGCCATGCGCGCCGATACCAACCTGCGCAAGGTCAAAACGCACGGCGATTTCTCCATGCGCAAGGTACCCCAGGACACGTTGCGCTCATTCCTGTCCCATGTTTTCGTGCTGACCATTCCCCACGGCTCCCCCATGGTGGGCGAGAGTTTAGGGGAAAGCCGCATCGGCGAGTTCCTGGGTTTGAGCGTAGTCGGCGTTATTCGCGATGAGGAAATCGAAATCGAGCTGGGACCCTACTACCGCATTCAGGCCGAGGATCAGATCTTCGTGACCGGCGAGCGCGAGCGCGTGGACGGCCTGATCAAAATGGGCAAGGTGGTCCTGGGCGACGACGTGCGGCCTTCCGAATTACAATCGGAAGATGTGGGCGTGATCGAAGCCACCCTGTCGCCGCGTTCCGGCGTGGTTGGCAAAACCCTTGCCCAGCTCAATTTCCGCGATAAGTACGATCTTCAGGTCCTGGCCATTTGGCACGACGGCCGGCCCCTACACAAGGAAATCGCCCACATTCCGCTGAAGACCGGCGATGCCCTGCTGTTACAGGGCAGCTGGAAGCGCATCAACTTGTTCGGCTCCGATCCCGACTTCGTCACCCTTTCCGCCTCGGTTCAGGAGCCGCGCCGCTGGGATAAATCCGGCTGGGCCATGGGCGCCCTGCTGCTGATGATCGTCCTGGTGGTGACGCGCGTCCAACCGGTGGCGGTGGCCTCCTTCATGGCCGCGGTGGCCGTGGTGCTGTCGGGCGCCATTACCATGGAAGAAGCCTATCGCAGCGTGGAATGGCGCACCCTGTTCCTGGTGGCCTCCATCCTGCCGGTGGGCCTTGCCTTGGAAGACAGCGGTGCAGCGACCTTGATCTCCCAATTCGTTTTGGACATGGCCGGTCCCTGGGGGATTTACGCCATCCTGGCCGGATTATTCTGTCTGGCCAGCCTGCTCAGCCAAACCCTGGACGGTGCGCCGGCCGTGGTTGTCCTGGCTCCTGTTGCGCTGCAAACGGCGGCGAAACTGGGCATCTCGCCTTACCCCCTGATCATGGGCATCAGCTTGTCCGCCTCGGCCGCGTTCATGACGCCCTTCAGCCACAAGGCGAACCTGCTGGTGATGGGGGTCGGCGGCTACAAACCCATGGATTACCTGAAGGTAGGTACGCCGCTTACCCTGTTGATCATCACCCTGATGGTCATCCTGATCCCGGTTTTCTGGCCGCTGGAGCCCGTGGCCGCTGCGTTGCCTTTCTCCCCCGAGACCTGGCCGGAACAATCGGTGACCGATATCCTGAATAACTAACCGCCGCGGCAGGATTGTTTATAATGTGGGCATGGAGGTGTTGTCATGTGCGGTCGCTTCGGTCTGGAACTTCCGGCGCAAACCATTGCCGAGTTCTTTCTTGCCTACAACCTTCAGGACGTGAAACCCCGCTATAACATTGCGCCCACGCAAGAGGTGCTGTGCATCATGCGGGACAACGAGGCGCCGGGCAACCACGCGTCTTCCTTCTATTGGGGACTGGTGCCGCCGTGGGCCAAAGACATGAAGATTGCGAGCAAGCTGACCAACGCCCGCTCGGAAACCCTGCGGGAGAAACCCAGCTTCAGGGGCGCTTTCAAGTATCGCCGTTGCCTGATCCCCGTAAGCGGCTTCTACGAATGGGAACGCAAGGGGAAGCATAAGCAGGCCTGGTACTTCCGGCCGCAGCAAGACAATACGCCCTTCGCCTTCGCCGGTCTTTGGGAACACTGGACCGGTCCCCACGGCGAGGAGTTGTGGAGTTGCACCATCATCACGACCGATGCCAACGACGTCATGAGTCCCGTCCACCACCGCATGCCGGTCATCCTGGGCCGAGACCATTTCGACGCCTGGCTCGATTTGAACAACCGGAACAGCAGCAAACTGCAACCGCTGTTGAAGCCCTGCCCCAACGAATCGATCACGGGTTACCGGGTCGGCAACTATGTCAACAAAGCGGGCAACGAGGGCCCGCAATGCATCGCCCCCATGCAAGAACCCCGAGAAACGCCTCCCGACCAGTTGGAGCTGTTCTGAAACTTCGCCGACTTTTTTCCGCTCCCCTCTTGTTCAATGCGGCTACCGCCGTTAGGATAGAAGGGCCGCCCTAGCTCCGCGGGAGGGACGCATCCGACGGAGTGAAATCCGCCTATCTACTCCGGAGGATCGTATGAACACCTTACCCGAGGGGCTTGTAGACGCCCTTGCGCGTGATCGCGCCGATAACCTGGCCGGTTTCCGCCACCGTTTCGTTGTACCGGATCACGAGTTGATCTACTTGGACGGCAACTCGCTGGGCCGCCTGCCCAAGACCACCAACGCCAAACTTCACGAACTGGTGGATCGTGAATGGGGCGACCGCCTGATTCGCAGTTGGAACGAGGGCTGGTTCGATGCCCCCCAACGGGTGGGCGACAAGATTGCGGAACTGCTGGGGGCCGCCTCGGGTGAAATGCTGGTGGCCGACTCGACCTCGGTCAATTTGTTCAAACTGGGGCTGGGCGCCATGCGTCATCAAGCGGGACGTCATAAGATCATCACCGACGACCTCAACTTTCCTTCCGATCTGTACATCATGCAAGGGGTGATCAAGTCGCTGGACCGACCCTGCCACCTGGAAGTGGTGCATTCCGACGACGGCATCCACGGCCCGTTGGATAAACTGCTGAATGCGATCGATGAAGACACTGCCCTGGTGACACTGACCCATACTGTCTTCAAAAGCAGTTACACCTACGACATGGAACTCATCACGCGCCGGGCCCACGAAAAAGGCGCCATGGTTTTGTGGGACCTCAGCCATTCCGTCGGCGCGGTACCCATCCACCTCAATGCCTGCGATGTAGACCTGGCCGTGGGCTGCACCTACAAATACCTCAACGGCGGACCTGGGGCGCCGGCGTTTCTATACGTCCGCAAGGACCTGCAAGACCGCCTGGAAAACCCGATTTCGGGGTGGATGGGCCAGAAGAACCTGTTCCAGTTCACCCTGGATTACGAACCGGAGCAGGGCATCCGCCACTTCCTCACGGGCACGCCGTCCATCCTGTCGCTGACCGCCATCGAACCGGGCTTGTCGCTGCTGCTGGAAGCGGGGATGGACAATATCCGACAGAAGTCGCTGAACCAGAGCGCCTACCTGATCGACCTCTGGGAAAGCGAATTGGAGCCCCTGGGCTTCCGGCTCAATTCCCCGCGTGATCCGGCGGTTCGCGGCCCGCATATCTCCCTGGGTCACGACGAGGGCTTGCGCATCGACCGCGCCCTGATCGAGAAGAAGAACGTGTTGCCGGACTTCCGTCGCCCGGATAACATCCGCCTGGGCATCCCGCCGCTTTATACCAGTTACGAGGACATCTGGCGCGCGGTCCAGGCCATGAAGGACGTGGTGGTGAACCGCATCTACGAGGAATTCAGCACGGAAGCCCCGGTGGTTACCTGACAGGCCGAAACGCCGGTATCAGGTTGCCGTAGCGGTATGCCGGGATAAGTGATGCATCCACCAGGACAGCAGATAAAGCAAGCCGCAAACCGGAAAAAGCATAAACACCCAGCTGAAGGGAACGGAACCCCGAGTGACCCACTCGGTGATGTAGAAAGCCGCGAAACCGGCCAGAACCAGAATGCCGCCGAGGTTTTCGCGCAGCCATCCCAGGATCAGGCCGATCCACATGACGAACATAAAAGACATCAACAGACTTTCCTTGGCTGTCAGCACGGTGACATCGAGTCTTTCGCCGACGGCGAAGGTAAGCACCAGCAACGCAAGCAGGGCGGCCGGAATACGGGCGAGGTAGCGCAAAACAGCAAGAGCTTTCATGGGAAACCTCCTTGGGACCTTTATTGCGGACCCTCTAGGGGAAATGTAAGCGCCCTGACCCCGGGCCGGTAGGTGAAACCCAATCGTATTACGAGATGATACCGATGGTATTGTGAGCGGCGAACACCGGTTACATGTCTATATAAACAACAAAAGCCGCCCTGCGGCGGCTTGTTGGAAATTCTTAAGGAGGTTGGTGGAGCCAAGGGGACTTGAACCCCTGACCTTCGCACTGCCAGTGCGACGCTCTCCCAGCTGAGCTATGGCCCCATCCGAGCAACGCGAATGATACTGAATCTTGGCCTGGAGTACAAGGGTTAATTTTAAAAAAGTGGTAACAACTCCCTAACATGACTGGAGAAACGGCAAACCCCCTTGTTCAAGGGGGACCGCCGACCCGGTACAGGGTGAATGGGCCGGATTCACTGGTCGGACGCCAGGATTCGGGAATTGGGAAGGGTAGTTCGCCCTCGATGAGCGCGTAATCCACCGGTTGCTTCAGGCTTTCTTCATTTTTCATATGCAGGAAGTAGATATGATCGCGACGGGCCATATGGTTGCAGAATCGGTACTCGGCCAGGACCGGTGCTTCCAGGGGGATCTGCGCGCTGATGGTTCGGAACTGAGCCAGGCGCTCACTGTTCAGACCGGCGTGTAACCGGACCAGGGCGTCTCCCCCTCGGTAGACATAATTTGCCGTCACCAGTAGCGGCAACACGGCCAGGAACCGCTTGACCCCGGTTCGTTTGAAGAAATCCGGCTTGTCCCGCAATAATATCAGGGTGGAAATGCCCAGCCAGAGGATAATTTCCAAACTGTAATGGTAGGTGGGTACAATCACGCGATGCCCGGTAGAGAACAGAATGAATACAAGCGTGGGCAACGCGGGCAGCCACCACCGGCGAAAGAACGGCAGAACCAATAGAAATGGTATGAGGATGCCCGTCAGGTAATCGAACTTACTCTCCTTGAAAAGGAAACGAAGCGGCAGCAAGGGGTCTTTTTGAAGATTGGCCAGAATCTCGGCGGGTGTATGGCCGTAGCCCTTGTAAAAAGAGAGCAAGCCTACCTGAAGCGTGTGGTCGAACATGGGCGGAATGATCAGGTTGGCAATGGCGAAATGCAGGCCGGCAAGGGTCAACGGACCCCAAACCCAGGGCCCGCGTCGGCCGAAACTGAAGGCCAACAGACCCCAGGAGCCGATCAAAACGAACAGGTTCTCGCGGATGCAGGCGATTACGAACAGCTGGACCATAAAGGAACGGAAGCGCTCCTTTTCATAGCTGATAAAAGCGCCGACGAAGGGGAGCGGCAGAAGAGACAACTCATAGAAAATACGCGTGTTATGCGTTATGGTGGAGTGAAACAGAAACATGGTGACGATGACGAGGCCCACATCCCCGAACCCCGCTTCCCGGTTGTGACGATAGAGCAGCCATATGGCGTAGGCGGTCAGACAAATGTGCACGGCAATCAGAACGGTGAGCGATTTCGCGACGGCCATCAAGGGCACGAAAAGGAAAAGGATGGGAGAGAAATGGACACCCAGGTGGTTGCCGCCCTCGAAGGTGGTTCGAAACCATTGGCCTCGCGTGGTGTTGTAGAAAGCCTGTTCGAAAATGGTGTAGTCGCCGCTGTAGATACTGAAATCGAAATAGGCGCGGAACATATTGAGAATGGAGAACACGGCAAAGGCCGCGATCATGATTGCGGTCAGCAGATTTTGGTGATGGGATAACCGGGACATCGATGGGCAACTCCGTCAAAAACACATATCATACACGAGACCAGGCAGAGCAAGATAGTTGCCAGGCGCTTTCGATGTAGCCATGCCGCCTGATTTTAAGGATGTTCCCGTTGTCCCGGCTCCGGGCCGTCGGAGTTAAAGGTCATCTATTATTTTTGCTTCGATTTCGTCCAATTCCGCGAGCGTCCGCGCCGATTGCAGGGCGTCTCCGTATTTATGCCGGAGGTCTTTCTTATTGAGGAGGCGGGTAAGGGTCTGCATCTTTCCTTCGAACAAGAATGCAGGTTTGGCACCCTCAATGGCCTCTTTGGCAATGATGGGACGTGCTCTTTCAATGATGCGCTCGGCAATGCTCATATAAGCCTCCCTCCTTATCGTCAAATCCCTGTTTGATGATCTGGTACCGACCTACAAGTTGCTACCGATAAGAATACGTCGGCTCGCCGGAGTTAAAGGTCTTCCATAATTTTTGCTTCGATTTCATCTAATTCCGCGAGCGTCCGTGCCGATTGCAGGGCGTCTCCGTATTTATGCCACAGGTCTTTCTTATCGAGGAGGCGGGTGAGTGTCTGCATCTTCCCTTCAAACAGGAGCCTCGGCCTTGCTTCTTCGATGATTCGGGGTCTGGCGCCTTCGACCGCCTCTTTGGCAATCGTAGGACGTGCGCCTTCAATGGCTTCCTTTGCAATTGTAGAACGTGCGCCCTCGATGGCTTGCTTGGCAATGATGGGACGTGCTCTTTCAATGATACGCTCGGCAATGCTCATATAAGCCTCCCTGCTTATCCTTATCATAATGCCTTCCAGGTCTTTCTCGCCAGTCAAATTTTGCTCGATCAAGTTGCCCCAAACTTCCTTGCGGTAGCGCGGATCGCCCTCCAGAACCTGGAGGTAGGCCAACGGCTCACCGCCGTTGATGTTGCGCATTTTTCGTTGGATGAGGAGGTACACCGGCAAGCCCTGGAAATCGCATCGGTACTTCCAAGGCGTCACGGCCGTGAAGCTGTAATTCGGGTTCTGTAAAAGGTTTCGCGGCACCCGGGTCAAGATGATATTCAGGGTCAGCTTGTCCTGAAGCGATTGCTCGCCGTGGCGGGTCTCGAAGATAATGGCACGCGCGGCGTACTCTCGGAACATGCGCTCGTTGAGGGTTTCATGGATGCTTTTGTACTCGAAGACATTGTATTCCAGCAGGTGGTCGAAGGGACGAATCCCTTCTACATTTTCTGCCGGATCTTCAGGCCGGCCGGGAGCGGTTCGGCAATAGTAATCGATCCGCATGTGCTTGGAAACCTCGCGTTCGGTTTCCAGGATTTGTTTCCCGGACATCATTGCCAGATGGTTATCCAGGATGGTTTGGAGAATGTCGTGCCAATCAATCTTTTCATCGATCAATGGAACCTCATGATTCATCAAAATTGGTTCCGAGGAAAGATGTGGCGCCGGAACCGATAACCCGCATTCTAGCAGAGGCTCCCGAGGATGAATCGGGCAATGGGCGTTCGCCGGGCAATAAACGATTTTTTGCGCTGATCCATGAACAGAATCCGCATGTTAGAATGAGGCGCCAATCCTAAAGAACGAGGTCTTCATGCCCCAACGTCATGTTCTCCTAGCATATTCACCGGAAGATCGGGAAAAAGCAAAACGCCTGTACGATGATCTGGTAAAGGCCGGTATCCGTGTGACTGCTGGCGAGAATGGGTTAGATTGGCTGAAATCAATATCCCGGCCAATCACAGTTCAGGATGTGGTTTGTGTGGTCTATTGCCTTTCGAGGCGAAAGGCGCCTCCGAGGTGGCACGAGATGCTAAATGAGATCAAACTCGGTCATCTTGAATTCACACCCTCAATTACCATCATACCTGTCCAAATAAATATGGACGACATACCGCTGCTCCTTTCCAAAGACCGCGGAATTAAATGGTTAAAGCCCATTGTTATGCATAGGTCTTGGAATCGGAGCTTGAGAAGACTTTTAGGAAAAATAGAAACCCTGCCTTTATGTTTTCAGAGTGATGAGAGGGATTTGAATGCGCTGCTGGGAAACCTTCCAGAATTCTCTCGAAACAAAAGTTACGATCACACCCTGCGGTTAATGGCCCAATGCGCACCGGGTCCCATCCCGTTCGATTTTTTAGCTCGCCTTTTGGGTACCTACGAAGAAAAATTGGAACGGCAACTCAAGCAACTCTGCGCCCGTACACTGTGTCTCCAGGTGGATGGTGAAGACAAGGCCTTTGAGTTGTCCGCAAGGGTCCGCGAGATCTTACGAGACAGGGAAACCGATACCAAAATCGTGAATCGATTCCTCGATTTGGTGCAAAGTGTTTATACAGATAAGAAAGATGAAACCCATTATTCCAAGAAAGACCGTTGGTTGCCCCAAGCAAGAGAGGCGGTCCAGCGGTTGGATGAGATGGGGGACAGTCGATTGACCAAGTGGGCGGATGCGACTTTTTGGAGATATTGCGATTCACGTGGGCATGGCAAATTCTATCTGGATGTAACCAACCAAATCATCAGGCGTTTCCCTGGCGACCGATATGTGCATGCTGAATGTTACTTCGGCCAGGCCTCGATCTTGAGGGATTGGGGAAAGTTGGAAGAGGCCATGATGCTATTCAAGAAACAGCAGGAGCTTCAGGAGGAATTAGGAAATCACGCAGCCCTAGCCGCTAGTTACGGCCACCAGGCATTGATCTTGAAAGCTCAGGGGAAGTTGGAAGAGGCCATGGCCCTCCACCAGAAAGAACAGGCGCTTCAGGAGGAATTGGGAAACCGTGCTGGCTTGTCTGCAAGTTATGGTAACCAGGCCTTGATCTTGAGGGCTTGGGGAAAGTTGGATAAGGCCATGGCCCTTCACAAGAAAGCGCAGGCGCTCATAGAGAAATCTGGCGATCGGGCCGCCTTGGCAATCAGTTACAATAACCAGGCAGAGATCTTAAGAGACCTGGGAAAACTAGACGAAGCCATGAAGCTCCATAAGCAGGTAAAGGCCATCAGTTTGGATACCGGCATCAAGGAACACCTGGCGGAAAGCTACATAAACCAGGCTCTCATCCTAAGTGACTGGGGTCGTCATGACGAAGCCATGGTCCAGCATCAAAAAGGACACGCGATCTTCGGGGAATCAGGCCTACCCCTCAAACTGGCAGAATCCACCTGGAACCGAGGCGAAATCCTAGGCAAGCAAGGCAAACGCGAAGAAATGCTGGCGCACTACCAAAGCGCCATCGATCAAAAAAAGAAATACGATTACGCCACCGACGAATGGGACCGCAAACTGGCCGAAGCCCTCAAAGCAGACACACCGCCGGAGCCCCTCTCCCCGGAAGATCTGCTTGATCTGCTCTACCTTCTGGTCCTCGACCGCCGAGCAAACCCCGAGCTCCTCATCGCCCTGCAACCCGACCAACTAAAAGACATCGTCGCCAACCAATCCCCCCAAGCACTCCTCCAAGACCTGAAAACCCGCCACCGGGATCGCCCCGACCCGCTTTGGCGTCAATGGACCCTGGCCCGAAATGAAACCGCCTTCCATCAACTCGCCGGGGTGCTGCAAGCATGAGCCTCAACGCCTTCAACGTGGACAGCCTGAATGCCCTGGCCGATGATGTCGCCAAGGGCCGCGTCGTATTTTTCGTCGGCGCCGGCTTCTCCCGCGACAGCGAAGGCAATTCCGCCGAACGTCTCATCGCCCGCCTGCTCTCCCGCTTCCTGGCCGTGATCGATGTGGCCGCCGCCCAGTTCAAGCCGGATGATTACGAACCCTTGCGCCGGGCGCTGACCACCATCTTCGATCTGAAAACCGCCCCGGACACCTGGGATACGGTCAAGGAACTTGCGAGTAAATACTACGCCACCAACGATTGGATGGTCACGGTCTATGGTCAGTTGCTCACCCAATTAAAAGAGGATCTGCCCGAAGAAGACGTTGCGGACTTCGCCGAACGGGTCAATCAAATAGAAAACCGAACCATGCAAGACCTGGACTCAAACTGCCCGTCGCTTCTCCCCATGGAACTCTCCTACCTTTGGGCCCTCGGCGCACCCGAAAACGGCAAGGCCCTGTTCTTGGACACCCAGGGTTTCGCCTGTGAAGAATCCATGGCGGGCGCTCCCGAAGATCCCGATATCACCGAGGTTGAAAAGAAATACCAAAACCGGTTCAAGCCCCGGCACCACATCCTGGCCCGCCTGGCTCGCGAGGGACTGGCCAACCCCATCCTCACCACCAACTACGACCTGCTGCTGGAAGGCGCCGCCCGACTGTCCGGCATGGGTTGCAATTGCCCGCCTGTCAAGGGCGCGCCGCGCACGCCCTTCGAATCCACCCAGGTCATCCGCCATGCTCGCGACTTCTTTGACCGCGCCGCCGCCCAAACCGGCGCCATCCTGCTCAAGTTCCACGGTTGTGCCCTGGAATACAGGCGCCGCCGCAAACGCTGCCTGCCGGACAACCGAACGGAGGATGACCTGAAGGTCTTGCGCCGCTATCTGAAGGCCGTCGTCTTCACCTACCGCGAGATCCAGAACTGGCGCCAGGACCATTGGTCCCGCGACTACCTGGCGACTCTGCTGCGTACGCGCACGACCGTATTTTGCTCCTACTCCGGCGCAGACCCCGTGATTCACGACACCTTCCGAGGCATCTACGAGGAACTGGGACGCCATCGGTCGGGTACTGCTCAGAGAGCGCCGGCTTATTTCTTCGGCTTCGGCCTGGACAACACCGAGTTCGACGGTCTGGAATTGTTACGCGCCGCCCAACACGCGGTATCCGAGGGTACTGCCGATGCCGTGGATCATCCTCATTACCTGCGGTTCAGTCGCCGCGATGCGAGAGAGGCTTTCCCCAATGCGGACCAACATCTCCAATGGGTGTACCACCGCGCCCTGCGTTGCCGCCAGGAGGAGTATTTATCCGGCAACTTGACGGCCATGAGCCGCCGCTTGTTCCACAAACCCAAAAACCCGTCCGCCCTTGACCGCCTGCGCCTGCATTTCAGGGTGCTTCAAGCCACGGAGGTTGCCGAGGCCGGCCGTTGGTCCTCCCTCACCCAATCCGATCCCGGGCCGGCGGCGGTCATGAACTGGACCTGGCGGTTCCTGAGTAACTGCATGAGCGAATACGCTCAAGCCGAGTACATGCTGAACCGCCATCACGGTATCCGCCACCCGCGCCTGGACCATCCCGAATGGTATTACCCCGCTTCCGCCAACCCCGACCTGGCCACCTGGGTCACCGTCCTGGAAATAGCCGTCCGCCGCATGATCGCGGCCCTCCACGGCAGGCTTGCCGACTGGACCGACAATCGCTTCTACCTGCCGCGAGGACCGCGCACCAAACGGCCGGGTCTCTGGTTCCAAGCGCCGGGACACGGCGCGCCGATGCGCCTGGTCATCTGCCTGGACCAGAGCCTGGCCACGGTCCCCGCCCCCACCGCCTACAAAACCATCACCTGGCGCATTCCGCCGCGTTCCATCCCCTGGCCTTCCCGTACGACCCGGGGTCTCATGCCCGACAGTGCCGCCGTCTGGCGCTGGGCCTGCGACCGCAAGCCCGACGTGCGTGAATTGAAAGATTTTGGTTTTTAAGGAATCCTCATGACCTCCATCCCGCAACGCCTCGCCGAAAAACTGAAGCAGTGCTACGACCTGGAAATCCTCCCCGCCTCCGGCGACTTCCAGGCACAGCGAGGGATTTACCTGAGCCCGCGCTTGATGATCGACGGTTATCTCAACCTGAACCCGGACCTGTTGGTGGTGGACCCGGAGATCCACGCCATGGGCTGGGTCTTCATCCTCGAAGAAGACGCGGATCACGCGGAACTGATCGATCGCCACGCGGGCGGCATGGCGCACCTACGCCACCTGTTGTTGACCCGAGAGACGGAAGCCGAAAGTCCGGCCGGGCAGCATACGCCCTGGAGCGTGGAACTGGTGCCGGTCTACCACCGTTCCCAACGGGATGCCGTGCACGGCGCGCTGATGAAACTGTGCCGCGAGTCCGGCCTGGTGCACAACGTGGGCCTGCACCTGTTGGAACTGAGCGGCGGGAGACTACTGGACGGGCCGGTGCGCGACGCCTTCCGCTGGCTGTTGCACGCCTGCCGGGAACATTGGGGCGAAAAAGGCGATGAGATTTCGCTGCCGATGAGGGTGGAATTGACCAACTTCAAAATCCACCGCCGCTTTGCCATGGACCTGAAAGAGGGGCAGACCCTGCACCTGGTGCACGGCGACAACGGCAGCGGCAAGTCCAGCCTGGTCGAGGCGATCCTGTTGGCCGCCGGGCAAAAACCGGACAATTACCCCGATGATCGGAAAGCCATGCTGGACTCGATCCGCAACAAACACGCGGGCAAACGCAAAGCGGTCGAGGTGAAACTGACCTCGGGCGGAACCAACTATGCCTGGCCGCCTGAAACCGATATTCCCAGGCCGGCCATGTTCTGCATCGACCAGGTCTTCATGAGCCGCTTGACGCATGAAAGCCCGAGTGAACGCGCCCGGATGTTCGTAGAAGCCTTTTTTCCAAACGAAAGCGATAACCTGAGCAACTACGTTCAAAGCCAGGAACGTGTAACCGGTATGCTGGACATGCTGGACGGCCGCCTCGCAGCCCTGCTGGGAATGGAACATCCCGACAATCCCTCATGGGAAGAAGTTGTTCAGGGCCCTTACGGCGACCTCGACGTGAATGGGCCCGTCACCGACTCCGTGGTCACCACTCTTTTGGCGCCGTCGCCGGACACTCTGGAAAACCTGGCGCCGCTGGTCCCGGGTCTGTCAATTCACCTGGAGAAATTTCGCGGAAAAACCGCTGACAGGGAAACCTGGCGGGAAAACCTGGAGCAGTTGGACCGGTTACTGGCAGGCCTATCCTCGGACAAGGTAACAGGATGGGCTCAAACCCTTGCCAGGGCCGAAGAAGTCCTCGATCGCCTGAAAGACTGGCGGCGCGGAGCCGGCCATGAAACCCGGACCTATGGGCAGGTGCTCAACGAATGGCTGCACTACCACGCCCTGGCCGAAATGGGCGCGGCCCAAAGGACCCTTAATCGAACACTCGCCGCTGAGGACGTCTGGGGCCGGGGAGAGCGTGAGCACTTCCAGGCGGCTCAAACGCACGATACCGAAGCACTGGAATCCGCCCTGGCCGAATGGGAGGAAAGGCGCGACCGCGCCCAAGACGCCGTAAAGCGCCACACCAAAACGGAGACGACCGATCATCCCGAGGCTCGGAACTTCGACCTGACCCCGAAAGACATCCAAACCCTCAACGAGGCAGGCGCTTTATTGGATGAACCCGAGTTGGGTAATCGCCTGTCCCGCGCCCTCCAGGGAGACCGAGGCAAAGAGATCGGTAACCTGGGTCGGGAGGATTGGGCGGAACCGCTATTGGATCGCTGTAAACAACACGCCACCTCCCTAAACAACCTGGATGTTCGGGACCTGGAAGGCCTGGATGGAGGCATGACCAACCTTCGCCGCGCACAATTGTTTATCGATTGCATCAAGCAATGCCGCGAGATGCAGGCCGTCAGCGAAAAACTGCAACAGGTCTTCTTCGACGAATTGAAAACCATGGCGGAACCGCTGAACGAGTTGCTGAGCCTGTTCGCGCCCTACCGCTGGATCTATTCCCCCATCGAACTGGCCTACGCCGATGAAAAGCTACACGTCACAGATGCCGATGACAACGGCGACGCCCTGATCCGCCGCAACCTGGCCGAATTGAACAGCCTGGCCCTGGCCCTGTTCCTACTGCGGGCGCCGTTACTGGAAAACAAATTGCGCCTGCTGATCCTGGACGATCCCCTCCAGAATATGGACGAGGTGAAGGTGCGCACCATGGCGCGCGGTTTCGCCCGCATCGGCTGCCTGATGCCCAATGGGTGGCGCCTGCTGATGTTCTTCCACGGCAAAACCGACATGGAGAGTTTCAAGCTGGAAACCCACGCCTCCACCTACGAACTGCGCCCGCCCCTCCGCGAGGGCGGCGATTCCGGCGAGGAGGGAACCGAACCCGTCATCACCACCCACGTGGACCGCAAGGAAGGCCCGCCGCCGCTGGACTATTTCGCCTTCGCCGAAGAAGTGCCGTTGGAAACATGAAATACACCTGAAAATATCAAGTCAATCCATACAACAACCAAAAATCAAAATGGTTACCTTTTGCCTGAAACACCCTAATCTTGCCGATTTGTCGGGTTGATCGAGGGTCGGCACGTGAAAGGCGGTAGATCAACATCCCACGACATGGATATGGTCTTACCGGGGTGGGTACATATCTCCCAGCTTATTTTTTGTTCCCATGCGGGGCCGGGATCGCGTTCGAAAATGGCTTCCGGGTATCCCGGCGACACTTTGATCCCGGGGATTATCGGGTAATCATCGATGCCGTCCATGCAAGTCGTTCCGGGTAATCATGAAGCCGGAGTCCCCGAAGGGCGTCAGCCCGGAGACCAGGCCGACGAAGGAGGCCGGGATCGGGGACAAGAGGGGGCATGTTGGTGTGCGGCGCAACCCGTAACCAGGGTTCGTACCTCACCCTGGTCTTTGAACTGACGCCCTCCGCAGATTCCGGGCTAAATGCTTTTTCGATAGCGGCTTGCGTGGCCGAGATCGATGGTTACCCGGTGTAGGATTGAGGCCCTCGCTACTTTTTATTCTCTGAGGAACACCGACGGTACGCACGGCAGGCCGCACCATTCGGCTACCTTGTTGTATTTGCCGGCCAGGTCTTGCGCCATGCGGGCGCCGCCTCGGATCTTTTCCAATGCCTTGCCCGCCGGGGTTTCCTTGTTGCCCAGGTCGTTCAAGACGCGGCTTAATTTGTTCATGGGTCCCAGCGCGTCGTCTTGGGACTCGGGACTATCCTCCTGACGTTTCAGCACTTTTAATTGATCTTCTACATCGGCCAGGTCTTGTGCGGTCTCCTCCGCGCCGTTACTCGCCAGATCGCGCTTCAATTCGGAGACGGCGCCTTGCAGGCCGCCTAATTCGAGCTTGAAGTTGAAATCGACCGAACTGGTTGCCTCAGCTTGGGCTTTTGCTGCCGCCTGGCTTTGGGCTGCCGCGTCGGTTTGCACCACGGGATTGGCCTGGCTGCCGATGAACGTGGGACTGATATTTGGATTGATTTCAATTTTTTCGACCATTAGATACTCCCTTTCTCTTTTTAGAGCTTGCGTCTCTTCCAAGCCGACCAACATGGTTTCGATAGATAACGGCCCCGAGACGCCCGGCCAGCGAAACTCGGTTTGTCCCTCGTAGCGTAACTCCAGCAGGAAGTTATAGGGCACTGCTATATCCGGTTTTTGCGGGACCGGAACTTCCTCATTGACTTCCAGGCCGGGGAAGGTGCTATGAATGCTGCGCAACTCTCCGCGTATGTAATCCAGCAGATCCTTGCGGGCGTGGCCGGGTCCGATCAGGTTGATTTGGATGATCTTGTCACCGCGACCCGTACTGACCGTGTCTTCCACCAGGGCTCGGGCGCCGTCCTTGTGCAACACCACACCCTGGCGCCATACCGTTTCCCCGTGAATCAAAGCGTGACAACGCACAATCAGGCGCGAGATGATGCCGTGGGGTATGAACGGGTATTGGAAGCGGAAGCGCAGATTGTCCGTATTGTCCCAATTCAGGTCCGGTTTTACCTTGGGCAGCAGTTGCGGGGCGATGTATTGTCCGTTCGGCAGCCGATAGACCAGGTCGAAGTGGTTTTTCAGCATCAGTTCCAGCAGCTTGCCACGATGTTCGTAGGCGTAACCCTGAAATTCCCATAAACTAAACAGCCACTTCTTGGAGAAGCGTCCCTTGTTGTCCAACACTTCTTTGGCCTGCAAGACCGCATAGACGGCGTCCAGCACCCAGCGCGGGTTCAGGAAAACGGTGTCCTCGAGGCTTGTGTCCTCATAATGCAGCAACACGCCCAAACAGTGGAGGTACCGAAGCAACCACATCTGGTCCTCTTCGGAGGTGATTTTATGCTCGGCACAAATCTCGCGATACGCGGCCAGGGAGATGGTGTTCCGAGCGGCTTGTTGCTCCAACTGCTGCCGAATGGGTTTCCATTGCGCGGGTAATTGTTCGCCCACATGCGGGAGGGCTTGTAGTAACTCCTCGATGCGGCGACGCAGGGCATGAAACCGCGACAGTTCGGTGTCGGCCAGGTCCACATCGGCTTGATGGATATTGAAATGCCCGGCGTAATGGTCGCGAAAATGGACGTGATCGTAATTGGTAATGGGGCATCGATCATACTCGTTCAGCACCACCAACACCGGCGAGCCGCCGCCCAGCAGTTGGATGACATTGAACCAGTAGTCGAACAGGGTGTGCTGTTTGCGATCGTCCGCCACCAGAACGTACAGGGCCTTGGGGCTTAGAAAGAACTGATGGGTGGCGTATTGAATCTCCTGGCCGCCAAAGTCCCAGATATTGACCTGAAATTTTTGGTCCGCCTGATCATCTAAGGGGAAGGTCCACCCCGTGGCCACATTCACGCCGGTGGTGCTGTCCTCGGCATCGGCGATGACATTGAAATTTTCATCCAGCAGTTTGCGCATCAGCGAGGTCTTGCCGGCGCCCGGTTCGCCTACGATCAAAAGCCGCGACTCGTACAGGCGCACGGTGCCTTGTGCTTTGCGTTGGGCATAGTAGTTGCGGATGGCTTCGATGCCCTGATTGACAATTTCCGGCGGCGGCTCTTGGATGGGGTTGTCGTGCACATTGAGGGAGGTGAGGTTTTGCAGGCGGAAAAGATGCTCCGGGATCTCTTTTAACTGGTTGTTATTCAACCAAAGGTGGGTGAGGTTTTGCAAGCGAGAGAGGTGTTCCGGGATCTCTTCTAATTGGGTGTTATATAGATTGAGCGAAATGAGGTTTTGCAGGCGGGTAAGGTGTTCCGGGATCTCTTTCAACTGGTTGCTACCCAGAAAAAGGTGAGTGAGGTTTTGCAGGCGGGTAAGGTGTTCCGGGATTTCTTTCAGATCCAAGTCAGCGGCATACAGCCAGGTCAGGTGTGGCCAGTCCTCTGGTAGCGATTCCAAGGGTGTTGCTTTCGTCACCTGCAAACCTACAACATGCTGTCGGGTTAATTGCGTTTGAAACACCGACCATTGATCCCAGTGCAATACCAGGCCGGGGATATCGGCGATTTCTTCTAACGGATTGTCGGTCAGGACCAAGTGTTTTAAGCCCAATTCGGCAAGCTCCGGCGGGATGGTGGTGATCCTGTTAATCCAAAGATGAAGTTCCCGCAAATGGGTTAAGCTGTAGATCTCGGGCGGAACGGTTGTCAGATCTGTATATAAAAGATCCAAAACCGGCTCTTCGGTCTCCCGGTTCCGTTGGATTCTTTCCAAAGCACGTGCAGGCGTCTCGCTCATGGCGCCCCCTTTCTCATGCAAGCGTGGGTCAAGCTCACTTTAACGAAACCGGCGTCGGATGACAAGGCGCCCATGCCTTTCACATGCTTGTGAACACAAGAATAGGGGACATCAACACCCGACGATATGGATGGTCTTACCGGCGTGGTCACGTGTTTCCCAGCTTATTTTTTGTTCCCATGTCGGGCCGGGATCGCGTTCGAAAATGATCAACCAACCTTCCCGCAGACCCAAATGATTCATATAGCCGGCCAGTTGATCCAGCCCTTTCTCCCTGGTACCGGAACCGTAGCGGATTTTCAGTTCGATCGGATAGCGGTATTCTCCCAGGCCGACACACAGATCGATGCGCCCGCGGCCCGCCGAGTATTCGCGGTCGATGCTGCCTCCGCCGTTGACGACGCGTTGCAGAAAGGCCTGGAGAATGAGATGCGGCGCGGCTTCTTTATAATCGAACTTTTCCAGCCATATATCGCTGTTCTGCCGCCAGAACTGCTGAAAGTCTTTAAGGAGTGCGGTCATATCCAAGTGACCGTTCGCCATAAAACGCCCCGCAAGCGTGGTAGGCAACTGAAATTGGGTTTCAAAGGTCAGGGCGCGGATGATGACCTCGCCGTAGATGGGGTTGGCGGGCATGGCATCGCCCATGTTCTTTATCAGCAGACCCAGGTCGAAGACATAGGATGCATCATCGCCCGCGAATTCAAGATCCACCTGGTTGCCCAGGATGACCGGCTCCATGATGCGGCGGACGCGGGGCTCCTTCAAGCGCTCCAGCAAGCTGTCGATATGCGTGTCGCGGCGCATGATGATATTTTCTTCCGCACGGTCCACCAAATCCAATGTGATGGGTTTCGAGGTATCGCGGCCCAGTAATTTGACCGTGATTTCACGAGCCAGGGCGTTGCAAAGCCAGGGCTGACCGCCGGAACGCTCGTGCATGCGGTTGACGACGGTCTCGGTAAACACCTGGCCGGTTGCCTCGGCGTGTTGTTGCAGCAGCAATGCAAGTTCATCCCGGCTGAAATTACGGATGGTCAGCGCCTCGGTGACGATGTTGAAGGGACTTGCGCTGCCCAGGGTGTCACGACCCTCGCGCAGCATGGCCTTGTAATCGCGAATATTGCGCATGCCCACCAGGGCCAGGGCGTGGACAAACGGCGTGACGGCCCTTTCCACATAGCCCTGGCGGAGTTGTCTCAGGAAGGAGATCAGCGTACGATCGGCCAGGCAATCGACCTCGTCGAACATAATGACGAGCGGTTTGTCCAGGTCGCGGCAGAACTTGGCCAGATTGCGTTTGAGTACGGTTTCGGGCACATCATCGACCGTACGATCGAAGGTTTTGACGGGAAGATAGGGGCTGTTGTGAACGGCATCCTGAACGGCGGACAAAATCACCCGCATGCCGTCGCGAACTTCCGAGATGCCTTGCGCGGTCTCCAGGCTGCAATACAGGCCGTAGTAGTTGCCTTCCTCACCGATTTGACGGACGAAGTCTTGAATGAGGGTGGTCTTACCGGTTTGGCGCGGCGCATGAATGACAAAACAGCTACGCTCCATGACGAGGGATTTCAAATCGCCGCAACGGGTTCCGGCGGGAACCATGTAATGCTCGCCCGGAATACAGGGGCCGGCAATGTTGAAGAACCGCAAGGATGCACCTCCGGTTTCATTCTACCCCGTACGATGGAAGGCCCGGGGAAATAAATGGCTTCCGAGAGTCCCGGTGAAACCACGCGGCAGGCTGTTGAGGTTCGCTCTGCTCTCCGACGGGCAAAAATGCGCCCGCGCCCGCGCCGATACAGGCCCTGGGCTATCGCACTTAAAGAACTTTTCTCAGAAAACGCCGCCACTCCATTTAGCCCCGGCTCATGACCGGCCGGGGGAAGCTTTCACCTCTCGGCGATCAGGCGCATCATTTCAGTAGTATTGACTTAAATACATCCTTTTTGGGCGTGAAGTGGGCCGATCAGCCGAAAACCATCAACTTTTCCCTAAAAAAGACCCTTTCGAGGCCGCTTGAGAAGTCCATCGCCCGGGAATGGAACCACCTGACGATCGCAAAGGTGGTTCCGTTCCCGGGAGTGGTGCCGGTTGCAACCTCGCCGGGTGGTCCTGTTCCCGGGAATGATCCCCCTCGACGATGCCGATGCGGCTCTTTTCTACGGAAAACCGCCCAACCAAACGTCAGCTCGGGTTGTATTTTGTGATGAAGGGCAAAGCCGGCGGCGTTCGGAATCCTCAAAACCGGGCAAAAGTTGTCAAATCTTTCGTCGAATCGGACTGTTCTCGGGATTGGAGGCCCCTTCTCCGAATCGAGAGTGCTTCAATCCATCCGGAAAACCGCTTTTTGGGACCCGACCGGGCCGATTCCCGAGACAGGTGTTGTGTTTTTGAAAACAACAATTCCGGCTCCCGGGAAGGGAACCGTATTCCGCGAGCCTTCCGCTTATCTTACCGGGAAGGGGACCTGCCTTTTGGTGCGACATCGGCGCCGGGCGTTGCGGCAATCCCCCTCACGACCTCATCCCCGGCCGTTACGAACACATGAGTAGGGACTCGTCAAAATCGAGGGGATCCATACGTACCTCCTTATGACTTTGACCTCCCCCGGCGGGTTTAGGCCGGGGCGTAATTGAAAGTGAGGGTTAGAGCGGGCTGAATCCTCACCACGCGGGCACGTCTTTTGACCTGATTTCATTTCACAACCTGAAGAATCCAGGTATAGCAAGGCCTGCGCTGATATATCAATCTGAGTCGGAAGCCTATGTGCAGTGTTGTCCATAGGC
>JAAUYB010206704.1_pt1 | contig 75444 bp, 65 predicted proteins | sample 7278071 | NCBI WGS metagenome assembly JAAUYB01 (sample SAMN14350121, study PRJNA611818) | marine sediment metagenome | isolation source: surface marine sediment (1.8m) | place: French Polynesia: Moorea | collected 2018-08
AAGGCGGTCTTCTGGGCTTCGGCGCGGTCCACATGGGCGTCGCCGAGGGTGCGGCGGCGGGTCGCCATGCCTTGATCGTAGCGTGCGGTCATGGGTCGCCTCCGGAGGAGGCGAACCATGACCGCACGCTACGATCAAGGCATGGCGACCCGCCGCCGCACCCTCGGCGACGCCCATGTGGACCGCGCCGAAGCCCAGAAGACCGCCTTCGACGAGCCGTTCCAGACGCTGATCACCGAGGCCGCCTGGGGCACCCTCTGGTCCCGCAACACCATTCCCCCCAGAGACCGCTCGATGCTGACGATCGCGCTCCTGGCCGCGCTCGGCAATACCGAGGAATTGCCGATGCATATCCGCGCCACCGCCAACACCGGCGCCAGCAAAACGGACGTGCTTGAGGCGCTCTTGCACGTGGCGATCTACGCCGGCGTGCCGCGCGCCAATACCGCGATCAAGATCGCCAAGGACACCTACGCCGAAATGGAGGCCGACGATGCGCAATGAACCCGCCGACCCGGGCCCCCTGATCCCGCGCGACCGCACGATCCACCCCGTCGCTTACGACCCCGACTACAAGACCTCGGTCCCACGCTCGCCGAAATGGCCGCTGCTGTCGCTCGAATCGACCGTCACCGAGGAAACCGGCCCCGTCTTCGGCCACAATGCCCTCGGCCCCCACGACGCCAATCTGATCGTCAACTACACCCAAGGCGCGACCCCCGCGGTGGGCGAGCGCATCCGGGTCCATGGCCGGGTCCTCGACGAAACCGGGCGGCCCGTGCCGCACGCGCTGATCGAGGTCTGGCAGGCCAATGCCGGCGGTCGCTACCGCCACGTCAAAGACACCTATTTCGCCCCGCTCGACCCCAATTTCGGCGGCTGCGGGCGCACGGTGACCGACGAGGACGGCAAATACGAGTTCATGACGATCAAGCCCGGCGCCTATCCCTGGCCAAACCGCGCCAACGACTGGCGGCCTTCGCACATCCACTTCTCGATCTTCGGCTCGGGCTTCGGCCAGCGGCTGATCAGCCAGATGTATTTCGAAGGCGACCCGCTGATCGCGCTCTGCCCGATCGCCCATACGATCAAGTCGGCGGGGCAGCTCGACCGCCTTGTCGCGCCGCTCGACATGGCCCGTTCGCGCCCGATGGACTACCTGGCCTATCAATTCGACATCGTGCTGCGCGGCCGACGCCAGACCCGGTTCGAGAACCGCTTGGAGGGCCTTTGAGCATGTCCAATTCAATTGCATCCGCATCTCCGCACGAACGCATTTGCATACGCAAACGCTGCCTCGTGCGGAGTCGCGATTTCCCTGTTTCTTTCAAATTGGACACGCTCTGAATGACCCAACCCCTGCGCCGCCTGATCGAAACGCCGTCCCAGACCGCGGGGCCTTACGTGCATATCGGATGCATCCCGAGCTTCGCAGGGGTCGAGGGCGTCTATCCAGAAGACTTGGGCCTGCGGGCCGTCGAGGACGGCGCAGCGGGCGACCCGATCACCGTCACCGGTGCGATCTATGACGGCACCGGCTGGGCGCTTCGCGACGCGATGCTCGAATCCTGGCAGGCCGATGCCGCCGGGCTCTTTCCCGGCCAGCCCGGCGCCGATCCCAAGGTCAACGGCTTCAGCCGCTTCGCCGCCGACAAGGACTGCGGCGAATACTCTCTGCACACCGTCAAGCCGGGCTCGACCCGCCTGCGCGACGGTCGGATGCAGGCGCCGCACATCGCGCTCTGGATCACCGCCCGCGGCATCAATATCGGGCTTCTGACCCGGCTCTATTTCGAGGACGAGGACAACGGCGCCGACCCGGTGCTCAACGCCATTGAACAGCGCCAGCGCGTCCAGACGCTGATCGCCGCGAAGACCGGCGACGGCACGTACCGGTTCGACATCCGGCTGCAGGGCGAGGACGAAACCGTTTTCCTCGACATGTGATCCGGGTCGGGCAAAGTTTCGTCGAAACTTTGCGGACAAATCTTCGATGAAGGTTTGCGGCCCTTGGGATCCCGCGCTAAGGCAAGGCCCATGACCAAACCCTGCATCATCTGCGTCGCCATCACTGGTTCGCTGCCGACCAAGGCCAACAACCCCGCCGTGCCGATCACCGTCGCCGAACAGATCGAATCGACCCACGAGGCCTTCGAGGCCGGCGCCGCCATCGCCCATTGCCACGTGCGCAACGACGACCAGACGCCGACCTCGGATCCCGAGAAATTCGCCCGCCTCAAGGAGGGCCTCGAAAAGCACTGCCCCGGCATGATCGTGCAGTTCTCCACCGGCGGCCGGTCGGGCGCCGGCGCCGAGCGCGGCGGCATGCTGCCCTTGCGGCCCGACATGGCCTCGCTCACCGTCGGCTCGAACAATTTCCCCACCAGGGTCTACGAAAACCCGCCCGATCTGGTCGACTGGCTGGCGGCCGAGATGCGCAAGCACGACATCAAGCCCGAGATCGAGGCCTTCGATCTGTCGCATATCGTCCAGGCCGCGAAGATGGCCGGGGACGGGCGGTTGGCGGGGCCGCTTTACGTTCAGTTCGTAATGGGCGTGAAAAACGCCATGCCTGCCGACAAGCCGATCTTCGATTTCTACATCGCTACGCTCAAGCGCCTGGCGCCCGACGCCGAATGGTGCGCCGCGGGCATCGGGCCGAACCAGATCGTGCTGAACGAGTGGTGCATCGCCCAGGGCGGCCATTGCCGGACCGGGCTCGAGGACAACGTCCGGCTCGACCGCGACACCCTGGCGCCCTCGAACGCCGCGCTGGTCGAGCGGACCGTGGCGCTCTGCCAAGACCACGGGCGTCCTGTTGCGACGGCGGCCCAGGCGCGCGAGATCCTCGGGCTGCGGGCCGCCTGAGATGCCGGCCTCGGCCTTCGACAGCGCGATCTACAAGGGCCTCTTCGGCGATCCGGAGATCGCTACGCTGTTTTCCGACAGCGCCGAGGTCCGGGCGATGCTGCTGGTCGAGGGCGCGCTGGCCAAGGTCCAGGGCGCGCTTGGCGTGATCCCGCAGACCAGCGCCCAGGCGATCCACCGCGCCGCCCGCGAGGTGCCGATCGACCCCGCCGGCCTGGCCGAGGCGACGGCACAAAATGCAGTAGTTGTGCCGGCGCTGGTGGCGGCGTTACGAGACGCGATGCAGGCGCCCGAACACGCCCAGCACATCCATTTCGGCGCCACCAGCCAGGACATCATCGAGACCGGGCTGATCCTGAGGCTGCGGCAGGTGCTGGCGATCTACCAGGCCCGGCTGATCGCCTGCATTCGGTCGCTGGGGCAGCTCGCCGAGGCCCATGCCGAGTTGCCGATGGCGGCGCGCACCTATGGTCAGACCGCGACCGTCACCAGCTTCGGCGCGGTCGTGGCAAGCTGGGGCCAGCCCCTGCTGCGGCATCTGGAGCGTCTGGAGAACGTGCGCCGCGATCTACTGGTGGTCAGCCTCGGCGGCGCGGCCGGTACACTCGGCGCCATGGGGTCAGATGGTCCGGCAGTGCGGGCGAAACTTGCCGAGGAGCTCGACCTCGAAGATCCCGACGGATCCTGGCACAGCGAGCGTGACCGGCTCACGGCTCTGGCGGGCTGGATCACCGGCATGGCGGGCTCGCTCGGCAAGATCGGCGAGGACCTGCTGCTGATGACCCAATCCGGCATCGGCGAGGTGCAGCTTGCCCAGGGCGGCGCCTCCTCGACCATGCCGCAGAAATCGAACCCGGTCCTGCCCTCGGTCCTGGTAGCGCTGGCGCGGCACCTGGGCGCGCTGAACGGCGCGATGCAAGGCGCGGCGGTGCACCGTCAGCACCGCGATGGGGCGGCCTGGCTGATCGAATGGCTGAGCCTGCCGCAGATGTGCGTGGGGCTCGGGCGAAGCCTGTCGGTAGCGAGCGACCTCGCAGGCGGCCTGACACCCGATGCCGCCCGGATGGCCGCGGGGATCGATGACGGGCTGGGGCTGATCTACGCCGAGGCGCTGTCGTTCGAGCTGGCCCGGTCGATGCCGCGGCCCGAGGCGCAGGCAGCGGTCAAGGCGCTCTGTCGGCAGGCGCGGGCGGCGGGCAGAGCGCTTGCCGCGCTGGCGGCCGCCGAATGGCCGGACCGAGACTTGACCGGGCTCTTCGAGCCCGCGGCGCAGCTCGCCACCGCGCCGGAGCAGGCGCGGGCGTTTGCACGGCGCGCGGCATCAATCGCGGCGGCAGGCGACGTTAAGACGCAACCTTAGCATTGTCGCTCAAAAATCTGATTTTGATAGATTTCCCTGCCCAGATTCCACAAATCCAACACCGCGGAGATTTCGGACAAGCTTGCCAGAGACGTCATCTCAGAGTTACGCTCGGTGCATAACAACAAGACCATCGAACACTGACCTAGGGAGACTTCCATGCAGATGAAGACAGTTCTTGGCGCCGTCGCCTCGACGCTCGCGCTGGCCACCGCGGCCCATGCGCAAACCGAAATTCAGTGGTGGCACGCCTTCACCGGCCGCCTGGGCGATCTTTTGGCCGAGCAGGTCGAGGCGTTCAACGCCAGCCAATCCGATTACATGGTCGTGGCCAGCCACAAGGGCAATTACTCCGAGACGCTAAATGCCGGCATCGCCGCGTTCCGCGCCGGCGAACAGCCGCATATCCTGCAGGTCTTCGAGGTCGGCACCGCGACGATGATGGCCGCGGGCGGCGCGATCAAGCCAGTCTACGAAGTGATGGGCGAAGCCGGCGTCACATGGGATCCCGACGGCTATATCGGCCCGGTCAAGGGCTACTACACGACGACCGAGGGCGACATGCTGTCCCTGCCCTACAACTCGTCGACGCCGGTGCTTTATGTGAACCGCGACCTCTTCGGCGAGGCCGGGCTCGACCCGGACATGGACCTGTCGACCTGGCAGAAGGTGGGCGAGGCGCTGGACGGGCTGAAGGCCGGCGGCGTCGATTGCCCGCTGACCACAGCCTGGCAAAGCTGGGTGCATCTGGAAAACTTCTCGGCCTACCACAACATTCCGTTTGCCTCCAAAGACAACGGCTTCGGCGGGCTCGACACGGAACTGGCGTTCAACGGCCCGGTCCAGGTGCAGCACATCCAGGCGATGGGTGATTGGGCGCAGGACGGCAAGTTCTTCTACGCCGGCCGCCGCAACGAGGGCGGCGCCAATTTCCGCGGCGGCGAATGCGCATTGTTCACCGAGTCGTCGGCGGGCTACGCGGGCGTGAAGGCCCAGGCCGAATTCGACTTTGAAATCCGGCCGCTTCCGTACTGGGAGGGTGTCGAAGGTGCCCCGCAGAACACCATTATCGGCGGCGCCTCGCTCTGGGTCATGCAAGGCCATGAAGGTCCGGAATACGAGGCCGTCGCGGCGTTCCTGAACTTCCTGTCGTCCTCCGACATCCAGGCCGCCTGGCATCAGAACACCGGGTACCTGCCGATCACCATTGCGGCGGCCGACCAGACTAAGGCCGAAGGCTTCTACGACGCCAATCCTGGCACCGAAATTGCCGGCATGCAGATGATGGGCAAGGCGCCTACCGGCAATTCCAAGGGCCTGCGACTCGGCTCCTTCGACCAAATCCGCGGCATCATCGACGAAGAGCTCGAAGCCGTGTGGTCTGGCGAGAAGACCGCCGAAGCAGCCCTTGGCAGCGCTGTCGATCGTGGAAACGCCTTGTTGCGCCGCTTCGAGCAAGCGAACCAGTAATCCACGAAGGCGCGGCCCCGGTCTTGATCCGGGGCCGCGCCCCCTTCTACGCTCCACCCCATGGAAAAGCGCGTCACCTTCAAAGGCTGGGCACTGCCGCTGCTGCTGCTCCTGCCGCAAGTCGTCGTCACCGCGGTTTTCTTCTTCTACCCTGCCGGCCAGGCCGTCTGGCAGTCGCTGTTCATCCCCGATCCCTTCGGGCTGAAATCGCAGTTCGTGGGCCTCGGCAATTTTGTCTTCCTTTTCGAGGACCCGTTCTACCGCGCCTCGTTCCTGACCACGGCGGTCTTTTCGACGCTCGTCACGCTGGTTTCGATGGGCGTCGCCCTTTACCTCGCGGTGCTGGCCGACCGGCTGATCAAGGGCTCGGGCACCTACCGGACACTGCTGATCTGGCCCTACGCCGTCGCCCCCGCCGTCGCCGGCGTGCTCTGGCTCTTTATGTTCAACACCCGCGTGGGCGTTGTCAGCTGGTACCTCGGCCTTCTGGGCTACGATTGGAACCACGTGCTGAACGGCAACGAGGCCATGGGCCTTGTCGTCGTCGCCTCGGCCTGGGGGCGGATCAGCTATAACTTCCTGTTCTTCCTCGCCGGCCTGCAAGCCATCCCCCGCAGCGTGATCGAGGCCGCCGCCATCGACGGCGCCCGGTTCTGGACCCGGTTCCGCACCATCGTCTTTCCGCTTCTGTCGCCCACCACCTTTTTCCTGCTGGTGGTCAACATCGTCTACGCCTTCTTCGAGACCTTCGGCGTAATCCACACCATCACCTCGGGCGGCCCGCAGCAATCGACCACAATCCTGGTCTACAAGGTCTTCTCCGACGGATTCGTGGGGCAGGATCTTGGGTCCAGCGCTGCGCAATCGGTCATTCTGTTGGTTGTCGTCGGCATCCTGACCGTGGTGCAGTTCAAATACATCGAGCGGAGGGTGCATTACTGATGACGTCGGGCATGGTGGAAAAACGCGGGTTGGGGCACTGGCTGACCCATGCCGGGCTGATCCTGGGGGTCCTGATCATCGCCTTCCCGATCTGGTTGGCCTTCGTCGCCTCGACGGTGACCAACCAAGAGATCGTGCAGCCGCCGATGCCGCTGGTGCCGGGCGACCAGTTCTACACCAATTACAGCAAGGCGCTGGTCTCGGGCATCAACGCGCCGGTCGCCAAGATGCTTTTGAACTCCGCCGTCATGGCGCTCGGCATTGCTATCGGCAAGATCATCATCTCGCTGCTCTCGGCCTTCGCGATCGTCTATTTCCGCTTCCCAGGCCGGCTGTTGTTCTTCTGGCTGATCTTCCTCACGCTCATGCTGCCGGTCGAGGTGCGCATCGTGCCGACCTACGAGGTCGCCGCCAACCTCAACCTGCTGAACAGCTATTCCGGCCTGATCTTTCCACTGATCGCCTCGGCCACCGCAACCTTCCTGTTCCGCCAGTTCTTCATGACCGTGCCGGATGAATTGGCAGAGGCCGCGCGGGTCGACGGCGCCCGCCCGATGCGGTTCTTCGTCGACATCCTGGTGCCAATGAGCCGCACCAACATGGCCGCGCTCTTCGTGATCCTCTTCATCTACGGCTGGAACCAGTACCTCTGGCCCTTGCTCATCACCACCGATCCGTCGATGAACACCATTGTCATGGGCATCAAGCAGATGTTCCCCAGTGGCGATGACTTCGCCGACTGGCCGGTGATCATGGCGACCTCGATCCTGGCCATGCTGCCGCCGGTGATCGTGGTGATTAGTATGCAAAAACTCTTCATCCGCGGCCTTGTAGATACGGAAAAATAAATGGCCACGATCTCGCTCGATAATATCAAGAAGACCTTCGGCCAGACCAAGGTCATCCACGGCGTCTCGATCGACATCGAGGACGGCGAATTCATCGTGATCGTCGGCCCCTCGGGCTGCGGCAAGTCCACGCTGCTGCGCATGGTGGCGGGGCTCGAAACCATCACCGAGGGCGAAGTTCAGATCGGCGGCAATCGGATGAACGAAGAAGAGCCGATGGACCGCGACATCGCCATGGTGTTCCAGAACTACGCGCTCTACCCGCATATGTCGGTCTTCGACAACATGGCCTACGGGTTGAAGATCGCGCGCACGCCCAAGGCCGAGATCGCCGAGCGCGTGGCCGCGGCGGCGAAGATGCTGCAGCTCGAGGAATACCTGACGCGAAAGCCCCGCGAATTGTCAGGCGGCCAGCGCCAGCGCGTGGCCATGGGCCGGGCGATCGTGCGCAAACCCAAGGCGTTTTTGTTCGACGAGCCGCTGTCGAACCTCGACGCCAAGTTACGGGTGCAGATGCGGCTGGAAATCAAGGCCTTGCAGCGCGAGCTTGGCATCACCGCGCTTTACGTCACCCACGACCAGGTCGAGGCAATGACGCTTGCCGACCGGATGATCGTTATGAATGCCGGCGTCGCCGACCAGATCGGCGCCCCGCTCGAGGTCTATGCCGACCCACAGACCGAATTCGTCGCTGGCTTCATCGGCTCGCCTGCCACCAACTTCCTACCCGCCGACCATGTGCCGGGCCTGGCCGGGCCGGCCAATACCGTGGGCATCCGCCCCGAACATGCCTGGCTCAGCGCCGAGGCCGAGGCCCGGCTCACCGGCACCGCGCTCTATTCCGAGGCGCTCGGGGCCGAGACCCTGGTTCATCTACGGCTGCCGGGCGGCGAAATGTTCACCATCCGCCAGGACGGCACCCGCCCGCAGCCGGCTGAGCACGACACCTGTCACGTCACCTGGGACGACACCCGGCAAATGCTCTTCGACTCCGCCGGCAAACGGCTGTGATCGGTCCGGCCAATTGGCTCAAATCGCCAGCGAATGTTCTGGTCATTTGAGGGACGCCGCCCCCACGCGGTGGCCACCCCCGGATCTTCACCATCTGCGGGGGCTATCTGCGAGGTACGAATACTCGATCAGACCTAGTCAAGTTCTTGGTGGTGGATATGCATAGAAAACTCATTGTTTGAATTTTTCGGCCTCCAATCTTTGCATCTTGTCTATTCTGTTCAAAACACTGTCTGGAATATCTGAGAAATAGACAGACGATTCAATCACCACCTGCAAGACGGAAAGGAATTCCAACCGTTCGCCTCGAAGATCCAGCGTCTTGCCGATTTCATCAAGGAATTCGTCCCACTTATCGGAATCGGCAGTGCAGGTCTTCAGTACTTGAGATGCCGCAAGATACTCGCAAATGGAATCATGCGAGAATGAGATTATGTCTCCCGCCATCTGGCTATCCACTCTCAATACAGGCATCTCGGATGTGTAGTAGGTAAGTCTTTTGACAGCGGCCTCTCTATCCAGTTCGGACACCTGCAATTCCTCGACAGCAAGGTCCCATGCCAGTGATCGTGGTACATAATGTGGTCGCAAACACGCCAAAGCTAGCGTCAATAGATCCGTTCGGACCTGCTGAAAATCCGGATCGTTCTTCTTGTGCAGTTGCTCCAGGTAACCGAGGTAGATCGACGGAATGCTGGGCGACAATGCTTCAAAGTCGATTTGGGAGGCGTCGGCATCTTGTTCAAGTATCTGGTTCAACTTGCCGAGTATCTGGTTGGCAAACGCCTTGGCGAGCAACGGCGTGACGCCGGTGCTTAGCGACCTAGCGGCGTCGGTTCGACCCGGCGAAATCGGCGAGTAGGACACTCTTTGCAGATGCGCGCAGGCTTCTGAAATCACTGAATTTTCCAGACAACTCAATGCGCTCTTAGTCACGGTCTTACCGTCGTCATACGTGACCTTGACTTCGGCCTCTCCAAGCACGCCTTCGATGAAGGCCGACAATGCGGTCGTCCGGCCGATGGGCATTTGTTCGATTTTTGTAACTTTCGATAGGCTGTCGACCGAGCCCCGCGATGTTACCACAAACGAGTTCAAACCAAGCTTGCTGAACCCGCTGTTGAATGCCGCTCGGCTTTTGTCATTGAGTTCCGAGTAGTGATCGAGAATGACAAGCAGGCTTCTGGATCGGATCAGGGAAAGCAAGAGAGGCGTTTCGATGGGTTCGACCAGGTCCAGCAACTTCCGTAATTGGTCGCTGATCGCCCGCTCCAAATCGACAAACTCGGCCTCCAGCAGAACGGGTATCATTGGATTTCTTGCTAAATGCCCATCCAGGGCTTCGCTGCCCAACCGACAGGCCAGGCTGGTCTTGCCGCTCCCGCCCAAGCCGGTAATCAGGATCTGAACGATGTTCTTGCGGGAAAACAGCCGAACCAACTCTTGAAGCAGTTTCTCCAGCGGGCGCCCTTGCAGCGGCTCTCCATCCAGAAGAATGGGCAACGGTATCAGTGTCTTCCGCTCACGGACGGTCCGTTCGGAGCTATAGTTCTCGCGCGCCTTGAGCAAGTGGTGCCTGACCCAGGCGCGCAGCACATACGGGTTCACGACCAACCACTTGAACACAAGCGGCAGCGGCACCACCCCCAAGATGACCGGTTTGCCATCCGTCGCACGTGCAAGCCAGCGGTACGAGTTCAATGTCCGGATCGGTGCGGCGAGGCTGCACAGGAACACAAACGACATCACGCCAAAAAATGACGCAGACCAAATAACGGCTTGGTTCGTCTTAATCTTGTCAAATAGGTCCTCCCACCAGTCTTTCGAGTTGGCACGGATCCGATCGCTTATGGATTGATCGAGCAGGTTCAGATCCCTTATCGCGCGCTCCGCCGCCGGCAGATCGCGCTCATCGAAACCGGGTTTCACGGCTTCAATTGCGCTCTTCAATTCACGTATCTCGGTGACGGTCGCACGCAATTCACCCGTCTCTTGATCCGAATACTGGGCAAGAATGGCTTCGCGCAATTCCACTACCGCTTTGCGAATCTCGCGCCGGTGCTCAGGCACATCGGCTTCGACGAAGCGCATCAGGATCGGGATCGCGTCGCGGCCAAGTTTGCCCAGCAAAACGACGCTTTGGGCGCGATAGTAGTGAGCGCGAAGGTCCTGCACCGTTTCTGAGGAGTATAGGGCCTCCAACGGCGTTCTTGCGAACCCAATGACCCTGGTGCTGGCTTCCGGCAGGACTTGAAACAAGATGTCCTGCAACTGCGAAAGGTGTTCGTCAGAGGCCTCGTCGCGCGTCATGATTTCCGCGAGCGGCTCGAAAAAGATCGGATCATGGTCAGCAAGTTGAACCAAGGCCTCGGCAAAATCGATGAAGTTCCGGCCGCCATCCGCCGTCATGTGACGCGCAAGTGCCTGAAAGACCTTGGTGTTCAACACTGGCGGAAACGGGGCCAGATTGACGATCCGGCGAACAGACCTTTCGAGATGATAACTACCGGCCGCCAGATCGAGCGACGACACGAAAACCTCGGCCGCCTCTGATTTGCGCCCATCGTCCTCGACATCACCCTCCGAAACGGCGATGCGATAGAGCAATTTAAGCGCTCGCTCGACTTCGAAACTCGAGAATTCCTCGGCATTCAAGCTGCGCGCCTCGGCTATGACATCAACCACCCATTCAAGCGTACGGTCGAAAACCGTCTTTTCGGTCGCGCCGAGATCAGAGAGGGCGGTAACAAGCCTTTCTTCGTCCACGGTTCCCTTCGGGATCGGCAAAATCCGTGCCACGGTCTGTTGCGACCAGGTCTCGCGCGTTCTGTCCGGGGCGCGTTCCAAGAAATCGTTGGCATAGCCAATTGCAGATGACTGTATGTCTGGGTACTCGCTAGAGATCAGCAGGCTCATCGTGTCGAACGCCCTTTGATCCGCCGGCGCCTCTGTTAGGAAATCCGGCACATTGGTCCGCACCCTTCCCGGGAAGCTCTCCTTCTCGCCGACATTTGACGCCATCACATAGGCCAACGCCGACTCTGAGTACCCATAAAGGTTGAGTGCAAGCACCATCGCGGCCGACAGCCGCGCCGGTTCTGGTTGCAGGTCGTCCTCGAAAATGTCCCGCAGGCGTGGAAACACCGGCGCGGCCGCCGCCCCCAAATCGACGAGAGCCTCGACCACGGCATTCGAATAAATGCTGGTTACCTCGTCGGATTTCTCCAGAAGATCCACCACGTCAGGCAAAACGGGCTGAGCCGCCGGGCCGGCTTTGGCCAGCGCGCGAAGGACAGAGCCAAAGTCGAAATCGTCGCTGCGCTGGTTTTTTAGAAGCCCGGCCAATTCGGGGACCAATTCCCCTGCGGCGGTCGGTGACAAGGCCGCGATTGAGGCGCCTACTTCGATGGTATCTAAGTCGGAACTGGCCAAAAGACTTTTCAGGTCCGCGGCTCTCACCCGAGCCGCGAGCGAAGGATTGTCCAACGCATAGTGCAGGACAGAAGAACCCGGCGATTTGGCATTCACTTTGTCCAGAATCGCACGGTACGTCAGTTCCGCCAGGCTGTCGTCGAATGGCAGGTCGCGCACAGTATTGATGAATTCCCAAATGAAATCCGGGTTCGACGATAATTTGAGCTTGTTCACAAGAGCGCGAACCGCCTCGTTTGGATCTCCCTTCAACGCAGTGAAGATCTTCAGTTCGAATTCGTTCGATGTTCCTTCATTCACAAATCTTTGGAAGACCGGGCGAACCTCTTGGGCGAGTTTCTCGTTTTCCACAAAGTACTCGTCAAGGCTGATTCTCAGATCCCCAGAAGAAAAAGCGCTATCAAGATTGTAAGACCATTCAAAAACAGCCTTTAGAATACTCATCCCTTCGGCGCGGTTGTTTTCCGGGTCATCGGCTATGAACCGCAAGACCCGTGGAAACAGAGTCTGCTCGTGCCCTTGCAACGCGATCAGGACATCCAACCCCACGATCACTTCCGATCGCGAAAGCGTGCCGCTATCAAGCTGCTTCGCCACAAAACCGGCGACGTCCTCTGTCTCGGACCCCAGACTGACAAGCAACTCGGCCGCGTGAATATCTGCGTCATTCCATTCGCCGTTTTTCACAATGTCCGCCAGCGGATCAGTGGCCGAACCGGCGTCTCGTCCCATGATCGCCAAGGCCCGCGCCGCGTTCGAGACCGCGGTTTGGGTTTCGGCTGCCGCCATGATCTCGACCAGAAACACCGCCAGCGACTCGGCCCCCAACTCAATCTTTTGCGCGCTGACAATCTCGGAAAGGGCTTCGTCGTCGAATTCGTCGTGCAACAGCACGAAACGCAATTCTTCGCGTGCATCCACTGGGGCCGCGGTTGGACCTATCGTTGAGTCGCCCTGATTATTGGGGGGCAAATCCGCGTTGTCTGCATTTACAGAGATTACTTCGGTCAAGGCCTTGCCAAGATCCGGCAAGTCCTCCGCCAAGATCGGCACCAGCGCGTCGATCAAATCGCTCACAACGTCCAGAACGCCCTCGGCGTCGCCCAGTTTGCTGCGCTGGTGGATCTGGGCAAACCGAGGCACAGCTTGCACCAAAACCCGCACATGCAGATCGTTTAGGTTCTCCGCGAACCTGTCGCGCTCGTCGGTCGCTAGGTGAAGGGCGGAAAACAGCCCCTCGTAACCCTGCATGCCGAAATCGCGCAGCATCATCCGGGTGCGTTCTTGCTGGAACCGCCGGTGACCGGCGACGCCATCCGGTAGATCGGCCGGGATCGGCGCGAGCATCTGATGAATCGTGCCAATATCCCAGTTATACTCGGCAATCAGGAAAAAGAACGAAACCCGCCGCGCCCGATAACGCCAGAGCACATCCCAATCCGTTTCGTAGATTAGCCCGCCCGCAAAATACTTCCAAAGTTCGCCGGTGTTTTCTAGAATTCGTCGGTATGACCGCAGAACAGGATCATTACCAAGATCAAGGTAGATATCGCTGTTTTCGATGAGCAATTCTGTTACGAGAATCTGGAATTCTATGGCCGGCCAAATCTTGGAAATTTGCGCATATCTGACCGGGCTGTCTTCATAGGTGAAGTCCTCTGCCATCTCCAAGATTTCAAGCGTGATTTGGTCGGACAAGCCAGCCACTTCGTCATGCAGAGACCGGCCCTCCGGCCCGGAAGCCGCATCTAATGCGTTTGGTATCTCGTCGATGATCTCGCGGACGCGGTCGGCTGCACCCAAAAGACTGGAATAGCGGTCGACAAAATCGCTATCTTCGATGACCGGCACTTCGCTGGCGGAGGGGGCTTGGGCGCGAGCCTCGCCCACTGCCACAACGAAGAACAGTGCGAGAAAAAGAAGAGCTTTCAAAGACAAAATCACGATTCCGAAGCCCCATCAATGCAAGGACTCTATGCCCGACCTACATTGAAGTCGAGAATGCTCGCACGCGTTTTTCGCGGTTGATCAACCGAGGTGAGTCAAATCCCGCCACTATTCGACCTCTTCATATGCGCCTACAGTCAACTGTTTCAGGTGCTTAGTTCACCACTGCAGCGAATGACCGAAAGCCACCCTTTGCGCCATTTCCTGCCCAACGCCAGTCAGGAGCCAATCGTATTGGCGGTTTCTTGAACACGCTGGTCCCAATAGATTGGGCACGCCGTAACTTGTGGGAATCAATGTGTGTAAGAATATCAAATTGCAATAAAAATTTCCGATAATAAAAAACTTTCTCTTATCATATGTTGGAAATGAGGTTTGAAGGAATTCCCTATGAAAATTGAACTTGTTATAGAAATTTCACATCAAACGACGATCTACCACGTGATTTGCTACACGTTGACTAATGAAATCGATGAACCCTCACTCAATTACCGGGGTCGCTAACAATAGCACGCCAGCAAAACTGACGACCGCTCGCACCGAAGACAGGCACTGGCGGTAGACTTGGCAAAGACGGCAGTGCGACCAAAGGAGACCGACGCGCCTGCAGCCAGTTCTGTCTTTGTACCCATCGCTGTCCTCGCTTCCGCAGCAACGAGTTTGTTGCGCCGCGACACGCTCCTCCTGAGCGGACGTTCAAATCTGCTCCTCGTCTCTGGTTCCAATCCGGGTATTCGCCGCCATCCCAAGGAATGCCGCAAACGACCATCGCTTTGAGAGGCGATCTGGGAGGAAATAGCGTCAGCAGCGGCGACAACAGGCCTGCGCAGATTTCTGACTCCACTTCGCTCTAAGAACCGCCACAGACGGTGGCGAGGACCAAAATTCTACGGCGAATCGAAGGGGCGGCCAGAGTAGCGCAAATTGCGTCTCGACCCTCATGACCGCAAAACCCGCCTGCAAGCCGACCTGCGGATTCGAGCAAAGCCGCGCGCTGCGTCACAAAGATTTTACCTTGCAAAATGATGGACTTGGGTTGTTTCTAGCCTGTATACTCACGACCAGGAACACCCGCAAAGAGGGAGTGAAGTGGAAACTGTTCGCGCAATGCGCTCTATGCCAAACATGGCCTTTCAACAACGGGTCGAGAGGCGCCACGGAAGCGACGCACGATGCGTCGTCGTACAATTGCGAGAACGGCAACCTGGGATCGGAATTGACAGAGATGAAGATACTTCGCTTCCCTAAACCGACGATATGGCCGGCCGTCCTTTTGACGGCCGTGTCGGCCTTTCACGCAAACGCTGCGCATGAGTTGGAAGGGCGCGATATCGCAGGCGGCGAAGCTCTTTATGCGGAACAATGCGCTGCGTGCCATGGTGCGAAGCTCGAAGGCCAACCGGATTGGCGAACCGCTGGTGAGGACGGTGTTTTGCCCGCGCCGCCGCATGACGAGACCGGGCATACCTGGCACCACGACAACAAATTGCTGTTCGACTACACCAAGCTTGGGGGCGAGGGCGCGCTGGAGGCGCGGGGCATAACTGGGTTCAAGAGCGGGATGCCGGCCTTCGACGGCGTGATCGCCGATGAGGAAATCTGGAACATCCTCGCCTTCATCCGGTCCACCTGGCCGGATCGCGTGAAAGAGATCCAAGCAGCGCGCAACAGCCCGCATCACTGAAATCGAAGCAAGAAGCGGTCGGCGATTGCCTTGCCCATCCGCGATGCAAACCACTGAAACACGGTCCGAAATCAACCATCCTAAATTGACCCAAGCCTCAAAGGATCACGTCATGACACGAAAGCTCATCTGTTCCCTGTGCGTCGGCCTTTCGGCATTTGCCTACCAGGCATCGGCGCAGCAAGCCGGCGATGCCAGTGACAACACTCCCTATGCCGGTTTCGAGAGCCGCGAGATCAAAAGCTTGTCGCAACAGGACATTGAAGAGATTCAACGCGGTGAAGGCTGGGGACTGGCGCTGCCCGCGGAACTTAGCGGGCGGCCGGGCCCGGCGCATCTGCTGGAACACAAGGACGAACTGGGGCTGTCGGCAGATCAGATCGCAGCAATCCAGTCAATCTATGAGCAAATGCTGTCCGAAGCGATCGCAGCGGGGTCGCGCTTTATCGCGGCTGAGGCAGCGCTGAGCAAGGCCTTCGAAGATCAGGGGTTGAGCGATTCCGTTCTGCAGGAGTTGATCGATGAAGCCTCGGCGGCGCGCGCGGAGCTTCGGTTTGTTCATCTGTCGCGGCACTTGGCAACGCCTGAACTTCTGACCCGACAGCAGATTGAGCGGTACAATGTTCTGCGCGGCTATGCCGACGATCCGTGCCAGAACGTCCCGGCCGGCCACAATGCCGAAATGTGGCGCCGGCACAACAACTGCACGTGACGCGAAGATCGGCGGCCTACTCGCGATACTCTTCGTGGCATGCCTTGCAAGTTCCGCCGATTGTCGCAAGGGCCGCGCGCAGGCTGGCAGGTGTCTCGATACTCGTAGATGCCGCGCCTGCAGCGGCCACCATATCTTCGGTTTTCATCACAAAGTCGTCGAAGCGGTCCCAGATTGCCGGCAACGCCTCTGACTTCGGATCCGTTTCCTGTGCTTCAAACAAGCCAGGCACCTCGGCGCCCGTCGCCGCGATGGCTCGGGCGGCATCCCGGGCGGTTTGCGCGTCAAACGATGTTTCTCCTTTGGCCATGGCCCCGAGCACCTTGGTGTTTTTTGAGATAACACCCATCGCATCCATGCGGGCCTTCACCGCCGGATTCTGAACCCCTTGATGGGCAAAAGCGGCTGTTGCCACTGCCAAAAGCCCACCAAAAACTATGAAATGTCGTACAGCCAACTGCCGTTCCTCCCGAGGCCGATTGCCTTGATCGCCATTCGAAATTTCTTACCACCCGACCAAGCCCGTTGGGAAGGCTTCGGCCTTAACTGCATCGGAATTCGGGGGGATCTGGGCCGCGGGTAAAGCCCGTGAACAGATGTCGTCGCGTGTGAAACGCCCGCGAGAGTTCGATCCTACGCGACCCAAACGGCCAACTGGCGCACCAGAAACGCAACTCCGGCCGCCACCAGCAACACACCGCAGATTTTCCGCAGTTGTCCGACGATCTTTTGATCCGAGACAAGCCGTCCGAGAGCAAAATAGATCAGCATCGACAGCGTCACGGCGGAGATCAAGGCAGTCGTGGCCCACAGAACCGCGTTCGTGGACACATTTGCACCGTGAAACAGCAAGAGCGGAGGACCAAAACCAAGCACGGCTTTGGGGTTGGTGAACGCCAGAACGAAGGTTCCGCCAAAGGTCACAGCACCACCGCCTTTAGACTTCCTAATTGTGGTAAGTGTCTTGATCCCAAGCGTGAGGAGCGCCAGCCCGGCGAGCGCCAGAAACCAGTTCGCCTCGGCAACAGACAGCGAGTTCCCGAGCAGGACCAGAATGTTGGTCATAATCGCCAAGCCCAACAATTGTCCAAGTAGCCCAAAGACGAAAGCGGCGGGTCTTTCGAGGCCGCCCTGAAATGCAACCACTGCGAGCGGTCCAGGTACGATCGCAACGATGAAACATGCCAGAAAGAGCGTCAGCAGCTCCGTCATTTCAAAATGACTTCCGGCGTTCGAAGCCAAGCACGATGAAGCGGGTCATAACCACAATCGCCAGAAGAACGATGCCGCTCACCAAGGCGCTTTCGATATCTCCCATATGCGTTTGCATGACGATACTTGTGGCCAGAGTGTCGGTCTTGCCATGGATCCCGCCGCCGATAATCAGAATGGCGCCGACCTCGCCGACGAGGCGCCCGAACACGATAAAGGATGTCGGCACGATCAATGCTCTGATATCGAGCAACACGGTCCCAAGCAGGATTGTCCGTTGGAACCGCCTTTCGCCGTCCACGGTACAAATGCCGAGGTCATAGACCTTGTCGATGCTCGTCGAGAGCAGTTGGGCGAACAGGTAGTAGGCAATGGGAAGACCGAGAATGATCTGACCGATGATCATTCCGGCCGGGGTAAAAAGAAGGCCCTTCAAGGTGTCGAACTGCGTGCACAGGTAGTAAAAGAAAATGCCAACGACGGTCGGGGGCGTCGCATTGAGCGCCTGTGCGCCAAGCAGAACCTGCCGTTCGAAGCCGCGTTGTTTCGAGATGATCCAGAAACCCAAAATGATTGCCAATGCAACGGCGATGAATGTCGCCGTTGCACTGACGAAAATCGTGAAGGCGGCAAGGCGCATGTTCAGCCGCCGGCCATGGCCTGGATGATGCGGATCGTTCCGACGCCTGTGACAGAGGCGGATGTGTTCGTCGGCTCGATCGGCTGGCCATCGAGATAGATCACGACGTCCGGGCGCACGGCACCGTCGTCGACCAGCAGGTCTCCTTTGATGCCGGGGAATTTGTCCTCCAGAGCCGCGACCACGCTGTCGACCGTATCGGCGTCGTTGATGGACAGCGCCCCCGGGGGGATTTCGTAGATTTCGCGCAGGCGGGTTGCGACTTTGACATTGGGCATTTTTGTCTCCTTGGATCAGTGGGGGCAGTCAACTTGGGGCATCTCGAGAACCGAGAAATCCATGTCGGTCAGATCGAAATGCAGCATACGGCCCAAAAGCGGGCTTTCGTTTTTCAACAGCAGTTCGATCGCCTCGCGCGCCATAGAACAACCAATGATCCCCGGCCCCATTCCAAGCGCCGGGAACACCTTGATATTCGTCCAGAACTTCGGTCGCTCGGGATAGAGGCAACGCAAACAAGCCGTCTTCTTCGGCAAGATCGAAAAGACATAGCCTTCGTCTCCGTACATCGCGCCCGAAACCATCGGCACGTTGAGGCGCAAGGCAGTGTCGTTCAGCTCGTAGCGTTCCTCGAACAGGGGATGTGCGTCGATCAGAACGTCCACGCCATCGAGCACTTCGTCTAAGTTGTCGATTTCGGTTATGTTTTTGCCGATATATTCGATCTCGGTCGCCGGGTTGATCTTTTCCGTCTTGTCGCGGAACGCGTCGATGCAGGGCTTCCCAACATCTCCTTCGTAAGCCAATTGCATGCGGTTGAGGTATTCGGGCACGATCTTTCCGCCATGGGCGCAGATCAGATTACCGACCCCGGACCGGATGAGATAGTTGACCACCGTACCACCCACGCCGCCGCAGCGGCCGACGAAGACCTTGCTTTGCTTGAGGCGCTGGATGCCGGTCTCTCCCATGATCGGGATTTGCCGGACGTAGCGTTCTTCCGTGACGATCTGATCCATTATCGTGCCTTTCAAAGTACCGGAAAATCGGGGTTTTCCCGTTGCCATTGCAATACGCCGCCGTCGAGCGAGCTTGCGGGAATGTTCTTTTCGTCGAGCCGCTCTTTCAACGCTTCGAGGACGCGTTTCGAGCGAATGCCAGACTTGCAGTAAAAGACGATCTCGTGCCCGTTGGTGCGTTCCAGAACACGCTCCAAATAGCTGCCATCCGCATCGGCCTTGCGCATCAGTGTCACCGGGATCGAGATCGACGACGGCAGGTGGCCGTACATGAACTCGTAATTGTCGCGCACGTCGATCAGCGCGGTGTTTCCGGCAGAGATCTTGCGGCGAAGCTGATGAGCAGAAATCACCGGGACCGGTTCGGTCTCGGCAGCAGGCGGCAGGTTGACCCCGCATACGGCGTCCGACGGCAAGTCACCGACCTTGGTCTGCTTGTGGTTGCAAGCTGGGCAATCGGGGTTCCGCGGCACGGCGACGAAGTCGTATTCGTGGGTCGCAAGGTCGATGTTCAGCATGCGCCCGCTCAGAAGCTCGCCAAAGCCCACAATGTATTTGACGACTTCGGTCCCCTGCATGCAGCCCGCAATTCCCGGAAGCGTGCCGAGCACACCGGCGTCTCCGCAGGTCGGAACATCTGCGGGAGGCTCTGGGAACAGGCAGCGGTAGCACGGGCCGTCCTCAAGCCCGAGCAGGGTCAGCTGTGCTTCAAACCTGTAGATACTGGCGTAAACGAACGGGATGCCCGCCAGACGGCATGCATCGTTCAACACATATCGGGTCTTAAGATTGTCGCAGCCGTCGACCACGATGTCATAGAAACTGACGATGTCGAATGCGTTTTCTTCAGTCAGGAACTCGTCGTATTTCTTGACGGTGATGTTTGGATTCAGACGCCTGATGGCCGCTTCGGCAGAGGCAACCTTCTTCTGGCCGACCAATTCGGTGGTGTGAATAATCTGGCGCTGCAAGTTGGTCTCGTCCACAGTGTCCTGATCGATGATGCCGATCGTTCCGACGCCGGCAGCGGCAAGGTACAAGATCGCCGGAGAGCCCAAGCCGCCGGCGCCGATGACGAGGACACGGGAAGCTTTCAGCTTTTCTTGCCCTTCGAGGCCAACTTCGGAAAGCTTCATGTTGCGATTGTAGCGTAGAATTTCCTTTTGGGTCAGCATGTTAGGTTCCTCACTTTGCCGAATAGCCATACTGCTCGCTTAGTGCGGGCACTTCTGTGGCCAACCAGTTTATGACGTCGGGCTGCACCGCCGCCGCGAACTCCGACGAGTAGACAAGCGAATAGACATTGGCGCCCTGATCGCGCGCCACTTCGATCAGACCTCTGCCCTTGCTGGCTTCGAACGAACTTGCATCGACAATCAAAAAGCAGTCTTGAATCGCACAAATGCGAAGGCTGCTTGAGGCGCCGCCGGACCCGACCAGGTATTCTGGCAGCAGCATCGGATCGACCTCTAGCGTCTGCCATTGTGCCATTTCGTAGATGTGGGTTCCCGATCCATCGCCGCGCGAAAGAAAGGCGATTTCGGACTCGGCAATCAGTTTCAGGCAAGCGCTTATGCCCTCGCAGTCAAGAGGCTGATCTGCGGGCCCGACAAGCAGGAAATCGTTCGCAAACAACTCAGTGCGCGAATGCTCTCCCTTGCCCGTCAACGCTTTCTCTTTCTCGACATTGTGGGTGATTGCGAACGGAATGAAGCCATCTTCCAACGATCGAAGCTGTTGGCTTGTTCCAGCGACCGAATAGCTGAGTTCCAGCTTCGGAAACGCCGATTCAAGTTCTTCGAGTATCGCCCGGGACACGCCGGACGCCTCTTGTGTCGTCGTCAACCCGAAGGTGATCTTGCTGGATTGTTCCGCGGCCGTCGATGACACGCCGAGCAATAGCGCCATGATGCTAAGTCGCGTAGATTTTGTCGCTTTCATCGTCCTGAACCGGATTGAAGGTGGGGAAATCGAGCGCATGCCAGCGTTCGTAGAAATTGCCCTGAGACCGAAAGCTGGCGTCGTGCGTACAGCAGATGACGTAGCCGCTGCGCTCGTCGATGAACTCGCGCAGAAGCCGCATAAGAATGACAACGTTGTTGCGGTCCAATGCGGCGGTCGGCTCGTCGAGCAAAAGAAGGTCGGCATTCGACGACAGGGCTGCCGCAAGATGAACACGGTGCAGCTGGCCGCCCGACACGTCGGTCATCCGCGCATTCAGGATCGGGTGAAGGTCGAAGTCGGTACAGATCTTGTCCAGCGTATCCGCACAACCCGCACAGTCCTGGTTGGCGATCAGCATCCGGTCGAAGAATTTCTTGACAGTGAAGTCGAACCGCGGCGGATGCTGCGGAATGTACCGTATGTTCCTGATGCCACTGTTGAATCTCAGCAACTTGCGAATTGTAAGCTCGCCAGAAGTGGACTCGGCCTCGCCATTGGCCAGCCCCTTGAGGAAGGTCGACTTCCCCACCCCTGACGGGCCATAGATCGAGCAACATCGTCCCGTGATTTCGACAGCCGAGATGTCGAACAGGGCTCGGCCTCCAACCTCGGCGCGAAGTCGTCTGATAGAGCAAATCACTGTGTTGACCTCTCTGTTTAGCTCGTCCGGGTTGGGATCAATGCACCACCTCACCGAGTGCGAAGGCCCGGTCGTGAGAGATGTGCAAATCGTCCCGCACCATGAAATCAGCGACCCTCTGCATCGGAATGCGACGGGCTTCGCCTGGGTCGCTTGACGTTGCGCTGAAGTCATGGCCCGCGCCCAACACCGCGAGCTCGACGGTCCAGGCCGGCCAAAGGGACTGTTGGACCTCCGCGTGGGCGGCGAACTTGTTGCCCGTCGCGCGCGTCGCAGGCCAGTCACCGGCCGCACCAATCGGAGTACCCGTCGTCGAAGCAACCGATGCAATCGCCGAAAGCAGAATTGATCTGGAGTCCAGCAAATCGGGTTTCACGGCATCCTCAAGTTGTATGGCATCGGCATGACTCTCGCTTCGAATCTCCAATGAAGCATCGGGAAAAAAGATTCATCTGACAACCGTCAATACGCAAATTTCTTGTTTGTTTTCAAATATTTAAGATGCGCAAGGCAATTGGTCGCCAAACCTTCAGGAATGACGTCGCCCTATGCGAGCAAACGCTGAAAAATGTGCTGCGATGCCGTATCCAGATGGAATGCTGTCCCGAAACCTGCCGGAATGACCTGTCGGCAGTGGCTAGAAACGGCCGATGCGGAGAACAGGCCGTTCCGGCGCCGCGGAGCAGCTAGGCAGAGCCGTCGTTTGACAGATCAAGTGCGGTTCAGGTCGGCATAAATCGGCCCGGGATGATGCGGGCATCGGAACAAATCCAAATTACTCACCGCAACGCTTCAGACGGTACGGGTCCACAAGAAACAATGCAGCCCGAACACACATTTCCGGTCAATGAACGGCCTTCGCAGCTAGAAAGTTTTAGGCCCGTCGCGGTGGTCCCGGAACGACGTCGAGGATGACGGATTTCGTACGCCACAGCGCTCCCACCTCCAGCCACGGCAGATTTCCGCCCAAATGCGGAATTTGATGCAATGCGACTGCGGCATCTTGAAACTTGAACGGGCATTTCGTCAGCAAGGCAGATGCGCAGCAGCACTCCGACCCTGTCGAGTCCGGATTTCCAGGCGCTTGGTGATCACGCGGCGCCATTCGATCATGAGCCATATGAGAGTGCAGGCTCGAGTGATGGGGTTTTTGTTCGGAGAGACCGTGCGATGCCGGAGCCGCATTCTCTGTAAGCCCAGAATGATGCAGCCACACGCCTGGCGGTTCCAGAACCCGAGATACGGCAAGAAAGACCGCAATGATGCTAAAAATCAGAACGAAATTCCTCAAGCTCATCGCAATCGCCATAGCTTCATCCCTGGCTGGCTAGCATAACCAGAAACGTAGTGAAACCGAGCGAACTCAATCTTTGGTTGTACAGCAAAAATCCGCCACCGCCGGGCTCGCGGCATCAAGGACTCCGAGAGGCATAAGTCTCTTTCTTGGGCAGTTCTGGTTAGAAATGACGCTCTGACATGTCCGATCGACCTCGTGAGAGAAGAGTCCGCTCCACCTACGAGTTGCATTGCTTGTCAGCTATACGGACTTTGCCCTGTTCATGGGCCGGCCAGCTTGATCATATGCGCGCCGGAGGTAAGCCGCAGTCTGATGCAAGGCTCACGCCCAACGCCCAATAGTCATCTCCGGAGCGAGCGCTATGGAACCAAGAACTGAGTCCTTCGTCCCTCATTCAAGGCCATCTTCACGCAACCACGCCCCTCAGCGTATCAATCTTCGAATTTTCGAGCGGTCCGTCTGTTTGACGGTCCGCAAAGGCTGAGAACCGCATGAATGCCTGTTGCCTACGCGGCAACGCGACATCGATATCCGTTGCGGCGTGGCACGGGTTTCTGCAAGCGCGCAGGAGAAAATCTCCGGTTCAACTTAGGGCTCGAAGCCGACCTTGGCCGTGCTCGGCATCAAGGTCGGCGGCGCGGGACGCAGCGGTGCTTTGCGGCTTGAATTCCGTCGGCCGCCGTTCCACCTCAACTCGCTGCGTCTACCTGCTCTGACGCAGAGCGTTCCCTGATGGATGGCATATTCGAAAACAGGTCTCCGGGCAGGACACCCCCTATTTGGGCGGGTGGCGGAGCGAGCCGGCGGACGGCGGTTCTGCGACTCAGCGGCTTGTGGGAAAGACACGCGGGCTCTATCGTGGCACCGCCAACACTCGAATGGCACCACAACGCATCGGAGCCGTATGAGCACCACGACGATCCGCAAGATCCTCGGTCTACGGCAGCTGCACAGCGCATCGCCGGACCAATCGCTCCGCGATATTTCCAAGGAAATGGCCGACCACAATGTAGGCGCCGTTGCGGTCGTCGAAGATGGCAAGCTGGTGGGGATCCTCACCGAACGCGACATCGTGTTCCGCGGCGTCGGGTGTGGCCTGCCGGTCGACGACACCTCTGTGGCCGACATCATGACCCGGGAACCGGTGACTGTGGAGATCGACGACCCGATCTCCGATGCCTTGGCGGCGAAACTGGGCGACGCCTTCCGACACCTGCCGGTGATGGAGAACGGCCGGGTCGTGGGGCTCTTGTCGTACCGCGACATCCCGCCTCAATACGCGATGATGTTCGAGCATTTCCGCGAAATGGCGTCGGCGCGTGCGGATGAGGGGCTCTGAGGGCCGGTCGGAGCCTCACGCGGCGGACCTGGCCGGTGGAGGAACTTATCAAGATGGACCTTTCTGAAAGATGCGAAGCCGCGCAGCGGATCGCAGTCGAGGCGGGCGACCTGGCGTTGGGATTTTTCCGGCAACCCGACAGCCTGCGCATCGACCGAAAGGGGCACCAGGACTTTGTCAGTCAGGCAGACCGCGAGGTCGAGCGGCTGGTGCGGGCTCGGCTGGCGGAGCTGTTCCCCGACGATGGGATCGCGGGCGAGGAGGAGGCGCCCACGCCGGGCATGTCGGGGTTCACCTGGGTGATCGATCCGATCGATGGGACCACGAATTTCATCAACGGGATCCCGGCGTGGACAGTGGTTCTGGCTGGGGTCAGCGGCGGGCGGACGCAGATCGGGGTGATCCACGATCCTTGCCACGGCGAGACCTTCGTGGCGGTGCGGGGTCAGGGGGCGACGTTGAATGGGGCGCGGTTGAGGGCGCCGACGGGGCTCAGCTTGAAGGACGGGACGACGGGGATTGGGTTTTCGAACCGGGTCGGGACCGCGGGGGTGATGCGGCTGATGCAGGCGATCTTCGACGAGGGCGGGATCTTTTTGAGAAACGCCTCGGGGGCGCTTTCGATCGCTTATGTCGCGGCGGGGCGGCTGCTGGGGTATGCCGAGGAACATATGAATGCGTGGGACTGCCTGGCGGGGCAGTTGATCGTGGAGGAGGCCGGCGGCGGGGTCGAGGATCAGGATGCGGACCGGATGATCGAGACGGGCGGCCGCGTCGTGGTGGGCGTGCCGGGGGTGTTTGAGGAGCTGGTGCGGCTGTCGGATGCGGCGTTTTGAGGCGAGTCCGGACGAGTATCCAGTTCTGGACGCAGTGCTAATGCGTTGGTTTTATTGATGATTGCGCTACCAACGGGTGGGGACGGGTGAGGCACGACGGGTCTTCATCCGGGTGGGAGGTGTGTGGGGTGGTGGCTCGCGGCTTTTGGAGGGTGGTGGGCAGAACTGCCCACCCTACGCTTGCTGCGTGCATGAGGCCAAAAATGAGGTGCAATCAAGACACTTCCGGCAATCACAGTCCGCTGCTACGATACCACTACACAAGCACGCCTATTGATACATGTCGAAAGGGAGTTCATTTGACCACTCATGTCGTCCTGTACTCCGGAGGCCTGGACTCAACGATCGTCCTGGACATGGTTCGCCGTACTCTTGCAAGAATGGGCGACGAAGTTGTCCCCGTCTATTTCGATCTTCGTCAGCCTTACTCCGAAGCCGAAATCCGACGTTTAGACCCCTCGATTCAGATTGACGACCGCATTTCTTGGCTAGGTGAAGCTGATGAGACCTCACCAATCCCGATAGTATCATTACGGAATATTTTTATGGTACTGCTCTGTGCCACCATGGGAAACAAAGTATACTTTGGCCAGTTGCACCCCTTAAGCGAGAGCACATCTGACGGAGACCAGCTTTTTCTTTCTTTGATGTCCCTCTTGCTTCAGAAGGTTGCATCGGATCCTCGGCATGGCCTTGCGTATCCGGAAGTGTTTACACCGCTCTCAGAGTATTCCAAGCCACAAGCTGTACGCAGGTATTTGGCCTCCGGCGGAAGACCTGAAGCACTGCTCTCCTCATTTTCTTGTTTTCAGCCATTAGACGACACGCCTTGCGGAGAGTGCAACGCTTGTGTCAACCGTTACGTGGCGCTCAAGCTCAACAGCCTGCCTCCCGGAACGGAATATATAGTAAATCCCGAGTCGACACAGTACTATGATTTCGAATTCAAACGCCAAGCAACGACTCTTTGATCTGATATCCGGAGAAACAATTTGCTGTCTTATATACTTCTCAGTATCGCCTCAGCTCGTTTTTCCACGCTGCTTTTGATCTATATATTTTCCCTAACTCTAATAGTTGCGTTTGGCGCAGGTATACTGATTGCGGTAAAAACTAAATTTCAACTAATCCCCCTTGAGGCCCTTTCATTTTCTGATATTATTATTGAGAGCGCAACGCACACACTGGGCTACGGCAATGCTGTTGATGAAGAATACGCAAATCTAAACTCGAATCTTGCCCTGGGTCAGAGACTATTCGCAATTCTTTTTAATAGTGTTTTTATTGCTTTGTTAGTTTTTCGCGCAATTCGGGTGAATCATACCGCATTGATGTTTGCAAACCACGTTCTACTCTCAAAAAAATCTGGCGATGAATGGAGTTTAGAGTTTAGAATTGGGAATAACTCGAAGTTTGATATTGCTGATGTTAAAATTAGAATTCAATTGGTTGAAATATTGGATTCCTTTCCCCGAAGCACCGCTCATAAAACATGCAAGGTTATTTTGAACTATGACGAATACATCATCTTAGATGCTTTCGGCTACCTTCTCGTTTCATCCAGTAGCAAGCCGATAACAAGCTCTGGGGAGAGGATTGCTGAAATTGATGAATCTCTTCTCTCAAAGCGTTTTTTTCTTCGAGTCTTGGTCCAAGGCCACTACGTGCGATCGGGCCTCCCATTCGTGCAGACACACATTTATGACGGGAGTTCTGTAAGCGCCGGTAAATGGCGTTATTACTTGAAGGAAGATCTTGAGCGACGTGGAAAAATTATGATCGATAGATTCAGCGCTTTTGATATTCAAGTAAATAAATAGAATCCAAACTATACGTCCTTTTATATTCTCGAGTGATTAATCATAGATTTTTTATAGGCAATATAATATACCTAGGTGCCCATACTTGTTTATAAATAACATATTTATGCGGTTTCTTGTGATAATGAATTTTGGAATCGGTTCAAGCACTTTGAACAGGTGCTTTCGAAAGTACCGCATTTGGTCATTCGTTGCGCCCGACTCCCATCTAACGTTTGGGCTTGAAGCCGACCTTGATCACAATCGCCCTCACCCCCCCGGAATCAACACCGGCCCCGGGCTTTTGAACCCGACCTTCACCTCGCTGCCGATATCATGTGCGTCATAGACGTCGTCGTGGACGGCGAAGATGGAGCCGAAGGAGGTTTCGAGCGAGTATTCCATGTGCACGCCGACGTAAGTGGCGCGGGCGACGGTGGCGGTGAAGCCGCCCTCGACGCCCAGAACGATGCGTGAGGGGCGGACGGCCATTTTGGCGGGCCCGGGGGGGAGGCCTCGGGAGGGCAAGCGGTAGCGGTAGCCGTCGACGGCAATCTCGGCGGTATCGGCCTCGACCGAGAGGATCTCGCAGGGGATCAGGTTCGCCTCGCCGATGAAGTCGGCCACGAAGGCGTCGGCGGGGGCGTCGTAGAGCTGGCGGGGCGTGCCGATCTGGGCGATCTGGGCATTGCGCATCACCACGATCTCGTCGGAGACGGCGAGCGCCTCTTCCTGGTCGTGGGTGACGTAGATCACGGTCAGGCCGAGGTCCTGCTGGATGGAGCGGATGTCCTCGCGGACCTGGCGGCGGAGCTTGGCGTCGAGGTTGGAGAGCGGCTCGTCGAAGAGCAGGACCTGGGGCTCCAGAACCAGGGCGCGGGCGACGGCGACGCGCTGTTGCTGGCCGCCGGAAAGCTCGCTGGGCAGGCGGTCGCCGTAGCCCTTGAGGCCGACAAGGTCGAGGCCGGCGAGCGCCCGGTCGCGCGCCTCGGTTTTGGGGAATCCAGAGAAGCCGAGGCCGTAGGCGACGTTCTCCAAGACGGACATGTGCGGGAAGAGCGCGTAGGACTGGAACACCATCGAGACGTCGCGGTCGGTGGCGGGCAGGATCGTCACGTCCTTGTCGCCGATCAGGATCCGGCCGGTGGTGACCATCTCAAGCCCCGCGATCATACGCAGCATGGTGGTCTTGCCGCAGCCGGAGGGGCCGAGCAGCGTGACCAGCTTGCCGGCCTCGACGTCGAAGCTGACATCGTCGACGGCGGTGACCTCGCGCCCGTAGACCTTGGTGACGCTGCGGAAGCTGACCGGGGCAGCCTTGCCGGTGATCTGGGTGTCAGCCATGGGTCATCTCCCGGTCACGAACTGGGTGCGGCGGCCGATCTGGGTGCGGCCGACGATGAGCTGCAGGAAGGCCACCGCCGTCAGCATCACGAAGATCAGCGTCGTGGCATAGGCGATGGCGAGGCCGTAGTCGTTATTCTCCACCCGTCCGATGATGTAGCTGGTGGCCATGTTGTATTGCGCGGAGACGAGGAAGATTACGGCTGAAATAGCGGTCATGGCGCGCACGAAGCTGAAGACGAGCGCTGCGAGGATGGCCGGGCGCAGAAGCGGCAGGATCACGCGGCGGAAGGTTTGCCAGCTGTTGGCGCCGAGCGTGAGGGAGGATTCGTCGAGGCTCTTGTCGAGCTGCGACATGCTGGCGATGCCCGCGCGCACGCCGACCGGCATGTTGCGGAAGATGAAGCTGACGACCAGGATGATGCCGGTGCCGGTGAGCTCGATCGGTGGCACGTTGAAGGCGAGGATATAGCTGACGCCGATGACGGTGCCGGGGATGGCGAAGCTGAGCATGGTGCCGAATTCGAAGCTGTCCTTGCCGCGGAAGGTCTGGCGGGTCAGCAGATAGGCGGTGACGAGGCCCACGGCGGCGGTCAGCGGCGCGGCGGTGGCGGCGATGAAGATGGTGGTGAAGAAGCTGTCCCAGGCCGAGCCCGACCAGTGCAGCCCGTGTTCTGTGAAGCCGATCGAGAAGGCGGTGATGTAGTGCTTGAAGGTCAGCGTGTTGCTGACGCCCCAGAGCTCGACGAAGGAGCCGTAGACGATCATGCCGTAGACGATGACGGTGAAGGTGCCCCAGATCCCGGCGATGGCGAAGACCGGCCAGGCCAGGCGGCGCGGCATCAGCGGGTGCACGCCGGCGTCGCCCTTGCCGGTGACGGTGGTGTAGCTGCGCTTGCCCAGCCAGCGGCGTTGCGCGAAGAAGGCCGACAACGTGAAGAACAAGAGCACGATCGCGAAGACGGCGGCGCGGCCCTGGTCGTACTGGGCGCCGACGATGGCGAAGAAGATCTCGGTCGAGAGCACGTCGTAATTGCCACCCAAGACCAGCGGGTTGCCGAAATCAGCCATGGACTCGATGAAGCCCAGAAGGAAGGCGTTGGCGAGGCCGGGGCGCATCAGCGGCAAGGACACGGTCTTGAAGGTCTGCCAGCGGTCGGCGCGCAGGGTCTGGGCGGCCTCTTCCATCGACGGGCTGACGCCCTCGACCACGCCGATCATGACAAGAAAGGCGATGGGCGTGTAGGCCAGCGTCTGGGCGATCATGATGCCTGGAAGGCCGTAAAGCCAGCGGGTCGGCTGGGTGCCGAAGAGATCGGCGAAAAAGGTGGTGACGGTGCCTGAAAGGCCGAAGAGCAGGATCAGGGCGAGGCTGATCACGAACGGCGGTGTGATGATCGGCAGGACGGTCAACGCCCTGAGCCAGCGGTTGAATCGAAAGCCGGAGCGGGTGACGACCAGCGCGAAGGCCAGGCCTAGCAAAGTTGTCAGGGTGGCGACGCAGATTGCCATGAACAGCGAATTCAGCGCGGCGCCGCAGCGGGCGCCCCAGAAGCATCCCAAACCCCAGAGCCGGTCGTCGAAGAATTTCGACAGGAAGGCGCCGATGGCATAGCCGCCGTCGTCGGTGATGAAGGCAGCGATGAGCATGCGTGCGATCGGGAAGAAGACAAAAGTAGCGACGATGACGATGACACCGCCGATCGCGCTGACGACGAAGACGTCGCCGTTGATCGCGCCGCGCGCGGCAATTCCTTGGGTGAAGAGAAACAGGAAAGACGAAGCGAGAATCAGCGCGCCATAGCCCATGCCGAACTGCCGGTCGCCGAGCTCTCCGAAGATCGCCGTCAGCCAGTCGTAGTTGAAACCGCGGATGCCGATGCCGAAACCCTGTGCCATCAGCCAGGAGAAACCGAAGCCGCCCGCGAGGATCAACACCACGGAATAGGGCGGGTCGGTCTTGCGAAGTCTCAGGACGACGAGCGGTGCGATCAGCGCCAGAAGCATCGGCGCGAGCCACAGCTTCTCGCCCTGCGCGATCAGGAAGGCGGCGGGCGCATAGTCTTGATCGAAGGGATAGCCGCCCGTGAGCCAGCCGAAGCTGAAGAACCCGTCTTCGACGCCGTACCAGGGCAGCAGGACATAGCCGACCCACCCGGCGGCGATCCAGAAGATCAGAACCGGGTGGGTGGTCGCTTCAGAAGCGGCTTTGCGCACGTCTTATTGCGGCAGGATCGAGACCTCTTCGTCCCACTTCTGCAACAGCCGCTTGCGTTCGTCGCTGGACCCGTACTTGGCGAAGTCGTAGTCGATCAGCTTGATCGTCGAGAGATCGGGCGCGTCTGGCGACGTCTCGGCGGCCATGTTCGACGGCACTTGATAGGACTTAACCTTCCATGCCTCGGACTGAACCGCGGCGGTCAGTGCCCAGTCGTAGAACTGCTTGGCCTCGTCGAGATTGCGCGCGCCGTTGATGATCGACATCGAACCGATCTCGTACCCGGTGCCTTCGCAGGGCGCGACAGGAACGACGGGGAAGCCCGACGCCGCCTGCTTGACCGCGTCGTGCAGGAAGACGATGCCGATCGTATTCTCGCCGCGGCCCGCGGCCTTGATCGGAGCCGACCCGGACTTGGTGTACTGGTTGATGTTGGCGTGCAGGCCCTTCATGAACTCAAAGCCTTCGTCCTCGCCGAAGAGCTGAACCATCGTGGCCAGCGTGGTGTAGGCGGTGCCGGACGAATTCGGGTTCGCCATCTGCACGTGGCCCTTGTATTCGGGCTTCAAGAGGTCTTTCCAGCAGGCCGGGATCGGCAGGTTATTGGCCGCAAGAAGGTCCGAATTGTAGCCAAAGCCAAGCGCACCGGAATAGATGCCGATGGTCTTGTCGTCGGCGGACGCGGCCTGACGAAGCGCCCAGTCGTGCAGCTCGCCACGCATGTCGGACACGTAAGCGATGCTGAGCCCCTCCTCTGCGGCCTGCAGATGCGGATCGCCGGTGCCGCCCCACCAGACGTCACCCTTTGGATTTGACGACTCCGCCTTGACTTGGGCAAAGGTCTCGCCCGAAGACTTGCGCGTCATGTTCACGTCGATACCAGTGGCCTCTTCAAAGCCGCGGGCCATCACCTGGCACCAGTCCTCTTCGGCGCTGCAGTAGAGGGTCAGCTTGGCCGCTTGGGCGGTACCCGCTGACATCGCCATCGCAATAAGCGACATTCCAAATGCATATTTGATTGATTTCATTGGATCCTCCCCGGGTTTGTAACTTTTTTGTAACGACAGGTTAGGAGGCAATCGCCGCGGACGCAAATCCGAAAAGGCGGCCGCGGGTCGTGTACCGGTCACGATCCGCCGCTTCGGCGACGCGCTTATCGGTTTGCGATCGGATGTTTGGATTTGCCGTCACGTCCAAGCAACGGAGAGGAAACGTAGGTCCGCTTTTGAGACGTTTGTGCCAACTAAACCGCAGCGCTGCATCCGGCAAATTGGACTCAAACGGTCCGTTTTCGGCGTGTTTCAGTTGGGTCAGATCCCGAGCGGCGAACGGCATGGGCCGCCGAGCACTCTTTTGCAGATGCCGATCCGCTCCGAGATGCTCAGCGCGTCTCCAAATTCGACACCGACTTGGGAACTTCACGAGGCATATTGGAATTGGGAAAGTGCTGCGCCTGCTGAAAGTTGCATTTCGAGACCAAGGGGCGGCGAAATTGCTGCCCTTTCCGCCTGACTCTGGTCGGTGCTCATAAGGAGTTTTTTTAGAGGGTCGCACTGAGAGCAAGGGATTGGGAATGCCGGAATTCGCTAAGAGCCGTGGGGACGAATGTGGGAACAAAGGTGGGATCTGGTAGAAAATCCAATTCAGAAAAATGGAGACTTCGATTATTTGGCGGAGAAGGAGTCCGCCGCAAAAATTCGATAGGCATCTGATTTCTATCAGAAAAATGCTCAATCTTCGGAACAATACCACAAAAAGTACCACGCCACGATCTATTATGCACCGATGGCGCGGCGCATCTGCTCCCGCATATCCATACCATCGATCTCGATCTCAACACGACAGAATACATCGCGTCGGGTACCGCTAGCCTCTTGGAATTTCCGCCCGACTGCTAGCTTCTCCTTCTCCTCTGGATCGTCCCTTCCGCGCTGCCCCTTGTACTCCACAACGAAAATGCGACCGTCATTCAGTTCCGCCACGAAGTCAGGGTAGAATCTTCCGGTCGCGAGCGGCAGCCAAAAGGCATTCGCGTGTTTCGGAATGTTTCGCACCCAGTGCTTCACCTCGGCTAGGCTGTCCAGTGCCATGGCGCATCTGACCTCTTCGCCGTCGTCTGGCCCGTCGAAGGCGGGCACTTGATCTTTCCCTAGGAAGTGCTTCGAAAAGGCCAGACGCCCCCGGTACGTGGGCACACCGGCGAACATGCCATCAAAGAAATCAAAGCCTTTCTCGACGCTCACTTTAGGGATCGCGTCCTCAGCGAATAGGCATCGCTGATAGATGCGGCGCTGTTCCGCCTCGTAAATTTCTGCCAGCTTTTTCTGCAGACGGCGCGCCAGGACAAACTGGCAGCGCATCAGTGAAGCGAGAGGAATTTTCCGAAAGCCTACAAGATGCGAGACCACCGCACTAAGCCATGCGATCAGTTCGGCCTGTCCAATAAATCGATCCCGAACCTTTCGGTCGAGCCAAATCACGAGGCCCTGCTCAGTCCATCCTTCAACCGGAATATCCAGCAGCAGTTGCTCGGTTTGGTCGGAATACTTGACCTCTAGTCTGTCCCCGTCCAGGTCGATTTCAAAGGTATCCGCCACCTGTCTGATCGAGAATTCTTGCTCCGAAAGCTGGTGCGAATGATCCTTGAGCGACCATTCGTGGTACTCGAAGAACCGCTCGTTGTCCGCGAAAACCAATTCGCCCTGGACGTCGGCCATCAAACGCGGCGCAACGAACGAAATGCCTCGCTGTGCTGGTGAGGCCCTATGTACATTCTCGGCCTTGAACCGCTCCAACTCTTCCCGGAACGCGCCATGATGCTTCTCTGGCATCTGTTTGAAGATCGCGGCTTCTTCAGTTGGCGTCGGATAATCCTTCACCGTGATCTTCGCTTTGCCGCTTTCGTCCGGCCCGATCTTGACTTTGTGCGGCGCGGCGGTCTCGATGCCAATCAGTTCTTCCGGCTCGGCATCGACGGTCACTTCGAAGGACGGTCTCGGCCTGCGTTGACGGCCAAAGAAATCGTCCAACAATTCGGGCTGCACATGCTCGATATTGTTCGCGACCTCGCCCTCTTCGAAACCCATATCGACCAACCGGTCCACCAGGCCCCTGACCGCTTCCTGAAACCGGGGCGAGTTCAAACAGGCATAGGATTTATTCAGCATTGGGGAGGTGCGGCGCTTGGCGTAGGGCATTCGAAGCACCCGCCCCAAAAGCTGTTCAGCAGCCCCGGCAGCACCGATGTTGGCAATTGAACAGAAGACGTAGGCAAAGGAACAATCCCACCCTTCCTTAAGCGCCTGAACCGTCACCACATAGTCGATCTCGCATTCGGGGTCTTTCAGGTCGATGCCATCAAGTTCGCGTTGGTTTCCCGTAACGACCGCGATCTTCTCAGGCGCGATCCCCTTTCGCTCGATTAGATGGTCCCGCAGCACATCGACAGTGACCTCCTGGTCCCTGTTCTGGGCCTGAAACAGAACGATGGGCCGGATGTAGTTGTCGCGGTCCTTTGCCGCCTCCACCGCCAGTTCCGCCCGTTTCAGGATCGCGCCGGTGACGGCGGACTGCCAGCTATCGTGCTCTTCCAACACAACCGGCATCTTGATCATCTGCTCGTCCTTCAGCTCCTGCGCCGAAACCGAGTGCAGGATGTTCGAGCGGTCTCTCGGCGTGGCCGTGAATTCGACGATGGCTGAGGGATTGATGCGCCGCTGCATTTCGTGCGCCAATCCGGTTACCGCGCTATGGGCCTCATCCACGATTACAAGCGGTCGGTGCAGGTGCAGTAAATTGGCGAATGAAAACCGGATTTCGCCTTTGAACGGCCCTTCGTCGTTTCGCTCCAGACCCGGCGCGTTGGGCGATACGGTCGAGAAATGCGGCTCCAGCATCTCGTGATGGGCATACACCTTCCGCCCCGTGGTATTGTTCACGCGCAGCGTCTGGATCGTCCCGACAAAGACGCTCAGGTTAGCCCGCAAGTCCTGCGGCGTGGCTTGGGTGAATTCGCCGATGTCGAAGATGCGGACGCGCCCCTCGAAAGCCTCGTCCAGCGACCGGCGGTAGGGGTGGCGCGTGTCTTTCAGCGCCTCGACCGTCTGGCTGCGAATCGCCTCGGATGGGACCAGCCAGACGACGACCGGATATTCCCGCTCCAACCAGTGATCGCGGGCCTTCTGAATGGCGTAGGTGGCCAACAGGGTCTTGCCGCCGCCAGTAGGAAGACGCAGGCAGACATAGGGAACGCTCTCCAGGCCCGCCACAGGCGCGTAGCGCCCGCCATAGCCGCGCAACCGCTTCGCCTGCTCCTCCTCTGCTGTGATTGCCTCATACGCCTCCTGCGGGCCTCTTACGCGCGCCTCTGCAAAGAACCTCCCAAGCAGGTTGAACGCCTCTTGCTGATACGTCTTGAGCTTCATTTGCGCGCCCTCACGTCGTACGGGGTCTGCTTGAACGTGACGACTTCTTCAGCCAGCGAGGCATCCGATAGAACGGTGCGCTCACCGTAGACGGTCAGCGGGCCGGTGTATCCGCTCGCCCCCGCGCGGATCGCGGCGAGGGTCTTGCGGGTCAGGACGTTGCCTCCGCCGATCGACTTGTCACCCAGAATGCCGTTGAAAAGCAGCGCATAGCCCTGCCCATCGTGATCTCCGAGGAAGGGCGTGAGGCTTTTTGGTTTGGTCCACGGTGTTTCGGTCTCCGAGAACCAGATATGTGCGGCGAGGACAGGAAAGCGGATGTCGGGCTGGATTGCGCCGTCCTCGTCGAAGACCGGAGGGCCTAGGCGAAAAAAGCGGAATCCCCCGCCGCCCCGCCAATTCTGCGACTTGGAGACGCCGCCCTGTTCACCGTCCACAACCTTCTGCAGACGTGGGGTGCAATGGGTCACGGCATGTTCACCCATTTCGATTCCGATGTAGCGCCGGTTCATTTTTTGCGCGACTGCGGCTGTTGTGCCGGAACCGAGGAAAGAGTCTAGCACGAGGTCGCCGGGGTTGGTGGCGATGTGTATTACTCGACCCAATAGCCTTTCCGGCTTAGGTGTATCAAAAACCGCGCTGCCAAATAGGCGGACAGTGTCCTTTTTGGCCTCGTCGTTGGTCCCTACATCATTCGCTAGCCAGAGGGTGTTGGGGGTAAGGCCCGCCTTTGCCTCAAAGAGAAACTTCTTTTGCCGCGGCGCATTGTTCCCAGTCGCTCCAAACCAGACCCGCCCATCAGCGATCTTTTCTTGCATCACCGGCCAAGTGTAGAGCCAGCAGCGACCCTCAGGCAGTTTATGAACTTTCCCATTCGGTGCCACGAAATCGTAAAACTGATCCTTGGTGCCATGGCCGCCTTGCGCGTTAAGGGATACTGATTGCCAAGCGCCGCGTTCATCATCATCCGGGTTCTTGTATCGAGCCTTAACCTCCTCCGAGAGAGGCAGATCATTCCTCGAAGCACCAAATTCTTTAGGTTCTTTACAGTAAAGCAAAAGTCGTTCGCAGTCTTCCGAGAACACCTTCCTGTTCTCCCGCGTTGTTCGCTGCTGCCAAGTTACTGAAGTGACAAAAGCTAATCTTCCAAATACTTCATCCATGATAACCTTTAGTTAGTGTCCCTCACGGTCATCTATACTAACCCAGATCGAGCCATCCTCAGCCAGCAGCTCGCGAAGCAATTCCAGTCGGGGCCACATCATGGCCAGCCATTTCGAGTGCTCAAGGTTGTCGTCGTAATGCTCGAAGGCCGATCCGGTGTTGTATGGAGGATCGATATAGATGCATTTCACCTGACCCGCGTAGTAGGGCAGAAGCGCCTTCAGAGCCTCCAGATTATCGCCTTGAATCAGCATGTTGCCGGTGTCGCGGTCGCCATAGCCCAGCGCCGGGTCTTCCTCCAGCAGGCGATAGGGCACCTTCTCCGCTGCCCGCACATCCTCGTCCCGCGTCAACCAGCGTAATGTGGGCATGTACCGTCCTCGTCCGGCCCGCAGTGGCGCGCCGCATTCCTGATTGAAACGAGACTAGCCAATGCCCTGAGACGGCACAAACAGCAATCTCACCGGCGCAGCCGTTTCAGCACCTCTCGCTGCCGTTCCCGGCTCATCGGCAGGTAGGAATTGTACGACGTGGCAAGGTTTTCGTGGCCCAGATTTCTCGACCAAGCTTTGATTTCTTCGAGGCCGTCGCAAACCTCGGTCCCGTAGACAAACAGCGTCTTCCGAAAGCTGTGCGGCGTGTACTCGGGCATCTGGACGTTGGCGAAGGCGGTTCGGATGATCCGGTTCAATTGCGCGGTGGATGAGTAACCTTCACGGGAAACGCCCAGGTTGGCGAACCCTTGACCGTCCTTCACTTCGACAAGAGGCTTGGGAAAAAGCGCGTCTTCCGGCCCGAACAGCTTGTCCGCGTTGAGGTGATTCAGCCAGTCGGTGAAGCAGTCCAAGTACTCGGAGTTCACCGGGAAGAACCAGGTGTCGATGTCCTTTGCGTTCTTGGTGGCGACCTCGCGCGCATCCTGCCGCACGTGGCACTCGCGCAGATTCACGTGCTTCAGCTTGAGGGACGCCACGGCCCCGATCCGCGCGCCGGTGAGCATCAGGAAGGCGAAGAGGGCCTTGTCGCGCCGCTCGATCTCGGTGGCGTTCGGCATGGCCTGAAAGGCATGAAACGCGGCCTCCATCGAAGGGTGAGGCACATCGCGCTGGGCGTGGGCGATGCGCGCGTTCTTGCGGTTGTTCTTGAAGTATTCGGCATCGCTGTAAGTGAACTTGGAACGGTAGCCCTGCCGCCCTGCGAGCCAAATGATGAACTTGCGAACCACAGCCAGTGTGCTGTCCACCGTCGCGTGGCTCAGCAGCTTTCCAGTTCGCGGGTTTTTCGCGCGGTTCAGGTCTCTCTTGAAACGCGCCGCCTGTTCGATGTGGAACTTGCTGAAGGGCTTGTATCCCGTGCTCACCTCGAACTTGCGGATCGCTGCTAGCACCTTGTTTGTGGACTTTTCGTCCAGACCTTCGGTCTGCTCTAGGAAGAACACATAGTCGCGCTTCGCTCTCTCGTTCTGCTCGACCCGTTTCGCCATTTTTTGGGGTTTCCTTCTGGTTGTTGCTCAGGCCGGTTTGTCTTGCTTGCGGAAGTGATGATTCAAGCTGGGTCTGAGGGGTTCCATTAGGCTTGCGAGGGGCCGTTTCTCACGATTTCGAAAATCGTCGAGAGATCGGCCAGTCCTGCCTCGCTGGCGAACCGAAAGCACGGGTTTCCACACACCCCACAAACGGCTTCCAGTTGCCCGCGCTTTGGGGTCAGCGATGTGTAGAACACGATCCCGTCGAGCGGACGGGTGTTGTCCCTGCAACGAAAGCAACGGAATCTGTCCTTTGCGGGTTTGTTCGGTGGTTTGTTTCGCCGTTTGTGGAACGCGGCTAGGTCCTCCCCAAGCATCAGGTGGGGCCGCTTCTCGGTCATCACCGGCAATCCCTGAGCGCGCCAAGACCGAACGGTTTGCACCGTGACACCCAAGGCGTCCGCCGCTTCATCATAGGTGTAGTGCCGGTGCCTTTTGAGCGCGCGTATCAAAACGCGCTTTGCCATCAGTCGCGCCGTTCGTTCTGAGTATCGACCCTGTTTGCCTCAGCCCACGCGTTTAAGTCGGCTCCGCGATAGACGATCTTGCGACCTAGCCGATAATAGGCTGGACCCAGTCCCTTGTGCCGCCACTGCGCCAGTTTCTGCCGATCTCCAATGATCTCAAGTTCGGCGTCGCCAAGCACATAGTTACGGTCCTGCTCGAATATTTCCGCCATCTCTAAAGCCTCCTGAGTTTTCAGCGATGGCCCCGAATTATGTGGATATATCTGGATTTTTGAACAGATTTGTTTGTCGGCCTAAGCGACCTCGGGAAAATGCAGAACTGCTTAGGCGGTTTTTCCAAAGACCGAGAAATAGCGCGTGCGATAATCATGATTCAAGCGCAGCTCGGTTTCGTATTCCTCTTTGCGGCCCTTTCCCTGACGCCAGAGCGCCGGATCGCTGGCGACCGCGTTCTTGAAGGCTTGGTCCAGTATTGCTCGTTCGTTCATCCTCGGAGATAGGTCAGACAATGCCTCAATCGCTTGCATGAAGGCCTCGATCCTTCTTCCCCTAGCCTTTCTCGATGCGTGGCTACCAGCTTTACCTGCTTTTGATCTGGTTTCTATTGTCTGACTGGCAATTTCTTCCGCGCCACCCATCAAAAACTGTAGCTCTCTGAGAAGGTATCCAGCAGAAAAGTCGTCGTACTCAATAAAGTAAGCGTACATTATTTGGCTGGATATGTGGGCGAGTGATGACCTTGGAAAATGATTTAAGCAGTACGCAAACTCGCAATAAGCAGACCAATTTTCGCCCCATTCCGATTTAGCCCGCTCGACGGTCTCCTCGCCACACCAATCCAGAACCGCTCTTGTTGGCTGGGCGTCTGAGTCGATCACCCCAGCGCCCTGAAGGCAATCGTAGCATTCAAAAAAATCATTATCTCCCGCTGTCGAAAAAAATTTGAGGTTTCCAGCCTTTTGGTAAATCTCACGAAATAAAAGGGGGTCATTCTCAGCGTGATCAGGAACCTCCGAACCTACTTGAAATTCCTTCGCCACTTCCTGCGCTTCCTCTTCGTTTGTGAAGCGGAAGACACCAAGGTTGTTTTGGTCGAGGCCGGTCTTGGTGGAAATCCAAACATGCCAAACCGGCCCATCAATATCGTTACCCGACAGGCCATACAAATCCCGTGCCATTTCGCTCGGATGAAAAGAATCTCCCGGTTGGGTCTTTTCGATCCTAATGGAACAAACCGTGGTTTTGCGCGTCGGTTTTGTAAATCGGTCGCGGTCAATCATTATGCGATCTGAAGCACTTTTCCACTGCCTCCGCAAATGAAAGCCGTCCATCGCTCCATCAATAACCGACGCTTCTCAAGCAAATCGGACCGTGCATACGCTTGCTCGACCTGCGATCCAATCCGATGCGAGAGGCACATCTCAGCAACCTCACGCGGCGCATTTGCGGATTCCGCTGCCCAATCTCTGAATGCGCTTCTGAGGCCGTGAACGGTCGCATTCTCGACGCCCATGCGACGGAGCAGCATCAGCATCGACATGTTGGACAACGGCTTGTGACGCTTCTGGCCCTCGAAAACGTACTCCGATTGCATCGCCCTGAGCGGCTCGATGATGGCCAGCATTTCGTCGGCGAGCGGCACCCGGTGCGCTTCGCCCGTTTTCATGCGATCCGGCGGACAAGTCCAAAGCCGTGCCTCTGCGTCGATCTCGTCCCACCGCATGCCAAGCACCTCACCGGTGCGCGACGCAGTTAGGCAAGTGAACATCAGCGCCTTTGCCGCCATCGCATTCCGCTGGCGCAGGTCGGCGTAGAAGGCTGGCACAGCGCGCCAGTCCATCGCCCTATGGTGACGGGCCTTCTTGGACACTTTCGGTAGTACACCGGCGTCCTTGATCGCTGTGACGGGGTTCTCGCCGGACCGGAAGTCCTTCGCCCGCGCCACGTCCAGCACGATCTTGATCCTCTGCGACAGCCGACGCGCGGTTTCGTGTTTTTCGGTCCAGACCGGCGACAGGCACATCAGCACTTCGGGCTGGCCGATGCTGTCCACGGGCATCCGCCCGATCTTGGGAAAGGCGTAGTCGCGGAGCGTGTTGATCCACTGCGCCCCATGCTTGGCGTTTTTCCAGGTTGGCAGACGCTCGATATGTACCTGCCGGGCAAATTCCTCGAAGGTCGGCACGTCCTGTTTGGCATTGTAGCGCGGGTTCAGCCCTTGTTTCGCCATGCGCCGGTACTCCAGCGCTCGCTCGCGGGCCTGATAGAGAGGAACCACGTCAGCACCGCCGAGACCGAAATCCGTCCGCAGCGGCGCACCCTTGCGGTTCTTTTGCCCTTTGACGGTGACCCGCACGATCCAGCGCCGCGCGCCAGACGGATCGACCACCAGGTAGAGACCGCCCCCATCGCCGTGCCGACCGGGGCCAAGGTTCTCCACCAGTTTCTTCGTTAGCTTGCCGCTCAGCGCCATAGATATACCACAATCCATACCACTCAAGGAGAGCATACTAACGAAATCGAAAGAAATCCAGAGAAACCGACTGAATGCGAATCGCCCAATGAAATATGAGAAATCGAGCGCTCTATACGATTGAGGGAAATTCAGAGAATGAGTCAGGTGGCGGAGAAGGAGGGATTCGAACCCCCGGAGGCTTGCACCTCAACGGTTTTCAAGACCGCCGCATTCGACCACTCTGCCACTTCTCCGCGCGAGCAGTGCTTAGCCTCTCGACCGGCCAGAGTTCAACCCGGTCATAAATGCCGCAATTCGTTGCCGAAATTCATGGCCGCGTTCCCGGACTCTTCCCAAACGGCCCGCTGCGCGGTATGGTGGCCTATCTCCTACGCGCCCGTGGGAGTGATCGAGCAAAAAAGTGCGGCGTCGACCGTGCGGAAAAGGGGCAAGGTATGGCAAGGTTTCGGACGGGGCGGTTCGCCTTGATTGTGTGCAGTACGGCTGTGGTTGCTGGGTGCAGCGATGGCGTCAACCTAAACTTCCTCCAGAAAAACAATGAACCGGCGGCGGAGGTGACGGCGGATGCGTCGCGGCCCGTGGATGCGGTCAAGCTCGTGGAGCGGGATATCGAGGCGCCCGAGGTGTTTCAGGTCAGCGAACAGGGGCTTTGGGACGGGCGTCCTTCGCTCGGCGGAGTATGGGTCGCGCACCCCAACGTCAAGGAACCCGAACGGGTGATCATCCGAAACCAGGACAACGGCAAGTTCGTCATCGGCGCTCTGTTCCGGCGCGAACGCGACAATCCCGGGCCGACGATCCAGGTGTCTTCGGACGCCGCGAACGCGCTTGGTCTGCTGGCCGGCGCGCCCAAAACACTAAACGTCACGGCCCTGCGTCGGCAGGAAGTCCCCGTGGCCGAGCCTCAGCCGATTGCCGAACCGCCGGTCGAGACCGCGGCGCTGGAGGCGCCCGAGCCTATCGAGACCGCAGAGCTCGACCCGGTCGCCACAGCGACCGCTGCAATCGCCGCGGCCGAGAAGGACCTGCCGCTGAGCAATGTGCAGCCGACCTCTGCGCCGGCGCAATCCACGGTTCCGCCAGCCGCCTCCACACCGGCCGCACCGGAGCAAACCGACGTGCAGGCCGTCGTGCCGGCCTTGGGCAAACTCAACAAGCCCTTCATTCAGATCGGGTTCTTCAGCATAGAAGACAACGCCAACCGAAACGGTACGGCCCTGCGCAATGCCGGCATCGTGCCGACGGTTCAAAAGCAGGACAGCAACGGCAAGACCTATTGGCGGGTTCTTGCCGGGCCGGCGCCGAGTGTGATCGAACGCACGGCCCTTCTCAACAAAGTGAAGAAGCTTGGCTATGAGGATGCCTACTTCGTGGCCAAATAGAATCAACCAATAGAAGAGGACCAAATCGCCCATATGCGTCTTGCCCGTCTGCTCGCAACGCTTGCCCTGATCCTCGCCGCTGCCTTCCCTGCCCGCGCCTTCGAAACACGGGCCAAGGCGGCTTACGTACTCGACCTGACGACCGGCACTGTCCTGATGGAAAAGGACGCCGATGTGCCGCTGCCGCCAGCGTCGATGTCGAAGCTGATGACGCTCAACATGCTGTTCGAGGCGTTGCGCGACGGCCGGGTGATGCTCGACACCCGGTTTCGCGTCTCGTCGCGGGCCAGGAACATGGGCGGTTCGACGATGTTTCTCGACGAGACCGACCGGCCGACGGTGGAGGAGCTGATCAAGGGCATCGTTGTGCTCTCAGGCAACGACGCCTGCGTCGTGGTGGCCGAGGGTCTGGCGGGGACGGAGGATGCCTTTGCCAGGATGATGAACGAGCGTGCGCCGGATCTGGGCCTGATGGGGTCGACCTTCGCCAATTCCAGCGGCTGGCCGAACCCGAACCACAAGATGAGCATGCGCGATCTGGGCCTGCTCGCCGCGCGTCTGATCACCGAGTTCCCCGAGTACTACGGCTATTTCGCCATGGAGGAATTCGCTTGGGACAACCGCGCGCCGCAGAACCGGTTCAACCGCAATCCGCTGTTGAAGCTCGGGATCGGTGCCGACGGCCTGAAGACCGGCCATACCAGCGAGGCGGGCTATGGCCTTGTTGGCTCGGCCATGCAGGGCACCCGGCGGATTGTCTTTGTGCTGACTGGCATGAATTCGGAAAGCGAGCGCGCCGACGAGGCCGAGAGCATCGTCAACTGGGCATTCCGGCAATTCGTGCAGAAGACGGTGGCCGAGAAAGGCACATTGCTGGCCCAAGCCCCCGTCTGGATGGGAGACGTCGAACGGGTCGGCATGGTGGTGTCTGAGGATGTGTCGCTGTTGATCCCGGCCTTGGTGCAAGGTGATATCACCGGCGACGTGGTGTATCGCGGGCCGCTGCAGGCGCCCATCGCAGAGGGCCAAGAAATCGGTGAATTGGTGATCAACATCGAGGACATGCCAGAGACCCGCGTGGCGCTGATCGCCGACCGCGCCGTCGAACGCGGCGGGTTCCTGCCGCGGATTCGGACGGCAGCACGGGTCTTGCTCGGTAGAATCGCCGGCAATGCGGCAGAGATCCTCTAACCGAGGCAGCCTGTTTGAGTTCGGCGCGGCAATCGGCTAGGCGAAGTCGCGATGACAGCGCAGCGCAGCACAGGCCGGTTTATCACCTTCGAGGGCATCGACGGGTCCGGCAAGTCGACCCAGGCCCGGCGGCTGGCCGACGCGCTGCGCGGCGGCAGCCACGACGTGGTGCTGACGCGCGAGCCGGGCGGCTCGCCTGGCGCCGACGAGATCCGCCGGCTGGTGCTTGAGGGCGACCCGGACCGCTGGTCGGCCGAGACCGAACTCCTGCTCTTTACCGCCGCCCGCCGCGACCACCTGGAGCGGCTGATCGAACCGGCGCTCGCCGCCGGTCGGATCGTGATCTGCGACCGCTTCGCCGACTCGACGCGCATGTACCAGGGCCTGTCGCGCGGCAATCTGCGCGCCAAGGTCGACGCGCTGCACGAGCTGATGATCCGTCGCGAGCCCGACCTGACGATCCTTCTGGATATGGATCCCGCGACCGGGCTCGACCGCGCCAAGGGGCGGCAGGGCAGCGAAGAGCGGTTCGAGGATTTCGGGCTCGACCTGCAGGAGCGGATGCGCGCGGGCTTCCTCGCCCTGGCAGAGGAGCACAGCGACAGGTTCCGCGTCATCGACGGCAACCGCGATGCCGACACGGTCGCGGCCGACGTCCTGACCGCCGTCGGATCGGCGCTGCCGTGACCGACGCACCGCCCGAAGCCGATCGCGCCCCCGGCGCCCCCCACCCGCGCGAGACCGCCCGGCTCTTCGGCCAGGCCGACGCAGAGGCCGAATTCCTGGATGCCCTCGGCGCCGGCCGGCTGCACCATGCCTGGCTGATCACCGGCCCGCGCGGCGTCGGCAAGGCGACGCTCGCCTGGCGCATCGCGCGGTTTCTTCTCGCCGCGCCGGCACAGACCGGCGGTCTCTTCGACGGCCCCGCCGCGGCACCGCCGCAAAGCCTCGACATCGACCCCGACCACCCCGTCGCCCACCGCCTGCGCGCGCTCAGCGAGCCGCGCCTGCACCTGCTGCGCCGCGCTTGGGACGCCGACCGCGAGCGCCTGCGGCAAGAGATCACCGTCGACCAGGTGCGCCGGCTGAAGGAGTTCTTCGAGCTTAGCGCCGCCGATGGCGGCCGCCGCGTCGCCATCGTCGACGCCGCCGACGCGCTCAATCCCAATGCCGCCAACGCGCTGCTGAAGCTGCTCGAAGAGCCGCCGCCGGACGCCGTCCTGCTGCTGGTCTGCCACCAGCCGGCGCGGCTGTTGCCGACGATCCTCAGCCGCTGCCGCGCGCTGCGCTGCGCCGCTCTGGCGCCCGAGGACATCGCCCGAGCGCTGGCGCAGGCCGACATCGAGGCGCCCGACAATGCCGAGGCGCTGGCCGCGCTGTCGGCCGGCTCGGTCGGCGGCGCGCTGCGGCTGATCACCCTGGACGGCCTGACGCTTTATGCCGATCTGCTCGCCGTCTTCGCCGATCCCCGCGACCGCCAGCGCGCGCTGAAGCTCGCCGAAAGCGTCACCGGGCGCGCCGCGGCCGACCGGTTCGACCTGCTCTTGCAGCTCTTCGACCTGCTCCTGGCGCGCCTCGCCCGCACCGGCGTTGCCGGCCCGTCGCAGCCCCAGGCCGCGCCGGATGAGGCCGCTCTGCTGGCCCGCCTCGCCCCCGGCCCCGCCGCCGGCCGCCGCTGGGCCGAGCTACAACAAAGCCTCGGCGCCCGCGCCCGCCACGGCCGCGCGGTCAACCTTGACCCGGCTGCCCTGATCCTCGATATGGTGCTGAAAATCCACGACATGGCGGCGGAAACGGCTGCCTGAGCCCGCGCCATGACCGACACGCCGCAGATCACCGACAGCCACTGTCACCTCGACTTCCCGAACCTAGTCGAGGACCTCGACGGCGTCGTGGCCCGCGCCGTCGCGGCCGGCGTCACGCGCATGGTGACGATCTGCACCCGGCTGCGGACCGAGCCCGCCGTGCGCGCCATCGCCGAGGCCCACGCACCGGTCTTCTACGCCGCCGGCACCCACCCGATGAGCGCCGCCGAAGAGCCCATGGCCACTGTCGACGACCTGACCGCGCTGGCCCGGCATCCGAAATTCGTCGGGATCGGCGAAAGCGGGCTCGACTACCACTACACCGCCGAGACCAAGGCGGTGCAGCAGCAATCGCTGCGCGTCCATATCGAGGCGGCGCGCCAGACTAGGCTGCCGCTGATCATCCACGCCCGCGACGCCGACGCCGACATGGCGCGCATTCTGACCGAGGAACACCGCGCCGGGCCGTTTTCCTGCGTCATGCATTGCTTCAGCTCGGGCCGCGGGCTTGCCGAGGCGGCGCTGGATCTGGGGTTCTACCTGTCGATGTCCGGCATCGCCGCCTTCCCCAAGGCCGAAGCCTTGCGCGAGATCTTCGCCGCCGCCCCGCTCGACCGGATCCTGGTCGAGACCGACGCCCCCTACCTCGCCCCGCCGCCGCATCGCGGCAAGCGCAACGAACCGGCCTACACCGTGCACACCGCCCAGGTCGGCGCCGCGCTTTTCGACCTCGACTACCCCGCCTTCGCGGCCCGAACCCAGGCCAATTTTGAACGCTTGTTCAATAAAGCCGCCGCCTTCGAGGCTGCCGCCTGATGGGCGAGCTGCGGTTTACGATCCTCGGCTGCGGCTCGTCGGGCGGGGTGCCGCGGCTTGGCGGCCATTGGGGCGACTGCGACCCTGAGAATCCCAAGAACCGCCGCCGCCGCTGCTCGCTCTTGATCGAGCGCGAGACCGAGACCGGCACCACCGCGGTCTTGATCGACACCTCGCCGGACTTGCGCGCGCAGCTTTTGGACGCCGGCATCGGGCGGCTCGACGCGGTGGTCTACACCCACGGCCATGCCGACCATGTGCATGGCATCGACGACCTGCGGATGATCGTCTTCAACATGCGCCGGCGCCTCGCCGTCTGGGCCGACGGGCCGACGCAAGAGCGGCTCTATGCCGGGTTCGGCTATGCCTTCACCCAGCCCGAGGGCTCGCCCTATCCACCGATCCTTGACATGCACACGATCCAGGGCGACGTGACGATCGCGGGGCCCGGCGGCCCGGTGGTGCTGCGCCCGTTCAAGGTCGGCCACGGCGCAATCGACGCGCTCGGCTTTCGGATCGGCGATTTCGCCTATCTGCCCGACGTGGCCGAAATGCCCGATGCCGCCTGGGCGGCGCTGCAGGGTCTCGATTGCTGGGTGCTCGACGCGCTGCGCCGCACGCCGCATCCGACCCACACGCATCTGGACCAGTCGCTGGACTGGATCGCCCGCGCCGCCCCGCGCCGCGCGATCCTGACCAACATGCATATCGACCTCGACCACGCCACCGTCGCCGCCGAGACGCCTGCGAATGTCGTGCCGGCCCATGACGGGCTGGTGGTCCGCTATGACCTTTAGGCCGCCGGGCGGCGCCTTCTGATGCAGGCGCTGCTCGAGGTCATTCTGCCCGTCTTCCTGGTCACCGGCTTCGGCTATGCCGCGGTCTGGCGCGGGCTTCTGGCCGACAGCGCGGTCGACGGGCTGATGAAATTCACCCAGAACTTCGCCATTCCCTGCCTGCTCTACCGTGCCATCGCCACGCTGGATTTGGGCCAGAACTTCGACCCCGCGCTGCTGGGCAGCTTCTATGCCGGCGCCACGGTTGGGTTTCTGGCGGGCTTTCTCGGCGCGCGGCTGCTCTTCGGGCGGCCGTGGGAGGACAGCGTCGCCATCGGTTTCTGCACGCTCTTTTCCAACTCGGTCCTGCTCGGCCTGCCGATCACCGAGCGCGCCTTCGGGTCCGAGGCGCTGGCCCCGAACTACGCCATCGTCGCGCTGCACGCGCCATTCTGCTACATCCTGGGCTTCACCGCGATGGAGATCGTGCGCGCCTCGGGCGGCGGCCTGCGCCGTGCCGCCCGCTCGATCCTGCTGGCGATGGTGCGCAATGCGCTGATGATCGGCATCGCGGTGGGCTTCGTGGTCAACGTCACCGCCGTGCCGGTGCCAGCGGTGATCGACGACGCCGCCGACCTGATGGCCCGCGCCGCGCTGCCGGCGGCGCTGTTCGGGTTGGGCGGCGTGCTCTACCGCTACCGGCCCGAGGGCGATGCCGGCACGATCGCCTGGATCTGCGGCGTGTCGCTGGTCCTGCATCCCGCGACGGTCTGGGTCCTGGGCAGCGCCGCGAGCCTCTCGACCGGGCAGTTCCGCTCGGCCGTTTTGACCGCGGCCATGGCCCCCGGCGTCAACGCATACATCTTCGCCAATATGTACGGCGTGGCCAAACGCGTCGCCGCCTCCGCCGTCTTGATCGGCACCGGCCTCAGTGTGATCAGCGCCTGGGTCTGGCTGGCGGTACTGCCGTAGGCGCATGGGTTGGGCCGATCGATGGCCGAGAGCGGAGCGCGGATGGATCGAACGACACGGTTGCCATTCGGCCGTGGCCGGACGCTTGTGACCACGTGACGAGCCGTGCCCATCGCCGACCCGCGGGGTGGCGATGGGCACGGCGGGGCTACGCCCCTTGATTCCCAGCCAGGGAGTCACTCTACCTGTCTCCCTGGGGAGAGATTGGGGATGGATCGAACGAAACGCCCGCTACGCGGCCTTGATCGGACACCTGAAACCGCATGTGACGCCGTGCCCGAGACTCGCTTCGACCGTCCGCGCTGATAGAAGATACAGTCACGGTTCGACTGGGAGCCGCCCTGCTCTATCCCGGCGACATGCCCCGAAGCCGCTCAGAACGGCGGCGCAAAAGCTCAACCGTCGTCAGAAGCGCGATAGAGATCACCACCAGGATCGTCGCCACCGCCAGGATCGTGGGCGAGATCTGCTCGCGCAGGCCGGTGAACATCTGCCAGGGCAGGGTCTTTTGGCTCGCCGAGCCCACGAACAGAACCACCACGACCTCGTCGAACGAGGTGATAAACGCGAAGAGGCCGCCCGAGATCACGCCGGGCAGGATCAGCGGCATCTGCACCTTGAAGAAGGTCCGCACCGGGTCGGCGCCCATATTCGCCGACGCGCGGGTCAGCGAACGGTCGAAGCCCACCAGTGTCGCCGTCACCGTGATGATCACGAATGGAATGCCCAGGACGGCGTGGGCCAGCACCACCTTGACGTAGCCCACGAAGGTCTTGTTGAGCCCAAGCGCGCCCTCCATCCAATTGCCGATCTGGCTGTAGAAGAAGAACATTCCGGTGGCCGAGATGATCAGCGGCACGATCATCGGCGAGATCAGGATCGCCATGATCGAGCGGCGGAACGGAACGTGGCTTTGGCTCAGCCCGATGGCGGCGAGCGTGCCCAATGAGACCGAGATGATCGTCGCGACCGGCGCGATGATCAGCGAGTTCTTGAACGACCGCTGCCATTCGTTGTTGGTGAAAAAATCGCGGTAGTGCTTGAGCGAATAGCCTTCGGGGTCGAACCGCAGCATTTCCGGCGTGAAGGTGAAAAAGTCCTCGGCGTTGAAGCTCAGCGGCATCACCACCAGGATCGGCGTGATCAGAAAGACGAAGATCGCGCCGCAGATCACCCGGAATGTGTAGTGCCAGAGCACCTGGCCCGGCGTCAGGTAAGGCGCAAGTCTTATTCGGTAGCGGCCGGACCCCAGCCAATAGATGAACCAACCGAAGAACCAGCCGAAAATCAGCGCAACCACCAGGCCCGCAAGCCCGCCGATCAACAGGCCAAGCACGGCAAACACCGCCGCGACGCCCCAGCGTGCGGAACGTTCGGGCAAGTCGAAATTCAGCAATCCCCAGGCGAGCGCGCCGAGCACCGCCGCGCCTAAGAGGATACCGATCAAAGCCGAGCCCTGCGATGTGCCGACCAAGAGCCCCGCGAAGGCGCCGAAAGCGGCGGTGACGGCGGCGGTGAACTCGGTGCCGGGTTTGTGGGCCAGTTCGATGCTCATGGCTTACCCCAGCTTCACGTTGTCGATGCCGACGATCTTGTCGTAGCACCAGTAGAGCAGCAGGACGACCGCCAGCAGGATCGTGCCGAGCGCCGCGGCGAGGCCCCAGTTCAAAGAGCTGGAGATGTGATAGGCGATCCGGTTCGAGATGAAGACGCCTTTGGTGCCGCCGACGATCTCGGGCGTGATGTAATAGCCAATCGCGAGGATGAAGACGAGGATCGAGCCGGCGCCGATGCCCGGCACCGACTGCGGGAAATAGACCCGCCAGAACGCCGTCCAGTTCGTGGCGCCGAGCGACTTGGCGGCGCGCACATAAGACGGCGGGATCGTCTGCATCACCGAATACATCGGCAGGATCATGAACGGCAGAAGGATGTGGGTCATCGCCACGATGGTGCCGAACTGGTTGTTGATCATCACAAGCCGGCTTTCGTCGGCCACCAGCCCCAACCACACCAGTGTGTCGTTGATCACGCCCTGCTGTTGCAGCATCACCTTCCAGGCCGACGTCCGCACCAGAAGCGAGGTCCAGAACGGCAGCAGCACCAAGATCAGCAGGATGTTGGCGGTGCGCATCGGCAGGTTGGCCAGAAGATAGGCGATGGGATAGCCCAAGAGGATGCACGAGCCCATGATCACCAGCGACATCACCAGCGTACGCTGAAACAGCCTGATCAGGATCTGCTTGTCCTCGGGCTGCGCGGCCGCGCCGTCGGGCGTCAGCCGCATGTCGACGGCATTCAGGAAATAGCCCGGCGTGACGTTGCGGGCGTGGGTCTGGATCGTGCGCCAGGGCTCTGCCACGACCCAATCCTCGTCGATCTCGGCGAAGGCGTCGGTGAAGCTGATCTGCTCGATGTCGCCTCGGGCCGCGGCCAGGGTTTGCAGCATCCCGGCGCGCGGGCCGGCATAAGCCGACACGTCGGCAGTCTCGAGGTCGCGCAGAAGCGCGGGGTAGAGCGTCTCCCAAGGTTTTTCGCCGGCAGGGTCGTCGCCGTCCTCGAACTGCATGAACATCGCCATGGCGGTGTAGGCGCGGGCGGTCAGCGGCAAAAGGTCGGCGATCTCCTGGCTTGGCGCGAAGCCGTCGCGCGCGGCGATGGGCGTATCGATCAGCGTCGCGACGTTGCGGGCCTGGGCCGCAGCGACATCGGCGGCGCGGGGGGCGTCGGCCGCGCCAGACATCAGCTCAAACCAGGCTTCGCCCTTGGACCAGTCGCCGTCGATGGCCTTGAACGCTTTTTGGTAGTCCTTGCCCAGGTCGTCGAGCTTACGGCCGGATTGCCGGAAGAGCGAAGACATCCCGGTCTGTTCATAGTTCAGCCGTGTGCCAAGCTTGGTGTGCGACTTTGCCTCGGCGGCAATGAACATGTCGAAATACATCGCCTCGAACACGGGTTCGGGCGGCAGTTCATTGGCCGCGCTGTCCCAGCCCGCCAATTCCTGCACGGTGTGGGGCAGTGTTTGCGCCACAATGTCGTTTTCCACCGAGCGCCAGAGCATCTGGCCGATCGGTACGATAAACGAGATCAGGACGAAGATCAGCAAGGGCGCGATCAGCATCAGCGCGCGTGTCTTCTGAAGGCGGAGTGCTCGGGCGAGCGATTTCTTCAGTGGCGTCCCGTCGGCGGCGAGCATCGGGCCATCGGAAGGCGCGCCGTGGGGCGGCGGAACGTCGCGATCTGACAGAGCGGCGGCTTCATGAAGCGCGTCGTCTGGCGATGGCGCATCGGCTGTGCCGGGACCGGTGCCGCGAATCGTGCTCATGCTGCGCCCTCCACGACCATGATGGTGCTGTCGGCGCAGCGGCGGCGGATATCAGCGACCTCCTGGTATTCGGGGTCGTTATAGGCGGCCAGAGCCTCGGCGTAGCTAGGGAATTCGATGACGACGTGGCGGTCGCCGCTGGTGCCTTCGACGACCTCATGTTGGCCGCCGCGGATGATGAATTTGGCGCCAAGCTTTTCTAGAATTGGCGTGTCGCGGCGGACGTATTCAGGATAGCCCTCGGGGTCGGTTGCCGTGATATGGGCGATGATGTAGCCTTTGGGCATGGCCCGTCCCCCAGGGGTTGGCGGGATGGGCCGCGCCGGCCCATCCCGGTTTCATGTCAAACGCTTATTGCGCCAGCCAAGCCTGGAACTTGGCGTCGATGTCGTCGCGGTAGTCGGCCCAGAACTCGTAGTTGTAGAGCAGGGTGTTCGCGGCATTGTTCGGATCGGTCGGCATGTGCGGCGCCATGTCGATGCCGAGCTCGGCATGCATGCCGACAAGCGGCGCCGACGACATCCGCGCGGGCCCGTAGCTGATGTACTTGGCCTGGTCCGCCAGCCGCTGGGTGTCGGTGGCGAACATGATGTAGTCGAGCGCGCGCGCCTCGCGTTCGGGGCTGAGGCCGGTCGGGATGATCCAGCCGTCGAGGTCGAAGACCTGCGCGTCCCACAGCATGGCCACGGGCTGGTTCTGCTCTTCGATGACGCTGAACAGACGGCCGTTATAGGTCGAGCCCATCACCACTTCGCCGTCGGCCAGAAGCTGCGGCGTGTCGGCGCCGGCCGACCACCAGATCACGTCGTCCTTGATGGTGTCGAGCTTGGCGAGCGCGCGGTCCTGGCCTTCCGAAGTCTCGAGCACGTCGTAGACGTTCTCCTTGGCCACGCCGTCGCACATCAGCGCCCATTCCATGTTGTTGATCGGACGCTTTTCCAGGCTGCGCTTGCCGGGATAGGCGTCGGTGTCGAAGACGGCGCAGACGCTGGTGGGCGGCGTGTCGCCGACCATGTCGGTGCGGTAACCGAAGGTGGTCGAATAGACGATCTGCGGGATGAAGCAGTCGCTGACCAGAAGGTCGCCGAAATCGTCCGCGGCAGACGTGCCGTCGGGCGCAGCGGCCAGCTGGGTGTCAGGGTCGATTTCCAGCGCCAGGCCTTCGTCGCAGAGCCGAATGGCGTCGGCGGCAACCACGTCGACCACGTCCCAGGTCACGTTGCCGGCTTCGTTCATCGCGCGCAGCTTGGCCACGGCTTCGGCCGAGCTGTCGTCGTTGATGATCGTGGTGCCGGTCATCTCGGAATAGGGATTGTGATAGGCATTCAGCTGCGACTTGGAATAGGCGCCGCCCCAGCTGACGATGGTCATCTCGCTGGCCATGTGGCTGCCGGCCAGGGCCGGGCCTGCCACCAAGGCCGCCGCGGTCGTCAGCATCAGTGCTTTGGTTTTCATCAGGGTACTCTCCATGTTGCGTTTCTCCCGTGTCGATCCCCCCCTGCCCCGGGCAGGCCTCCCCGGGGGGGTGTGCCGATATCAGGCGTCGAGCGCCCTGCAATCCTGCGGGCGCCAGCCGATTTCCAGTTTCTCGCCGGCCTGCAACCGCCGCTGGTCGGGCGCGTTGCGGGTCTTGACGATGAAGTTGTCGTTGCCCGCGACCTTCAGCCGGGTGCGGTAGATGTCGCCCATGTAGATGAACTCCATGACCTCGGCGTGCACTGTGTGGGCGTCAGGTTGCAGGCGGTCTTTGTTGAACTCCACCCGCTCCGGTCGGATTGAAACCAACGTGCGATCGCCCACCGCGCCCACGTTCACCGGCACCGTGTCAATCACCTCGCCGTCGTCCAGCGTCACTTCGGCGATCTCGCCGTTCATCTTGGTCACCGTGCCCATCAGCGTGTTGTTTTCGCCGATGAATTGGGCGACGAAGCTGTTCTTGGGCGCCTCGTAAAGCGTGTCGGGCGGGTCGAGCTGCTGGATCACGCCATCGTTGAACACCGCGACGCGATCCGACATGGTCAGCGCCTCGGTCTGGTCGTGTGTGACGTAAACCACCGTAATACCAAGGTTATCGGCGATCGCCTTGATTTCGAACTGCATATGCTCGCGCAGTTGCTTGTCGAGCGCGCCGAGGGGTTCGTCCATCAAGACCAACTCGGCCTCGAACACCAGCGCGCGGGCCAACGCGATGCGCTGCTGCTGGCCGCCCGACAGCTGCGCCGGACGGCGGCCACCGAAGGCGCCCATCTGCACCATGTCGAGCGCGCGCTGCACTTTCGCCTCGCGCTCGGACTTGTTCATCTTTCGCACTTCCAGCGGGAACGACAGGTTTTCGGCCACCGTCATGTGCGGAAACAGCGCGTAGTTCTGGAACACCATGCCGATGCCGCGCTTATGCGGCGGGATGTTGTTGATCGACACACCGCCCAGCCGGATGTCACCATGGGTCGCGGTCTCGAAGCCCGCCAGCATCATCAGGCAGGTGGTCTTGCCCGAGCCCGACGGACCGAGCATGGTCAAAAACTCTCCCCTCGGCAGGCTGAGATTGAGGTCTTTGACGACGAGCGTTTCGCCGTCATAGCTCTTCTGGACCCGGTCGAATTCTACGAATGCGCCGTCCGTGCCGGTCGATGCCAAATTCAGCTCCCTGACTGGTGGCCGAGCTTTTTCGCGCCCGTTTCCCCGACCGCGATCCAAGCAAATCAGGCGATTGGGTGCAAGGGTTAGTTCCCGCCGATGCACGCATCAACCAGGCAATCGGCCAATCGGTGAGCAGAATGTACGAAGGTTTTGCGCCATTGGACTCGGGTCTTGCCGGGCAAAAACGCTTCACGCAGTTCTGGTTATTTGGCCGTTTGGCGCGCATATTGCGCACGTCGCTTTGTTGATTTTGGAGGAAGATCATGCGTCTTCTGCTCGCCCTTGCGTTTTCGGCGTTGCCTTCCGTGGTATCCGCCGGCGTGGTTTTTCAAGTCGAATCCACCTACCACAGCGGATCGCCGGGCACCCAATCGATGGAATTTTCCGTCGAGAAGCCCAACCTCAAAATGGAAATTAGGTCCTCGGACGGGAAGCCGAATAAGGACGTCGTGCTGATCCTGCGCGACGACGGCTCGACAGACGTTATTCTGGTGGACCATCTCGGCCGGACCTACGGCGTCGGAACCATGCCGCCCAGTGGTCCGATGTATGACCTGCGGCCAACCGGCCGGATGGAGATGGGCGCGGGCGGGGTCAGCCTGCATATCGGAGGGGGTCCAGGCGAAACCTGGCTGCAAATGACACGCACCAATGAAGTCGGCGCCATGCTGCCCCTGTTCGAGCGTTTGCACCGCGCCAGCGTCGCCCTCGGGGACGAGGCGCCCGAGCCTTTGAGCGACGAATTCTGGGAAGCCGAACGCAGATATCAGGAGCGCTCTCGGCGCGCGCTGGATCCTTCGTTCTTCGAGCCGCCCGCTGACTACCGGCGACGCGAGATGCTGCTGACCGGGCCAGCGAGTTCGAAGGGAACGGGTTCACCTGGCTCGTCAAATGACAGAACGAACACCGGTGGCGGTTCCGCGGTCATGTCAGAGACAACGGGTTTGGGGGCTTCGAAACAGTAATTGGTGCTTTCGCGCCTAGAGTTGTTGCCCTCCGCCCGCGTTCAGGATGAAACGTTCGTTCAGGAACGGGTGGTGTTTCAGCGCTTCGCGGACGGCGATCTGCGCCAGCGGTACTTTGCCCTGCTGGTAGAGGATTACCGCCTTGCCGGACAGCGCCCCGAAGTGCCGCGGCTCGCGCACCAGCACCTCGGCGACATCGGCCAGCGAGCGTTCGAAGTCGCCGACTAGGAAATACATCGTCGCGCGCTGGTTCCAGCCCTCGACGAAGTCGGGATAGGTCTCGACCAGTCGGTCGAGATGGCCGATCGCGCCCGCGAAGTCGTAATTCACGCGCCGCTGCATCGCGGCGTCCAGGACCTCTTGCGCGGCGGCATCCGGGGCGGTCAGCCAGACCTGCCAGATCTCATCGCTCAGCCGATCCGCCTCGGCCGCCGACTGGGCGCCGCGCAGCTCGGCCAAGAGCGCCTCGTAGCGTGCGCCTGAGGTTTCCGCCGCAACCGGCAGGGCAAGGAACAAGGCTGCGAGGGCGGGGCGAAGGGCGCGGAAAATTGCGGTCATGACCCAAATATCGTCCGCGAGACCGCCGCGTCCAGTCAAGTCACGGCGATGCGAGGCCCGGTCCGCCGCGGGCCACAGCCGGGCGGCGACAATTGCCCGTGATGCCCGCGTTTACACACTGAGCGTTCGCCGCACTGCGTCCTTCCAGGCGGCGTATTTCGCGTCCCGTTCGGCGGCGTCCATCGCCGGTTCGAACCGCCGCTCCAGCGCCCAACCCGCGGCGAACTCGGCCTGGCCCGGATAAACCCCGGCCCGCATCCCTGCCAGCCAGGCCGCGCCCAGGGCCGTGGTCTCCAGCACCTGCGGCCGGTCCACCGGCGCGCCCAAGATGTCGGCCAGAAACTGCATCGTCCAGTCGCTCGCCGACATGCCGCCATCGACCCGGAGGACCGCCTCGCTAGCGCCGCCCATATCGGCCTGCATCGCCTCCAGCAGATCGCGGGTCTGATAGCCAACGCTTTCCAGCGCCGCCCGCGCGAGCTCTGCCGGGCCGGAATTGCGCGTCAGCCCAAACACCGCGCCCCGGCACTCGGCATCCCAATAGGGCGCACCGAGCCCCGTGAAGGCAGGTACCAGGATCACCGCCTGCTCGGAATCCGCCGCCTCGGCCAGGGTTTGCGTTTCCGGCGCCGACCCGATGATCTTTAGCCCGTCGCGCAGCCACTGCACCACAGCGCCGGCGATGAAGATCGACCCCTCCAGCGCGTAGGTTGGCACGCCGTCGAGCTGATAGCCGATCGTCGTCAGAAGCCGGTTCTGCGACGCGACCGGCTGCGACCCGGTGTTGAGCAGCGCGAAACACCCCGTTCCGTAAGTCGATTTCAGCATGCCGGGCTGAAAGCAGGCCTGCCCCACCGTCGCCGCCTGCTGGTCCCCGGCCACGCCCAGGATCGGCAGCGCCGCGCCGAAGAGGCCCGGATCGGTCACGCCGAACTCTGCCGCGCAATCCTTCACCTCTGGCAACATCGCCAACGGCACATCGAGCATGTCGCAGATCGCGCCGCTCCACTCCCCATGCCGGATGTCGTAGAGCAAGGTCCGCGCGGCGTTGGTGGCATCGGTCACATGCGCGGCGCCGCCGGTCAGCCGCCAAATCAGGTAGCTGTCGACGGTCCCGAACAACAGCTCGCCCCGCGCCGCCCGCTCGCGCGCGCCGTCGACGTGGTCGAGGATCCATTTCAGCTTGGTCCCCGAGAAATATGGGTCGAGGAGCAGCCCGGTCGCCTCTGTCACCATCGGCTCGTGGCCGTCCGCCTTGAGCCGGCGGCAGAAATCGGCCGTGCGCCGGTCCTGCCAGACGATGGCGTTGTGCACCGCCTGTCCGGTAGCGCGGTCCCAAACCACCGTCGTCTCGCGCTGGTTCGTGATGCCGACGGCAGCGATCGCCGTGGGCTCGAGACCGGCCTGCGCCAGCGCCGCGCGACAGGTGTCGACGGTGGTGCGCCAAAGATCCTCGGGATCGTGTTCGACCCAGCCGGAGGCGGGAAAATGCTGCGTGAATTCTTCCTGCGCCACGGCCACCGGCGCCATCGCGCCGTCAAAAACGATCGCCCGGCTCGACGTGGTGCCTTGGTCGATGGCAAGCACATAGGTCATGGAACCCTCCCTCACGACGCCCGCGATCATTCGCCCCGCACGCCGTAGCGGTCAACCCGCCTTGACGTGGCCGGCAAGATCGCCGCCACGGGCACCGGGGGCCGTGGACTAACAGCGAATCAGATTGAACTGGCGCGCGGCGAGCAGGATTGGCGCGTGGTGCGTCGGCCCCAATGATACCCTGATCATCAACGCCGGATCGTCGCCGCGCGACCGATAGGTGGTGCAGGGGTTGGTGGCCATCGTCCTCTGCCAGTTTGCGTTCGCCGCGACGCTGGAACCAATGCTCGCCTGCGGCGTAGCCGCTGCCGGATTACTGCGCGGCGCGCCTCTCGTCATTGGACGGGCCGCAGCCGACCCCTTTAGAGACGTGCCACCCAAGCCCGTGCCACAGCAGGCAATCGCGCCAAGCCGCTACATGTTGCAGACGTTGTATTCACCGCAAGGCGAACAAGCGGAGACCATGGCACTGAGAAGCGGCAAGATCGAGCACCTGGCCGCTAGCCAAACATTGTGTTCGGCAAAACCAACGCGATCCCGGGGAATACCAGAACCAGCACCACGGCGGCCAGCATCGCGAACCAGAACGGCCAGATGCCGCGAAAGATCGTGCCCATCGGCACCCCCGGCGCGATACCCTTGACCACGAAGACGTTGACGCCGACGGGCGGCGAGATCAGCCCCATTTCCAAGACGATCACCATCAGGACGCCGAACCAGATCATGTCTATGCCTAAGGGCTCCAGCACCGGCTGGATCAGCGGCACGGTCAGCACCAGGATTGCGAAGCCGTCCATGAACATGCCCAGGACGATGAAGATCGCCAGGAAGGCGACGACCACCTGCATGCCGGAAAACCCCTGCCCCTCGACCCAGAGCGACAGGGCATAGGTGATGCCGGTGAAGCCGATGAAGGTCTTGAAGACGAAGGCGCCGAAGAGGATCATGAAGACGGTGCCGGAGGATTTGAGCGTGCTGGCGAAGACCTCGACCAGGTTGGCGCGCGTCGCAGCGCCGCGGATCGCGGTCACGATCAGCGCCAGGAACGCCCCGATCCCCGCCGCCTCGACGGCCGAGAACACGCCGGTATAGATGCCGCCGATGGTCAACACGATGATCCCGACGATCCAGCCCGCCCGCGCCAAGGCCCTCAGCCGCGCGGCCAAGGGCACCGCCCCGGCCCCGCCCGGCGCCTTCTCGGGCCGCCGCGCGACGACGATCCAGATTGCCAGGATGAAGAGCGCGGTCAACATCAGCCCCGGCAGCACGCCCGCCATGAACAGCCGGCCGATCGATTCCTCGGTCAGGATGGCGTAGATCACGAAGCCCGCCGAGGGCGGGATCAGGATGCCCAGCGTGCCGCCGGCCGCGATCGACCCGGTCGCCAAGCCGTTGTCGTACTTATATCTTTGCATCTCGGGCAGGCTCACCCGCCCCATGGTCAGCGCCGCGGCCAGGGACGACCCCGACAGCGCCGAGAAGCCCGCGCAGCCCACCACCGTGGCGCTCGCCAGCCCGCCTTTGAGGTGCCCCAGCCAGGCATGTGCGGCGTCGTAGAGGTCGCGGCTCATCCCCGAGGCGCCCGCCAGATTGCCCATCAGCACGAAGAGCGGGATGATCGTCAGCGGATAGTTCGACGCCTCGGCAAAGATCTCGCCGGCAAGCTTGGGGATCGCCGCCTTGGCCCGCACCATCCAGATGCCCCAGGTGCCGACCAAGAGCATCGCTACGCCCACCGGCACCCGGATGAAGAGCAGCACGAAAAGCGCCAGAAACCCCACCAGGGCCAGCGTCGCGCCGTCCATCACTCCTCGACCTCATGGGGGTCGCGGTCGGCCCCCCAGGCCATCAGCCCCTGCAACAGATGTACCGTCATGTGCAGCCCGTATAGCGCCATCGCCGCGGCGAGGACGTAGAAGAACGGCCGGTGCTCGATGCTCAAATTACTGGTTATGCACGCCTTTTCCATGCCGCAGGCCTTCGTCACCAGCGCGTAGGCCGCCAGATACGCGATAAACGCCACCAGCGACCGCATCGCCGCGTCGGTCCAGCGCGTCACCCGGCGGCCGCAGAAATAGGTGATCAGGTTGATCGAGACATGGGCGTTTTTGCCCGCACCATAGCTCACCGCCGCCGCCGCCACGACCGTCAGCGACACGATCGAGACGTCCTCGATCCCGAAGATCGGCGCGTTCAAGACGTAGCGCCAGACCACCGCGACCACGGTGACGCCCAACAACACCACGATTGCCGCCGACCCGGCCAGCGCGAACAGCCCGGCCAGGCGGCCAAGCTGGCGTTCGAGGACCGCAAGCGCGGCGTGCAAACGCCTACATGCCCTTCATTTTGGCCAGGACGTCGCCCACGGTCATCGATCCGGCCTCTTGCGCCAGGACCTCCTCCATCGTGGCGTCGATGATCGCCTGCCAGCGGGCGCGCTCGTCCTCGGGAATATCGATGAATTCCAGACCCGCCTCGCGCGCAATCTTCAGCCCGCGCTCTGTCGAGGCCTTGAACCCCGCCGCGCCGCTTTCGGCCAAGGACGCATCCGCCGCCGCGTCGATCCAGCCCTTCTGTTCATCGGTCATGCCGTCGTAGACCTCTTTGTTCAGAAGTAGCACGAAGGCCGAGCCCGAGCCCGGGAACCAGGTGGTGAGGTAGTTGGCGACCTCGTGCAGCTTGAACGACCCGATCCCCGAGGGGTCGATCGAAATCGCGTCGATCACCCCGTTGGCGAGGTTCTGGTTGATCACGCTCACCGGCTGGCCGACGGGCGAGGCGCCCAAGGCCTTGACGAACGGCACCTGACCCGACGAGGTGATCCGCACCTTCAGCCCCTGCAGGTCGTCGAGCGTGCGGACCGGTTTGTCCTTGGTCAGTAGGATCGGCGGCGAATTCGCCCAAAGCGCCAACATTTTGGCGTCGTATTCGGTCTCGATCAGCTCGCGCGCGTTCTGCAGAGCCGCCGTGCAGGACACCGAATCGCTGCAGAGCCCCGGCAGGTTGACCACGTTGGTCATCGGAAACACCTCGCCGGTATAGCCCGGCAGGGTAAAGACGATGTCGGCAACCCCGTCGAGCAGGATCGAGTATTGCTTCGGCGGCACCGAGTTCAGCGCGCCACCCGGAAACTGCCGGACCGTCAACTGCCCGCCTGAAACCTCGGCCAGCTTGTCGGCGAACGGTGTGAACACCGCCTTGTTCATCGGGTGCTTCGGGCCCATGAAATAGGCCAGCGACAGCTCTTCCGCGCCGGCCTGCGCGCCCCACGCCATCGCGGCCGCCGCCGCCCAACCGATCAGCTTTCGCATCGTCTCTCTCCCTGGTCTGATCTCGGCCGCGCCCCCCGCGCCGCCGCCTCCCTGGGCGCAAGCCTACCGCGATTCGCCGAAATCGCGAGGCCCGGCCTGTCGGGCGCCCTCGCCGGCGCCGCAAGAATTCCACCGCGGCGGCCGGGAATCGCCCTATGGTTGGGCAATCGCGCAACAGGAGAGCCCCCATGTCCGTTCGCTTCGCCCTACTCGCACTGATCGCCGGCGCGCTGCCGGCGCTGGCCCAACAGACCACCGACAACGTCGCGCCCGAGGCCGCGACTGAGACCGGCGCCATGGCCGTTTCGGCCCCGGTCCAGGCCGCGTTGGACGCCAAGGCCGCGGGCCGGCCGGTCGCGGCGCAGGACTGGATGGTCGCCGCCGCCAACCCGCTGGCGGTCGAGGCCGGGGCGAAGGTGCTCTCCGCCGGCGGCAGCGCGGCGGACGCCATGGTCGCGGTGCAGGCGGTGCTGGGGCTGGTCGAGCCGCAAAGCTCCGGCCTCGGCGGCGGCGCGTTTCTGGTCTGGTACGACGCCGCGACCGGTGCGGTCACCACGCTCGACGGCCGCGAAACCGCGCCGCTGGCCGCCACGCCGACGCTGTTCCAGGACGCCGCCGGCGCGCCGCTGAAATTCTTCGACGCCGTCGTCGGCGGCCGCTCGGTCGGGGTGCCCGGCACGCCGGCGCTGATGCAGGCCGCCCACGACCGCTGGGGCCGCGCCGACTGGGGCGGGCTTTTGGCCGACGCCATCGCGCTGGCCGAGGGCGGCTTTGCGGTCTCGCCCCGTCTCGCGCGGCTCGTCGCCCGCGATGCCGAGCGCCTGTCCCGCTTTCCCACCACCCGCGCCTATTTCCTGCCCGGCGGCGCCCCGCTGGCCGAGGGCGCGACGCTCAGAAACCCCGGCTACGGGGCGACGCTGAGGACACTGGCCGCCCACGGGGCCGACGCCTTCTATACCGGCGCCATCGCCCAGGACATCGTCACCACCGTGCGCACCGCCGCCGGCAACCCCGGTGTCATGGCGCCCATCGACCTCGCCATCTACCGGGTCAAAGAGCGTGCGCCGGTCTGCGTGAGCTACCGCGCGCACCGGGTCTGCGGCATGGGACCGCCCTCGTCCGGTGCGCTGACCGTGGGCCAGATCCTCGGCATGCTCGACGGCTACGACCTCTCAGCCGGGCCGGGCGAGCCTGACGTCTGGCGCCTGATCGGCGACGCCTCGCGCCTCGCCTTCGCCGACCGCGGCCGCTACATGGCCGACAGCGATTTCGTGCCGGTCCCGACCCGGGGCCTGGTCGAGCCTGCCTATCTGGCCACCCGCGCGGCGCTTTTGGCCGGCGACGACCCCTTGCCCGAAGTCGCCCCTGGCGCGCCGGAATTCGACCACGCGCTGCATTGGACCGACGACGCCAGCCTCGAGTTCCCCTCGACCTCCCACATTTCCATCGTCGATGCCGACGGCAACGCGCTGTCGATGACCACGACGATCGAAAACGGCTTCGGCGCCCGGCTGATGACCCGCGGCGGGTTTCTCTTGAACAACGAGCTGACCGACTTTTCGTTCCGCTCGCACCGGGACGGCGTGCCGATCGCCAACCGCGTCGAGCCCGGCAAGCGCCCGCGCTCGTCGATGTCGCCGACCATCGTGTTGAAAGACGGCGCGCCGGTTCTGGTCGTGGGCTCGCCCGGCGGCAGCCGGATCATCGGCTACGTGGCGAAGACGATCATCGCCCATCTGGATTGGGGCCTCGACGTGCAGGCCGCGGTCGCCCTGCCCCACGCCGTCAACCGCTTCGGCACCTACGATCTGGAGGACGGCAGCGACGCCGCGGCGCTGGAGCCCGGTCTGCAGGCGCTCGGCTACCAGACCAACCTGCGCGGACTCACTTCCGGCCTGCACGCGATTTCCATCGGCCCCGACGGCCTGCAGGGCGGCGCCGATCCCCGCCGCGAAGGCATCGCGCTCGGCCGGTAGGCGGCGGCGACGAGGTGGGGTTTTGGTGCGGGTGTACCCTCATAAGGGCGAGCCAGGAGGGTAAACCGAAGGCTCCCTTCGGGCACGGAATCAAGGCGCGCAGCGCCGCCGGGCCCATCGCCGCCCCGCCCCGGAGGGGTGGCGATTGGTCGAGACCTGAGCACCGCGCGAGGTCCTACGGACTCAACAGCCATAAAGCACGGCCGTTCAAAGGTCAGCTCGCCACCCCGCGGGCCGGCGATGGGCCCGGCTCGTCACGACGTGGGCACCGGTAACACCAGGCCAAAGCCAAACCCAGTCGTCCCGCCGCAGCCCGGCTCACGCGCTGCGCAAAAGCGGCCGCCCGCCGGCTTGCGCCCAGGCGCGCACCGCGTCACCGAAGGCCGAAAACAGCTTAAGCGAGACCGGGTCGTTGGCGGCGTTGTATTCCGGGTGCCACTGTACAGACAGGGTGAAGCCCGGCGCGTCCTTCACGTAGAGCGCCTCGGGCGTGCCGTCGTCGGCCCAGCCGTCGATCACGATCCGCTCGCCGGCCTCCATAATGCCCTGGCCGTGCAGCGTGTTGGTCATCACCTCGGTCGCGCCCATCAGCCGGTGAAACGCGCCGCCCTCATTAAAGGTCACCTTCTGGCGCAGCTCGAAGATCTCGTCCAGCGAGCCGTCGGGCGGCATCCGGTGGTTCATCCGGCCCGGCAGGTCGCGGATCTCGGGATGCAGTGTGCCGCCATAGGCGACATTGACCTCTTGAAACCCGCGGCAGACGCCCAAGTAGGGCTGCCCGCGCTCGGTCAGCTTGCGGATCAGCGGCAGCGTGATCCGGTCCCGCGCCCGATCGAAGGCGCCATGCGCCTCGGTCGGCTCGTGGCCGTATTCCTCGGGATGCACGTTGGGCCGCCCACCGGTGAACAGAAACCCGTCGAAATGGGTCAGCAGCTCTTCGATGCCCACGAGCTCAGGGTCGGTCGGGATGATCACCGGGGTGCAGTCGGCCACGCGGCTGATCGCCTCGGAGCTGAAATAGCCCCCGGCATGCACATGATACGTGTCCGTGATCATGTGACTGTTTCCGATGATCCCGACGATGGGCCGCAGCATGGTGGTCCCCGAACTTCACGAAGCTGTGACGTTACATAATCGCTGGCGCCGGCCCGGTCGAGGGGATTTGCGCCGCACAGCCCCTGTGCGTCCGGTCACGCCTGGCCGATCAGCCCCGCCGCCGCGATCCCCGCCAAGCCGGCGACCACGTCGTTGTCGCTGGTATCTCCGGTGACGCCCACCGCCCCGATCACCGGGCCGTCCTCGGCCGCGCGCAACAGGATCCCGCCCGGCACCGGCACCACCTTGCCGCCGTAGACGCCGTTGATCGCGGCCATGAAATAAGCCTGGTTTTCGGCCCGCGCCATTTGCGCAGTGCCCGGCAGCCCCAGCATCACCGCGCCATAGGCCTTGCCGTGCGCAATCCCGAACCGCCCCGGCGCCGCACCGTCCTCACGCTCGAAGGCGATCACGTGCCCGCCGGCATCGAGCACCACGACGGAAAGCGGCTTGAAGCCTTCCGAGTGTCCTTTGGCGAGCGTGTCCCGAACGATCGTCCTTGCCTGGTCCAGCGTCGGTTGCATCATGCGCCTGCTCCTTCCAATCGCCCCGCCCAGAGATTTCGAAATGCCCCGCCAGCCGCAGTGCCCCGCCCGGTCACGACACGCTCACCTGCGGCGTGCGGGTGGCCTTGAGCTGCAGGCGGCGGGCGTGCAGCACCGGCTCGGTATAGCCCGAGGGCTGGTCGATGCCCCTAAACACCAGATCGCAGGCCGCCTGGAAGGCGAGCCCGTCAAAGTCCGGCGCCATCGGCACATAGGCCGGATCGCCTGCGTTCTGGCGGTCGACCACGGCGGCCATCTTGCGCAGCGCCGCCATCACCTGTTCCTTCGACACGATGCCGTGGTGCAGCCAGTTGGCCAGCGCCTGGGACGAGATCCGGCAGGTCGCGCGGTCCTCCATCAGGCCGATGTCGTTGATATCCGGAACCTTGGAACAGCCGATGCCCTGATCGACCCAGCGGACCACGTAGCCCAAGATCCCTTGGGCGTTGTTCTCGATCTCGGCGGCGATCTCGGCCGGCGTCAGCGCCCCGGTCAGGACCGGGATCGCCAGCAGATCGTCGCGCGACCCGCGCGCCCCGCCGGCGGCGATCTCGTCCTGCCGGGCGAAGACGTCGACCGCGTGGTAATGCGTGGCGTGCAGCGTCGCGGCGGTGGGCGAGGGCACCCAAGCGGTGTTCGCCCCGGCCATCGGATGGGCGATCTTCTGGTCCAGCATCGCCGCCATCATGTCCGGCATCGCCCACATGCCCTTGCCGATCTGCGCCTTGCCGCGCAAGCCACAGGCCAGCCCGACATCGACGTTCTGATCCTCGTAGGCCGCGATCCAGGCGGCGTTCTTCATCTCGCCTTTGCGGATCATCGGCCCGGCCTCCATCGACGAGTGGATCTCGTCGCCGGTGCGGTCGAGGAAGCCGGTATTGATGAACGCCACCCGGTGTTTCGCGGCGCGGATGCAGGCCTTGAGGTTGACCGAGGTCCGCCGTTCCTCGTCCATGATGCCGAGCTTCACGGTATGGCGCGGCAGCCCGAACGCGTCCTCGACGACCCCGAAGACCTCGTCGGTGAAGGCCACCTCGTCCGGCCCGTGCAGCTTGGGCTTGACCACATAGACCGACCCGGCGGTGGAGTTGCGCGGGCCTTCGGTCTTGGACAGGTCGTGCATCGCGATCAGCGTGGTGCAGAGCGCGTCGATCAGCCCCTCGAAGGCCTCGTTGCCGTCGCGGTCCAGCACCGCCGGGTTGGTCATCAAATGCCCGACGTTCCTGACCAGCATCAGCGCCCGGCCCTTGACCGTCAGCGTGCCGCCGTCCGGCGTCAGGTACGATCCGTCCGGCGCCAGCGCGCGGGTGAAGCTCTGGCCGTCCTTCATCACCTCCTCGGTCAGGTCGCCCTGCATCAGCCCTAACCAGTTGCGATAGGCCAGCACCTTGTCCTCGCCATCGACGGCGGCCACCGAATCCTCGCAATCCATGATCGCCGTGATCGCGCTTTCGAGCCTCACGTCGGCGATCTCGGCCCGGTCCTGCGCGCCGATCCGGCTGCCCGGATCGACCACGATCTCGATCAGCAGCCCGTTCACGCGCAACAGCACGTCGAGCCCCGCCGCGTGCCGCCGGTAGCCCACGAACTGCCCGGGATCGCGCAGCGCCGGAGTCAGCGCGCCGCTAGTGACGTCGAGCGCGCCGATCTCCGCCCAACTGCCCGCCGCCAGCGGCGCCACCCGGTCGAGATGCCGCCGCGCCCAGGCGATCACCTCGGCCCCGCGCGCCGCATCATAGCACACGCCCTCGGGCAACGACCCCATCGCATCGGTACCGTAGAGCGCATCGTAAAGCGACCCCCAGCGGGCATTGGCGGCGTTCAGCGCATAACGTGCGTTCATAATCGGAACGACCAGCTGCGGCCCCGGCAGGTCGGCGATTTCGGGGTCGATCCCGCCGGTGTCGATGGCGAAATCCGGCCCCTCGGGCACCAGATAGCCGATCTCTTCGAGGTAGGCGCGATAGGCCGCAGGTTCGTGCGGCTGCCCGGCTCGCTCGGCATGCCAGGCATCGAGCTTGGCCTGCAATTCGGCCCGGCGGTCCAGGAGTGCGCGGTTCTTCGGCCCGTACCGGTGCACCAGCTCCGAAAACGCCGCCCAGAACGCGTCTTCGGTGACCCCGGTCCCGGGCAGCGCGTCACCCTCCAGAAACGCCGCCAGCCGGTAGTCCACGCTCAGCCCATTGCGTTCGACCCGGTCCATCGCCGACTCCCCGTTCGGTATACCGCGGTGTGCTTAGAAAAATGCCGCGTAAAGGGCAACCGGCGTGACACACTGCCGCCCGTACGATTTCCGACGGCAGGTCCCTGCCGGGTCATGTCCGCGATCTGGACCGGCCTCGACCTACCATCCGGGACACACCCCGCACCGCTAGCTTGGGAGATCACCAGCAACCTTTTGCTCGCCCGCAGCCGGAGGCGAGGACGAGAACAACCGGCGTGCGCGGCACGCGCACTCATTTCGATTGCCGCGCCGCCCGCCTGCACCGCTCGGAGCAATGGCGCACCTCGTCCCAGACCCGGGCCCATTTCCGGCGCCAGGCGAAAGGCCGCCCGCAGGCCGCGCAAAGCTTCTGCGGCAACTCCGCCTTGCGGCGCATCCGGCTCACAGATCCAGCTCCATCTGCCCGCCGCCCGTGCCGGCCCAGTCGCGGTCGCGCCGGAACCGGACCGGCACGCCGGGCTCCTTGCGGCTGGCGTGTTTTTCAACGATGCGCGCCGCCTCGTCGCGAAACGCCGCGCCACGGCGCACGCCCCAGACCGCCCGCGACGCCGCCTTGACCGCCGCCTTCACGTCGACGATCGGCGCGGGATAGGCGCGCCCCAGCAGACCCGACGCGCCGTCCCAAAGCCAAGGCTCCTGCAAATTCTCGTCCGGCACTGCCGCCAGCTCGGGCACCCATCGGCGCACGAAGAGACCGCCCGGGTCCTGGTCGTGCCCCTGCTTGACCGGGTTGTAGATCCGCACCGTGTTCATCCCCGTCGTGCCCGACTGCATCTGCACCTGGCTCCAGTGAATGCCCGGCTCGTAATCGGTGAAAAGCCGCGCCAGATGCGGCCCCGTCGCGCGCCAGTCGAGCCACAAATGATAGGATGCCACCGCCATCAGCATCGACCGCATGCGGAAATTCAGCCAGCCCGTCGCCGCCAGCGACCGCATGCAGGCATCGACGAAGGGCAGTCCGGTCTCGCCCAGCTCCCAGGCGCGCAGCCGCGCCGCATCGGGCTCCCGCGGGCGCAGGTCCTCATAGGCCGAATGCAGGCATCGGACCTCGATCTCGGGCTCGTCCTCGAGCTTCTGCATGAAGTGGTCGCGCCAGGCCAGCCGCGACTGGAACGACCGCAGCGACCCGCCCCAGCCGTCGCGGCTGCCCTTCACCTCGAGGGCCCGAGCCCGCGCCGCCTGCGCCGCCTCGCGCCCCGACAAAGTGCCCAGCGCCAGATGCGGCGAAAGCCGCGAGCAGGCCCGCGCCCCGGCCAGCGGCGTCGCCATGTCGGCGCGGTAGGTCCGGCCGCGCTCGGTCAGGAACGAACCCAACAACCCCAGCCCCCGGCGCCGCCCGCCCGGCTGCCGTCCAGGGCAGGGATCGGGCGCCAGACCCAGCTCCGCCGCGCTTGGAATTCGCCCCGGCTCGACCCCGGCGACCGCATTCAGCCCCGCAGGCGGCGCCACCTGCGGTTGTCGCACGAGGCGTTCGCGGCGCCCCGCCCAGCCGTCGCGCCCCGCCAGCCGCCGCACCACGCCCGATTGCGGCAGTTCCACCCACTCGACCCCGGCCGGCCGCGCCCATCGCGCGACCCGCCGGTCGCGGGCGTAGGTCCACAAATTGCCGGTCTCTTCGTGGCTGATCAGCCGCACCGCCCCGGTGGCGCGCCGCAATTCCTCCAGCACCGCCTCGGCCGCACCGACCCGCACCGCCAACGGTGCGCCGAGACGCGCCAAGTCATCGCGCAAGTCGCTAAGACACTCTGCCGTGAACGCCCATTGCCGCGCTGAGGTGTCCGGCAGCGCCCAATACTCCGGCTCGACGCAATAGACCGGCAGCACCGGCGCGCCGATCGCTGCGGCGCGCGCCAGCGCCGGGTGATCGCTCACCCGTAGATCGCGTTTGAACCAGACAAGCGTTGCCTCCATGCGCCGGATTTAGGCGCGCGCGCGGCCCGGTCCAGCCGCGCCGAGGCGCTTGGTTCTACGGCACCCGGCCCGGCACGTTGGGATTGTTCGGTCCGCCGGCAGGATTGCCGCCCGGCTGGTTGCCGCCCGGCCGGTCGCCGCCGCCATCGTCGCTGCCACCGTTCGGGCGCCGCCCCGGTGGCGGGCAATCGGGATCGAAGGCCGTAAACTGCGGATCGCACCGGTCGTCGGGTGGCCGGCACTGGAACTCCGGCGGCGCGCCGGGCACGAAGACGCCCTCGTCGCAGCCGACTTCGTTGCCCATCTTGTCGAGCAACAGCTGTCCCCGGATCACCGGCCGCTCTTCCTGCTGCGCGCAGGCCGCGACCACCACTGGCAAAGCGAAGGCACATAGGATTCTGGGCAAGCCCATCGCATCCTCCTTTTGTCTATGCCTTGACGGGGCTTGGCGCCCCTTGCCGCGCCAGAATGCCAGACGACGCAGGATCAGGCAACGCACGCTCCCACGAATGCCCGGCAATTGCGGGGATTTGAACACAACCGGGCCTTCACCTCGTCCGGCAATTCCGCTACGCCTCCGGGCCGGCCCTAAGGAGTCCCCGATGCGTCAGCAAAGCCCGACCGCCGTTTTTCTTAGCGATTACACCCCGCCGGCCTATCTTGTGGAGGCGACAGAACTGGGCTTCCGCCTGCACCCCACCGCGACCCGGGTCCGCTCCAAGATCCGTTTCCGCCCCAACCCCGCCGCCGCGCCCGGCCAGGATCTGCGCCTCGACGGCGAAAACCTCAACCTGATCTCGGCCGCTATAAACGGCACTGCGTTGACTGAGGCCGACGCCACGCGCACCGGCGCCGAGCTGAGCGTGCCTGCCCGCCGCCTGCCCGCCGGCCCCTTCACCTTCGAGGCCGAGGTCGAGATCGACCCGCAAGCCAACACCGCGCTTGAAGGGCTTTACATGTCGAACGGCATGTACTGCACTCAATGCGAGGCCGAGGGCTTCCGCAAGATCACCTATTATCCCGACCGCCCCGACGTCATGGCACCCTTCACCGTTCGGATCGAGGGCGACGCGCCGGTGCTTTTGTCGAACGGCAATCCGGTGGCGCAGGCCGACGGCACGGCCGAGTGGCACGACCCCTGGCCCAAGCCGGCCTACCTGTTCGCGCTGGTCGCCGGCGACCTGATCGCCGTCCCCGACCGCTTCACCACCGCCTCGGGCCGCGCGGTCGCGCTCAACATCTACGTCCGCCCCGGCGACGAGGGCAAAGCCGGCTACGCCATGGACGCGCTGAAGCGCTCGATGCGGTGGGACGAGCGGGTCTATAGCCGCGAATACGACCTCGACGTCTTCAACATCGTCGCCGTCGACGACTTCAACATGGGCGCGATGGAGAACAAGGGGCTGAACATCTTCAACTCCAAATACGTGCTCGCCAGCCCAGAAACCGCGACCGACCGCGACTACGAGATGATAGAGGGCATCATCGCGCACGAATACTTCCACAACTGGACCGGCAACCGAATCACCTGCCGCGACTGGTTCCAGCTCTGCCTCAAAGAGGGGCTGACGGTGTTCCGCGACCAGCAGTTTTCCGGCGACATGCGCAGCCATGCGGTCAAGCGCATCGACGACGTGCTGGCCTTGCGCGCGCGCCAGTTCCGCGAGGACACCGGCCCGCTGGCGCACCCCGTGCGCCCGAGTTCCTATATCGAAATCAACAACTTCTACACGGCGACCGTGTACGAGAAGGGCGCCGAGGTGATCGGGATGCTGAAAACCCTCGTGGGCGCGGACGGCTATGGTCGGGCGCTCGACCTCTACTTCGACCGCCACGACGGCGACGCGGCCACGATCGAGGACTGGCTCAAGGTCTTCGAGGACGCCACCGGCCGCGATCTGGTCCATTTCAAGCGCTGGTACACCCAGGCCGGCACGCCGCGGCTATCGGTCGACGAGGCCTTCGCCGACGGCACCTACACGCTGAGCTTCCGCCAAGCGACCCCGCCGACGCCCGGCCAGCCCGACAAGGCGCCCCAGGTCATCCCCATCGCCGTGGGTCTGCTCAACCCCAACGGCGACGAGATCCAGCCCACCACGGTGCTGGAGATGACAGAGGCCGAGCAGTCCTTCGCCTTCGACGGGCTGGCCAGCCGTCCGGTCCCGTCGCTGCTGCGCGGGTTTTCGGCGCCGGTGATCCTCGACCGCGAGACCACGACCGAAGAGCGCGCCTTCCTTCTGGCCCACGACAACGACCCGTTCAACAAATGGGAGGCCGGGCGCGCGCTGGCCAAGGACGTGCTGTCGAAGATCGTCACCGACGGCGCCGCGCCCGGGCCGGCCTATCTCGACGCGCTGGAACGCGTCGCCCGCGACGACACGCTCGATCCGGCGTTCCGCGCCCTGGTCTTGCGGCTGCCGTCCGAGGACGACATGGCCCAGACCCTGTTCGACGCCGGCGTCACCCCGGACCCGCTGGCGATCCACGCCGCGCGCGAAAAGCTTGCGCTGGCGCTGGCCGAGCATCTGTCGCGCGTGCTGCCCGATCTCTACGAGGCGATGGATATCCCCGGCCCCTATTCGCCCGACCCCAAGGCGGCGGGCTGCCGGGCGCTGCGCCAGACCGCGCTTGGCCTGATCACCCGGCTCGACGACGGCAAACGCGCGGCCCGGCAGTTCCGCAGCGCCGACAACATGACCGAGCAGCTGGGCGCGCTCGGCTGCCTTCTCGACAGCGGCAACGGCCAGGACGAACTCGGCCGGTTCTACCGCCAGTGGGCGCAGGACCGGCTGGTGCTCGACAAGTGGTTCGCCCTGCAGGCCGCGCATGCCGCCCCGCACAAGGCCGCCGCCACGGCGCGGGCGCTGACCGAACACCCCGATTTCGACTGGAAGAACCCCAACCGCTTCCGCTCGGTGATCGGCGCACTGGCGACAAACGCCGCGGGGTTCCACGACCCCACCGGCGCGGCCTACGATCTGATCGCCGACTGGCTGATCCGGCTCGATCCGGTGAACCCGCAGACCGCGGCGCGGATGACGACGGTGTTCGAAACCTGGCGCCGCTACGACGCCGACCGCCAGGGCCTGATCCGCGATGCCCTGAGCCGCATCGCCGCCACACCCGATCTCAGTCGCGACAGCACCGAAATGGTCGGCCGCATCCTCGGTGACTGACGATGCATAAGACCCCGCCCTGGCCGTTTCCGCCCGTGCGAAAGCCGCAAATTCGACACCGGATCCGCAGCACACAACGCGTACGCGACACCGCCAAGGCCGCCAGCTTGGCTGAAAGGCGCAGTCCTGAGCGAAACAACGGGATTCACCCATGACAACCCGAAAAACTGTACTGATCACGGGCGCCAGCGCCGGCATCGGCGCCGCGACCGCACGGCTGCTCGCCCGCCACGGCTACGATATCGGCATCGGTTACAACAGCGACCGCGCCGGCGCAGAAACCGTGGCCGCCGACGTCGAAGCAGCCGGCGGCAAAGCGGTTCTGCTTCAGTCCAATCTCGCCGACACCGCGGGAATTGAACACATGTTCAGCGAATTCGACGCCGCATTCCCGCACCTCGACGCGCTTGTCAACAACGCCGGCATCGTCGCCCCCAAGGCCCGGGTCGAAGACATGGACGCCGACCGGCTTCACCGGATATTCCAGATCAACGTCATCGGCGCCTTCCTCGTCGCTCGCCTCGCCGTGCGCCGCATGTCCACCCGCTTCGGTGGCCACGGCGGCGCCATCGTCAACATGTCCTCGGCCGCCGCCCGCATCGCCTCGCCCAACCAATATGTCGACTACGCCGCGTCTAAGGCCGCGATTGATACGCTGACCCGCGGCCTTGCCGAGGAAGTCGCGCCCGACGGCATAAGGGTCAATGCCGTCCGCCCGGGCATCATCGAGACCGACATTCATGCCAAGGGCGGCGAGCCCGACCGCACCGCCCGCCTCGGCCCCACCGTCCCGATGCGCCGCAGTGGCTCCGCCCACGAAGTTGCCGAGGCCGTTCATTGGCTCTTGTCCGACGCCGCAAGCTACGTCACCGGCAGCTTCATCGACGTCAGCGGCGGCCGTTAACCAAGCTTCGGACAATCGGCACCGATTCCACTGATTGTCGCCGCCATTCAGCCAACTTCCCCCGCTACTCCCTACGCAATGGCGGAGCTCTACGAATACCGTACGGCCGGGCGCAGCACGCTGACCCTCACCGGTCTCGCCGTGGCTCTGACCACCGTGCTGATCGCCGCACGCAGCGGGGCCGGACCGGTGATCTGGCTCGTTTGGGGCCTCGTGACCCTCGCCATCGCGCACCATCTGTTGCGCCGCCCCGTCGCCGGTTGCCGTATCGACGGCGCAGCGCTGACCACATTCGTCGACCGCAAAAGACGCGCAATCCCGCTGTGTGAAGTCAAAGGCGTCATTCTATCCGATTGCAGCGGCGGCCGCTGTACCTGCATGGTCGAGCTCGCCGACGGAACCGCACTGCGCCTGCCCCGCGACTGCCTACCGCCCGCGGCCACCCTGGCCCGCAAGCTTCGCCGCGCCGGCCTGCGTGTGACGATCGACCGCGGGAAACAGCGCTCACCCTACAAGTCCCTCAGAAACCCATTGTCCGACTGACCCATCGGCGTGATCAAAGCGCAAACGCAGGATCGGATCGATCCGATGATCGCTGAATGGGCCGTGTGGCATTGAACCGAGCGCCCCCGGTCCGCCGTCGCCGACAGGGCGATGATCCAAGCTCCGCTGGCGCCGCGGCGACCGACCGCTACTTCCGCGCCATTGAAACGACGCTGCCATTCCAAGACCCGCCAGACCATGGTTTAAACCCAAACCACCGTTGCCGAGAACCGCATCGGCATTGTCTGTCCCGCCAGCCGTCTCGTCGATCGTCCCGGCCTGCACCTTCACGAGCGGCCTTGGATGGCCGCCTCTGCCATGCTCGCCCGAGAATTTGGCCTGCCCGTCATGCGACTCCACATCCGCGCCCGAAGTTCCGGCCTGTTTCTACGGGTTCGACGCGGTCCAATCCCTCTCGCGCGGCATCACCCAAGCCCACGAAACGCTGAACAAGGTCCGCTAACCCTTCCGCCTGCTCTCGCCCGCGGCTGTGCCCGCGAATTCCGATAACGGCATCGCGAAGCTGCGTCGGGCCGCAGTTCGGCTCGGCGGCCGCCACGCCCTATAGGTGTCGCTGATCGACAGCTCGCGGTGTACCGAACCGACGCGGATCCGCCGGCCCGCCACTTGACCTTAGCGCGCCCTCGCGACCCCGTGTCTTCCCCACTCCGACACCCGCTCTAGGTTCCGATCAAACTTGCAGGGGTCCCCCATGCGCCTCATCGCGACTCTGCTGTGCTGCCTCGCCGTCCCGGCTGCGTCCCAGGACCGTAACGGCAACGACACCGCCGGAGCCTGGAGAGCCGTCCACCAGGCCTCGTTCGGGCTATGGGACTCGCTTTGCGATACACGCGACGCCGAGACACGCTGCTACCTGCGCTATGTCGACGTTTACCGCCCCCGCCCGCAATTCGGCGCGCTCTTTGCCTTTGTCGAACGTCTAAACGGGGCAGAGCGGGTCACTTTCGGCCTCGAATTCGGGCGCGCCTTCGGCCCCGGGCGCATCGAGATCAAGGCTTCAGGCGGCACCCAATGGGCCCTCGCGCCGGACATCTGTCAGGGCGCCGCCGAATGCATCCTGGCCGGACGAGACGCCGATGCAATCCTCGACGCCATGGCAACCGGCGAGACTGTCGCCATCGCCTTTACGGACCAATACGGCGACGAACAGGCCCGCATTTGGGATCTCTCCCAATTCGCCGCCGCCCTGGCCGACCTGCGCGTTGCCGCCGCCGAGCGAGGCATTTAGATCGTATCGGAGTCACCCGGAAACGCGCGCCTCAAAGCCCTGCGAAGGGCCAAACCCGCCGCCTCACCAACATCCACGCTCGGCCAATCCGGACCTACCGAACACCCAAAGAGCCTCGTGCCCCAACCGGCTTGCCCCGCCCACTGTGCTGACCTAGAACACGCCCGTTCAGCGCAGCAGGTGGCCCATGCTCGACCTCACATACGAGACCCCGAAACCCAAAGTCATCCAAGGCGCTCAGGCCGATTGGGAGCTGGTGATCGGCCTTGAGGTCCACGCCCAGGTCGCGTCGAAGGCCAAGCTCTTTTCCGGCGCCTCCACCGAATTCGGCGCCGAGCCCAATTCCAACGTCAGCTTCGTCGACGCCGCCATGCCCGGCATGTTGCCGGTGATCAACGAGTTTTGTGTCGAGCAGGCGGTACGCACAGGGCTGGGGCTGAAGGCCGCGATCAACCTCTGGTCTGCCTTCGACCGCAAGAACTACTTCTATCCCGACCTGCCCCAGGGCTACCAGATCAGCCAGCTCTACCACCCGATCGTCGGCGCCGGCGAGGTCCTGGTCGAAATGGGTCCCGGCGTCGCGCGCCGCGTCCGCATCGAACGCATCCATCTCGAACAAGACGCCGGCAAGTCGATCCACGACATGGACCCCGCGGTGACCTTCGTCGACCTCAACCGCACCGGCGTCGCGCTGATGGAGATCGTCTCGCGCCCCGACATCCGCGGTCCCGAGGAAGCCGCCGCCTACGTCGCCAAGCTGCGCCAGATCATGCGCTATTTGGGCACCTGCGACGGAAATATGCAAAACGGCAACCTGCGCGCCGACGTCAACATCTCGGTCTGCCGTCCGGGCGCCTACGAACGCTACCAGGACAGCCAGGACCACAGCCACCTCGGCACCCGCTGCGAGATCAAGAACATGAACTCGATGCGCTTCATCCAGGCCGCCATCGAGCACGAGGCGCGGCGCCAGATCGCCATCCTCGAAGCCGGCGGCACGGTCGACCAGGAAACCCGCCTCTACGACCCCGACAAAGGCGAAACGCGGAGCATGCGCTCCAAGGAAGAGGCGCATGACTACCGCTACTTCCCCTGCCCCGACCTGCTGCCGCTCGAGATCGAGCAAGCCTGGGTCGACGACATTGCCGCGCGTCTCCCCGAACTCCCCGATGCGCTCAAGGCGCGGCTGATGGAGATGGGCTTGACCGACTATGACGCCTCGGTGCTGACCGCCGAGCGCGAGAACGCCGATTACTTCCTTGAAGTCGCCCAGGGCCGCGGCGCGAAACTGGCCGCCAACTGGGTGATCAACGAACTGTTCGGCCGCCTGAAGAAGGAAGACCACGGCATCGCCGAGGCCCCCGTGACGGCCGCTCAGCTCGGCCAGATCGTCGACCTGATCACCGAAGGCACGATCTCGGGCAAGATCGCCAAAGAGGTGTTCGAGATCGCCTACACCACCCACCGCGACCCGGCCGAGATCGTCGAAACCGAGGGCCTGAAACAGGTCACCGACACCGGCGCCATCGAGGCCGCGGTGGACAAGGTCATCGCCGAGAACCCCGCGCAGGTCGAAAAGGCGAAAGCGAACCCAAAGCTCGCCGGTTGGTTCGTTGGACAGGTGATGAAGGCGACGGGGGGGAAAGCGAACCCGAAAGCCGTGAACGAGATCGTGCAGGGAAAACTGGGGCTCTAGGATTCCAGGAGAAGCGCACTTGAATTGGCGGTCACAACCAGGTCCGGATTGAGCCCTGTGCGGAGCTGGAAGACGTCGGCCAATGGGAGCAACGTGAGCTCTGCGCGGGTAGGCTTCTCGACCCAATTGTCTAGAGATCAACTCTGACCCGACCGGCAACGAGGATGGGA